>OGJY01003234.1_pt1 | contig 14019 bp, 8 predicted proteins | sample 1572231 | NCBI WGS metagenome assembly OGJY01 (sample SAMEA2582121, study PRJEB24529) | metagenome | biome: Human gut stool | place: China | collected 2011
TCAATTTTTCATAAATGCCTTTCAATTCATTGAAATGGGTAACAGTTGGTGTGTCATTTGCTGCCAAACCACACATTAAATAGGCGAGAGGACCCACTTCGACAACTTTACCGTAGAATGTCGGTGCTTTTACCCAAGAGTATTTACCATCATCTTGCCAGCCGGTATATTTCGGACGAGTTAAGCCCGCCCAAGGTTCTAATGGCTCATCATCTTCGTACCAAGCGTGTTTACCACTTTCTTTAATGCCTTTTACAACGAACTCATCTTTTTGTTGATCAATTGGACGGAAAGTCGATAAATCGCCGTTTTCGATATAACCACCTTTTAACATGAATTTAGAGTTATCTGCATCAATTGGGTATTCTGGTACAGATAAGTAGTTACCCGATGTTTTGCCTAAGCTTAACCATTCAGGATAGTAAGCTGCAAATACTGCTGCATCTACTTTATACACTTGGTTAATGAAGTCTGTTAGGCGATCGATACAAGCTTTCACGAACATGAGACGTTCTTGGTTTAGTACCGCTTGGGAATCTAAGTTAATTGGGTTTGCTACACCACCAATCGCCAAGTTTTGAATGTGTGGTGTTTTACTACCGAGTAATGCGACTACACGGTTAGCATCACGTTGACATTCAAGAGCTTGCAAATAGTGTGCTACGGCAATGAGGTTTACTTCTGGTGGAAGTTTCATTGCAGCATGACCGAAATAACCGTTAGCGAAAATACCAAGTTGTCCGCTGTCCACTAATGCTTGAATTTTTTTCTGTACGTTGCGGAATTCGTTAGCACTGTTTAATGACCATGTAGAGACACCTTTTAGCATGTCTGCTGCTTTTTCAGGATCAGCTTTTAGCGCAGCGGTGATATCCACCCAGTCCATCGCGGAGAGTTGATAGAAATGCACGATATGGTCGTGAATACTGTGTGCAGCAAGAATCATGTTACGAATGTACTGTGCATTGACTGGAACTTTAGCACCAATCGCATCTTCTACGGCACGCACGCTGATAATCGCGTGTACTGTGGTACATACGCCACAGATACGTTGCATAATCATCCATGCATCACGAGGGTCTGCACCTTTTACGATATTTTCCATACCGCGCCACATGGTACCGGATGACCAAGCATTGGTGACGACGCCGTTTTCAATTTCGCAATCAATACGTAAATGACCCTCAATACGGGTAATTGGGTCAATTGAGATACGTTTTTTTTCTGACATTATTCTGCTCCGCTAACTTTTTTGCTGAATGCCGCTTTTTCGGCAATAATTTTTTCTGAGTCTTCGGTATGTTTTTCTTTAAATACCGGTAATACAGGGAATAAACGAATGATTAAAATATAGGCACATACTTCAATAGAAACGAAGCCGATTGAAATAAGCAATTCTTCCGCAGATGGGAAATATTGATAGCCATTGCCCGGATTATACATGATAAGCGAGTAGTTCATACGCCATAATGCTGCACCGAGTAACATGCTTAATGCCGAAATAAATAACCAACGGGAATCTGATTTTTTCTCCCCGAGGAAGAGGGTCAGTAATGGTAATACCATCAACCAAACTTCCATCCAGAACATCCATGCTTCAAATTTAGTTAATTTATCGAAACCCACAACCATTTGCAGTTTATCGTGATAAATTAACTCACCAAAACGCACTGCTAAGAAACAGAAAATTAATCCTGCGGTAACGCGTGCTAATTGAGTAAATAAATGACGTTCATCTGGTGTTTTTCCTGCAAGACCCGCTTTAACTAAAGAACCCTCAAAAATCACAATAGAGAAGCCCATAATGAAAGCAGTCAGCAAGGAGAGAATTGGTAGTGCTTCATAGCTTTGCCATACTGGATGGACTTTGTGACCAGCTACAATCATCAAGGAACCCATTGAGGATTGGTGCATCATTGGTAACAAGGCACCCAAGGCAATAATGAAAAACATGATTTTATTCAGTTTATTAAACCATTTTTTCAAGCCGAAGAAACCAAGCCATACAGGGGCAAACTCTAGGGTCACCACGATGATATACACCGTCATACAAAATGCCGTTTCAAATAGAACGGAATTCGTGTTGAACTGGCCTGGAATGTAGAAATATGGCAAATGCCAATAACGTCCCATATCAATAGTGATAGATAAACCACCAAGGGAATAGCCGAATAAACTTGCAAGCAATGCTGGGCGAACAAGAGCGTGATATTTCCCTTTATTGAAAATATACACGGTCCAAGCGAGTGCCCAACCACCACAGGCAAATCCTGTACCGACAAGTAAGTCAAAGGCAATCCATAAACCCCAAGGATAACCGCCATTAAGTGCGGTCACGGAACCAATACCGAAAACTAAACGTTTTAAAATTAATAAAACGCAAAGCACGGCAAGTGGTGCAAAAAAGAGAATTGCGGCAGAAACAAGGCGACCGCCTACCGGACGTGGATTACTCATGATGCTCATCCTCCGCTTCTTCGATTTCCTTGCGTGCCTGACGCATGGCTTCTTTTTGTGCTGCAATACGCTCCGCGATTTTATCGCCATGCATATTTTTGTAAGTCATAAAGGTTAAACCGGCAAGTGCCACTAATGGCAATGCTAAACCGCGATACAAGAAGTGTTGTAAATGCGCTGCACGAGAACCTGTCGCGACTTCATCTAAGTCTGGTAAACCAAGATTAGCAAAAGGTACACCGCTTAAGGCGAGTACCTGTGTACCGCCACCTTCTTTTTCACCGTAGATATGATATTGATATGCCGGTACGGTAGCACGGTATTTATCTGTGCTATTGACGTGTTGACGTGGGTAATCATATTCAGTACCACGTAATAAGCTTAAACGACGTTTCGCTTCTGCCAATAACTCTTCACGCGTACCAAAAATAATGGCACCAGTCGGACAAACATGACAGCAACCAGGTAATTCACCTTTATCTAAACGTTCAACGCCTTTTTGGTTACAGAGTTCACATTTGCTGATTTCACCGAATGGATTGTCGTAGTCGTATTTTGGTACATCAAAAGGACATCCCACCATACAATAACGGCAACCGGTACAAATATCGGGATCGTATTTCACGATACCGGTTTTTGGATCTTTGGTTAGTGCTTGAACAGGGCAAACGGCAACACAGTTAGGGTCAACGCAATGCATACATTGTTTTTTCACGTAAGCATAGCCGTTTTCGGTTTTGTCTTTATTTTTGCCGTCGCCATCGCTCCAAACTTGAATCACGTTACGAGTAAACGGAGTAAGTTTATCGTTATTTGACCAGGTTTGATCGCCTTTCGGGTTCACTGGTGTGTGGTTCACGTTTTGACATTCTGCCACGCATGCTTGACAACCTACACAAAGGGTAGAGTCGTAAAGCATTCCTAGTGCGCCGGGAATAGGCTCAACCGCTTCTGATGCCTGCACATTTGACACAGGCAAAGTAGATGCGATTCCGCCAAGCATACCCGCTTTTAGAAATTTTCGTCTATCCATTGTTATTTACCTGTATGTTGTTCTTTCTCTGCGGCTTTAGCTTCAGAACGGGCTTTATGTTGAGCGCTTAATTCGCGTAAGGTCACAACACTTACACCAGCTAGGATTGCGGCTGCACCGCCTAATAAACCAATGGCAGTCATAGTTGCACCTGAACCTTCGGTGTTATTAACATCTGGTTTTTCAACGCGTGGCGTTGGGTTTTCTACGCCCGCTAATTGGAAGATACCTTTAGTAAAGCCCACACCTTTTTCGTTACAACCATAGCAAGGGTGTCCGATACCAACCGGCCAGTTATTACCGCCGACATCACAGAATTCTAAAGTAGAGCAGTTGCCGTAAGTTTCTGGTCCTTTACAACCGAGATGATACAAACACCAACCATTGCGGTGACCATAATCGCCGTATTCTTTAGCAAAGCGACCCGCATCAAAGTGCGGACGACGATAGCAGTTTTCGTGAATTAAGCGATCGTAAGCGAATAATGGACGATTTAATTTGTCCATTGCTGGCAGTTTCTTATAAGTAAGAATATAAGCGACAGTTGCAAGGAAGTTGTGTGGATTTGGTGGACAACCTGGAATGTTAATCACCGGTGTGCCTTTTGGTAAGACTTCAGATAAGCTACTTGCACCAGTTGGGTTGCCACCGCTAGAAGGTACGCCGCCCCATGCTGCACAAGAACCGATCGCAATAATTGCTGCAGCACCTTTAGCTGCTTCTCGGATGTGTTCTACAATCGGTTTACCTGCTACCATACAATAGACGCCGCCGTCTTTCACCGGAATAGATCCATCTACGACTAAAACATATTTTCCATAATACTGTTTAATTGCATTGTGTTTGTTATCTTCAGCTTGTTCCCCAAAGGCTGCAGAAAGCGTTTCGTGGTATTCTAAGGAAATCATGTCCAATACCAAGTTTTCTACTGTTGGGTGGGTCGCGCGTAGCAAGGATTCAGTACAACCCGTACATTCTTGCGCACCGATCCATAATACTGGTGGGCGTTTAGGTTCAGTTAAAGCAGCGGTCATTTCTGCGCCCGCTTTTGAACTTAACCCCATAGTTGCCGCAAGTGCGGTACATAACTTCATAAAATCCCGACGGGAAACTTCTGCTAAAGCAGAAAATAATCCATCACTTCGTTGCATATAATCACTCCAATTGGCACGTTAATTGTATGGTTAATTTAACTATGATATGCCTTGATGCGGGAAATTTATTTGATCGTAATCAAAAATACCCCTATTTTCCTTACAAAATGAGAGGGTAAGTGATTGTTTTTACTTACTTATTGAGAATGATTGTTATTTGTTGGTGTTGTTTCTACTTGGAGCACATTTTTTGTACACTCAATCACAATAGTAAAGCAAAGATTTAGACTCTAAAAAGTTTAGTGAAAATTGACCGCACTTCTGTGTGATCTAAATGGGGAGGTAGACAAAACTAAATTCTTGGTTTTATTGATTTTTATCAACAAAATATTGTCTAAGTGAATAGATTTTATTACGCTTTTCCCTATACTGAGTAGGGTAATTTTTCTATGGAGAAACAATGATGAATATAGTTGTGGGTATTGTCCTTCTCGGTGTAGCTTTCACTATTTCAATGTATAACAAATTGATTAGAAAACGTAATCAGGTGAGTAGTGTTGAAGCCAGTGTGGATGTTCAGTTGAAGCGTCGTTATGATTTATTGCCAAACCTTGTTGCTACTGCAAAGGAATATATGTCGCATGAGCGTAGCTTACTTGAGCGAATCGTGATGTTACGCGAAAGTGCTAAATCAGCCCATTCTACAAGTGAGAAATTCCAACTCAATAATGAAATTTCGGGGGTATTACGTCATTTACAGGTTCGTCTAGAAAATTACCCTGATCTCAAGGCCAATCAAAATCTTATGCAAATTCAAACCGTACTTAGCGATGTAGAAGAGCAAATTTCTGCAGCAAGACGGACTTATAACTCAGCAGTTGAAGAGTATAACAATGCGGTGGAAATGTTCCCGTCAAATTTAATCGCAAATTTGTTTAATTTCCAGAAAGGAACATTTTTCGATATTCCTCAGAATGAGGCTGAAGTCCCTAATGTGAGTAATTTATTTAAACAATAAGTGAAAAAACCATGAATACACCAAAAGAGATTGAAGGGATTCGTTTTCTTGGATTGGAAAAATTAGATGAGGAACGTTTAGCCATAAAATCCCTCATCAATAAATGGATTATTATGCTATGCGTTGGGTTATTTTTTCTCATCGGAACGATAGGGAATGGGTATTTATTAAGTACAGCATTGATCCTTGGGGTGCTCATTTATTCTTTTCGTCATTTATTTTTTAAATATAAGCGCTTTATTGCGGAATTTAAAACTCGGGTGATTAGCACTATTGTTCAGGAGTTTGGTTTCCATTTTAGAGCTGATAGAGGACTGAATATTGCTGATTTCCTCTCCGTTTATGATACAGGACCTGCAACTTTCTGTAGTGAGGATTTAATTTTTGGTGAATTTAACCAGACTGAAGTTGAAATCTGTGATTTTTCAGCATTTAACATGTCCTTGAAAGAGAAATCAGTTAAGGCGTTAGGCACTAAGAATTTTCAAGGCATTTTATTTAAAGCCACTTTTCCTAAAGAACTGGCTCATTGGGTTTATGTTTGCGATAAAAAGGAAGCGGGTTTAAGAAAAGAAGGTGAGATTGCCTTAATGGATAATCCATCTTTTAATCGTTACTTTGATGTGTTTACGGAAGATCAAATCTTAGCCAGATATGCCTTATCACCTAAGCTAATGGAACGCTTTTGTGGATTGAAAGAGAAATTTAATTGCCCTATTTCGATGGTGCTTCGTGATCGAGAAGTGATTATTGCGGTTAATTTGGGAAAGAATAGTTTTGAACCATCCTTTGAAAAGTCATTACTGGAAGACAATACGATCCGTGATTATATTTCGAGTATTAAAGGTTTTACCGATATGGTGAAAGAACTCGGGTTAAATAATCATATTTGGAAATAAGTGTTAATGCAATAAAAAAGACGAGTTTGGGTAAAAACTCGTTTTTTTGTTTTATATGCTATGTACTTGTTTATTAGTTTTTTAACAGCGAAAATTTTGACCGCACTTTTATTTCGCAAAATAGTCAGTTTTTTGCTATAATTCCGCACAATTTTCATTACAAAATAGAGAAAAACTATGTCAGAAACACCGGTTACAGAAAATGCTTATGGTGCATCAAGTATTAAAGTCTTAAAAGGGCTTGATGCGGTTCGGAAACGTCCGGGCATGTATATTGGGGATACCGATGATGGAACAGGCTTACACCATATGGTGTTTGAGGTGGTAGATAATGCGATCGATGAAGCGCTTGCTGGTTATTGTTCAGATATTATCGTGACCATTCATGATGATAATTCTGTTTCTGTACAAGATGACGGCCGTGGCATTCCAGTAGATATTCACCCGGAAGAAGGTGTTTCTGCAGCAGAAGTAATCATGACTGTGCTTCACGCGGGTGGTAAATTCGATGATAACTCTTATAAAGTATCAGGTGGTTTACACGGCGTGGGTGTTTCGGTAGTAAATGCCCTTTCTGATAAATTGCAATTAACCATTCGTCGCCAAGGTCATGTGTATGAGCAATTCTATCACTTAGGTGAGCCTCAAGGGCCTTTAACCATTATTGGTGAAACTCAAACGACGGGTACAACGGTGCGTTTCTGGCCAAGTCCAGAAATCTTTGCAATTACAACTTTCGATTACAAAATTTTAGCAAAACGCCTACGTGAGCTTTCATTCTTAAACTCTGGCGTATCAATTCGTTTAATCGATAAACGTGATGGCACGGAAGATCACTTCCATTATGAAGGTGGTATTCAGGCATTCGTTGAATATTTAAATAAAAATAAAAATCCAATTCATCCAAAACCATTTTATTTTTCAGCTGAAAAAGATGGCATTGGCGTGGAAGTCGCATTGCAATGGAATGATGGCGTAAACGAAAATGTTTATTGCTTTACCAATAACATTCCACAACGTGATGGTGGTACTCACTTAGCCGGTTTCCGTGGTGCGTTAACGCGTAGCTTAAATAACTATATGGAAAGCGAAGGGTTACTGAAAAAAGAGAAAGTGAGCACATCAGGTGACGACGCACGTGAAGGTTTGGTAGCAATTATCTCAGTGAAAGTGCCCGATCCTAAATTTTCTTCACAAACAAAAGACAAATTAGTGTCTTCTGAAGTGAAAAGTGCGGTTGAATCTGCCATGAATGAGCGTATGCAGGAATATTTATTAGAAAATCCAGCCGATGCGAAAATCATTGTAAATCAAATTATTACGGCTGCACGTGCGCGTGAAGCGGCTCGTAAAGCCCGCGAAATGACCCGTCGTAAAGGCGCATTAGATATTGCAGGCCTTCCAGGTAAATTAGCAGACTGCCAAGAAAAAGATCCAGCACTTTCAGAACTTTACCTCGTGGAGGGGGATTCTGCGGGTGGTTCGGCAAAATCAGGTCGTGATCGTAAAACTCAAGCAATTTTGCCATTAAAAGGTAAAATTCTTAACGTTGAAAAAGCACGTTTTGACAAAATGCTTTCTTCTCAAGAAGTGGGCACATTAATTACGGCGCTTGGCTGTGGTATTGGTCGCGATGAATATAATCCGGATAAATTACGTTATCACCACATCATTATCATGACCGATGCGGACGTGGACGGTTCACATATTCGTACTTTATTGTTGACCTTCTTCTATCGTCAAATGCCAGAATTAATTGAGCGTGGTTATGTGTATATTGCTCAGCCGCCACTTTATAAAGTGAAAAAAGGTAAACAAGAGCGTTATATCAAAGATAACGACGAAATGGTGCAATATGAATTAATGCTTGCGTTAGATGGCGCAGCGTTGCACATCAGTGCTAATGCACCAGCAATGAATGATTTAGTGTTTGAGAAATTAGTGAGTGAATATAACAATGTTCAGAAATTAATTACTCGCTTAAGTCGTTATTATCCAGAGCCATTATTGCAAGGTTTGGTTTATCAACCACAATTAACCGTTGATTTAATGCGTAATGAAAGTGCGGTCGAAAATTGGGCAAATTCTTTCGTTGCATACTTAACTGAAAAAGAAACAGAAGCGCATTTATATTCAGCGAGAACGCAATTTAACAGCGAACGCCAAGTATATGAAGCAGTCATTACTGTTCGTAAACATGGTATTGATACCGATTACTTCATCAACTTTGATTTTGTAACGGGTAATGAATTTGCGAAGATTACCGCATTCGGTCAGCAAGTGAATGGCTTGCTAGAAGAGGGTGCTTACGTTACTCGTGGTGAAAAAACTCAACCCGTTCAATCATTTGAACAAGCCGTTGAATGGTTGATGAAAGAATCACGTCGTGGTTTAGAAATTCAGCGCTATAAAGGGTTAGGTGAAATGAACGCTGAGCAGCTTTGGGAAACCACTATGGATCCAAATGCTCGTCGTATGTTAAAAGTATCAATTAAAGATGCTGTTGCCGCAGACCAACTCTTCACCACATTAATGGGTGATGAAGTTGAGCCTCGCCGTGAATTCATCGAAATGAATGCGTTGCGAGCAAACTTAGACGTTTAGTCTAATATTCAAAAATATCACTGAGAATGACCGCACTTAGGAAAACCGAGTGCGGTATTTTTTTGAGTTAGATCACAAAAATAAAAATAATTCTCAATTACATCTATTTTTTTATTTTATTCTTTTCTATAATTCTGCCAATTTTGCTATTTAAGGATAACAATATGAAAAAGAATAAATTTTTGGTAGTAACCTATGGAATTTTACCTATTGCTGCGGTTTCCATTTCCCAATCCTCCTTGGCTGAGGAACAATTAGAAACGATTAACGTTGAAGGTGAATTGAATGCTGAGCGTCAAACACAATCAGCAGTTGAACATAAAAGTGCTGCAGCTATTCAAAAAGAACTCATTCGAGATAATCGAGATTTAGTGCGCTATACAACTGATGTTGGTATTAGTGATAATGGCCGATTTTTAAAAGGTTTCTCTATCCGTGGTGTAGAAGGAAACCGTGTTGGTATCAGTGTAGATGGGGTAAATTTACCTGATAGTGAAGAAAATACCTTATATTCGCGTTATGGGAATTTTAACTCTTCGCGCTTGAGTATTGATTCAGAGTTGGTTAGAGATATTGATATCGTTCGAGGATCAGATGCCTTTAATTCCGGTAGTGGTGCTTTAGGTGGAGGAGTTAATTACCATACTTTAGATGCGCAAGATATCGTTAAATCTAATAATAAATTTGGAGCTTTATTGCGTGGTGGATATGGTAGTAAGAATAGTGAATGGGTTAGAACATTAGGTTTTGGATATGTTGGCGATAAAGTGGATGCCATTTTTATGTATTCACAACGTACAGGTCATCAAATGAAAAGTAAGGGAGAGGGCCCTGAGTTTAACTACTCGAAAAGCCAACATCCAGATCCTGCTACCTCCCGTTTTCATAGTTATCTAGCTAAGGTTGGTTATCAAATTATGCCTCACCATAAGGTTGGTATCGGTGTTAATGGTCAAAAAGGTAGCCGATATGTAGATGAACGCAGTTATACTTCTTTCGGAAGTGCTTGGCGTGAAGCGGATGACCAAAATAAACGTATCAATATCAATGCATACTACCTTTATACGCCAGAGTCTAACTACTTGTCATTTGGTAAATTGGATTTTGATTATCAAAAAACAGATTTGGCAGCAGTCAACTATAAAGGACTGCGGTATTGGCTAACAAATGAGAAAAAATTAGGTGAAGTTTTTGACCGTCGCATGAAAACTGAATTTAAACGAGTTTCTGCTGAATTAGAAAGTATGCCGTTTAAGTGGGGAGGGGATCATATTTTCTCTTTTAAAACTTATATAAGTGAACGTGAGTTTAAAAATATTAATCATGACACTAATGAGTATGGATTAGATGAATGGTACACCATTCAAAGACCTGTAAAAACGAAAATATATGGCGCGTCTTTAAAAGATCAAATTACATGGAATCCTCGTTTTGAAAGCGGTTGGAAGCCAACACTCTCAGCAAATCTCGGTCTTCGTTATGATTATGCTAAACTTTCTCCTAAAGCTTTAAATGCGGCTTGTAGTAAGGCTTGTTTAGCTGAAGGTGAACCTTCTCAAAGTAGCTTCTCAAATTGGAGTGGATTTCTTGGGTTAGGAATACAACCGACAGATACGTGGAAATTCGGTTATCAACTAAGTACTGGTTACCGGATTCCTACTGCTACTGAATTATATTTCAGCTTTACTAATGCTTATGGTACATGGAAATCTAATCCAGGATTAAAGTCAGAACGAAGCATAAACCATACGCTTTTTGCTAAGGCACAAAATGAAAAAGGTATGCTTGATATTAACCTATATCAAACTCGTTATCGGAATTTCTTGTTTGAACAAGAAAGTATCATTGAACAAACTCAATATGGACGGATTTACCAAACGCCAATGCAACAAATGGTTAATGTCGATAATGCCCGGGTAAGTGGTATAGAGGTAAAAGGAAGTCTTAATTTAGATACTGTTCTTCCAGCTCCTAAGGGGTTAAAACTATATGGTGCATTAGGTTATAGCAAAGGCAAATTATCTAATTCAACCAGCATGCTTTCAATTCAACCGCTAAAAGCTGTTTTGGGGCTTGATTATGAAGATCCAAATGGTAAATGGGGTATTTTTAGTCGATTAACCTATTTAGGTGGTAAAAAAGCAAAAGATGCGAAAACATTTGAAATTAAAACGCGTTGTTTATCATGGACCAACGATCCTTGGTTAGGTGATTATTGTTCAAAAGAAGAGTTATATCAATCTATTGAAAACTATAAATATCTTAATAAATCTGTTTATTTAGTTGATTTATTTGGATTCTATAAAATGACTGAAGATATTACATTAAGAGCTGGGGTATATAACCTTTTTGATAAAAAATATCATACTTGGGATGCTTTGCGCGGTATTAATGCACACAGTACAACAAATAATATTGATAGAAATGGATTAGGTCTTGAACGCTTCTATGCACCTGGCCGCAACTTTGCAGCCTCTATTGAAATTCGTTTTTAATTATTAAATTGTTTATAGCAAAGTACGCATAGTAATGTGCGTACTTCTTTTTGTTTTTAGGAGCAATCATTATGATGATAGATAAACGCCTAATTAACACGGTGGCCGACAGTAAAAAATGGATTGGCATCACAGTGTTATGGAACTGGGTGGCGTTAATTGGTGGGATTATCAGTGCCGTCGTGTTCTCTTATATTTTACAGGCGGCTTATTTTAACGAATTGGGCCCGATAAGTGCGGTCATTTTGGGCATCGTTTTGGTTGCTGCTTTGGCATTGCGAGCCTTTGCGGGTAAAAAATCGGTGCAGGCTTCTTATTTTGCCAGTACGAAAGTAAAACATGAGCTGCGTAGCCTCATCTATCGCAAATTGGCTTCGATGCCACTAAACCAAGTGAATCAACAATCCACGTCAAACATCATTCAAGTGGCTTCAGAAGGCGTAGAACAACTTGAAATCTATTTCGGACGTTATTTACCTCAGCTTTTTTATAGCTTGCTTGCCCCGCTCACACTCTTTGCTTTCCTGATCTTTTTCAGTTTTAAAACAGCGGTAATTTTGTTGATTTGCGTGCCGTTGATCCCGATGTCGATTATTGCGGTGAATAAAATTGCGAAAAAACTCTTGGCAAAATATTGGTCCATTTATGTGGGATTAGGCAGCAGTTTCTTGGATAACCTACAAGGTTTAATTACACTAAAAATCTATCAAGATGATGCTTATAAAGCAAAAGCAATGGATGAAGAAGCAGAACATTTCCGCAAAATTACCATGAAAGTGCTTACCATGCAGCTTAACTCAGTGTCACTGATGGATTTACTTGCTTACGGTGGAGCGGCAATCGGGATTTTAACGGCTTTGTTGCAATTCCAAGCAGATCAATTAACCGTATTAGGTGTCATTTTATTTATTCTGCTTTCTTCTGAATTCTTTATTCCACTTCGTTTATTGGGTTCTTTCTTCCATGTGGCGATGAATGGTAAAGCCGCATCAGACAAGATTTTCACATTGTTAGATACGCCCGTGGAAACTCAAACTCAAGCGGTCGATTTTGCAGCGAAAAATGCTATTCAGGTGGATATTCAAGATCTGCATTTTGCTTATAGCGAAGAGAAGCCTGCGATTGTTGGCTTAGATTTAAGCATCTTACCAAATCAGCTTACGGTATTTGTGGGTAAAAGTGGTTGTGGTAAGTCTACCTTGGTTTCATTGCTAATGGGCTTTAATAAAGCGCAACAAGGCAAAATTCTATTCAACGGTCAAGAAATTCAAGAGATTGATCGCCATTCGTTTTACGAAAAAGTTTCTTTGGTGAGTCATAGCAGTTACGTGTTTAAAGGTACGCTACGCGAAAATATGACCATGGCGAAAATTGATGCCACAGATGAACAAATTTATGCGTGTTTAGAACAAGTCAATCTGGCGCAATTCGTTCGAGATAATGGTGGATTAGATATGCAGTTATTAAGCCGCGGCGCGAATTTATCCGGCGGTCAAATTCAACGTTTAGCTTTAGCACGCGCTTTATTACACAATGCGGCGCTTTATATTTTTGACGAAGCGACCAGTAATATTGACGTGGAAAGCGAAGAAATTATTTTGCAGTTCATTCAACAATTTAAACAACAAAAAACCATTGTGATGATTTCTCACCGCTTGGCGAATGCCGTGAATGCTGACTGCATTAATGTGCTTGAACAAGGCAAATTGATTGAGCAAGGTACACATAAAGCCCTCATGGAAAAACAAGGTGCGTATGCTGAAATGTTCCAACAACAAAAAGATTTAGAACAAATTAGAGAGGTGGCAAATGCGTAAAAATGGTTTTGTTGTGATGGGGCATTTGTTGAAATTAGTGACCCCACTGGCGCACATTATGGCGTTTACCATTACCATGGGAACGCTCGGTTTTCTTGCCGCTATTTTTATTATGGTACTTGGGGCGATGGGTTTAGTAAATTTATTAAACTTTGACACCCATTTAAGTTTTTCTGGAATTTTGACCGCACTTATCGTTCTAGCGGTGGCTCGTGGCGCATTGCGTTATTTAGAGCAAATGTCTGGGCATTATATCGCCTTTAAATTGTTGGCATTATTGCGCGATAAAGTGTTTTCTTCTTTACGTCGCTTGGCTTTTGTGAAGTTGCAAGATAAACAAGCGGGGCAATTAGTGTCACTAGTAACCAATGATATTGAATTGCTCGAAGTATTCTATGCGCATACCATTGCACCAATTATGATCGCGTTCTTTACTTCTGCAATTTTATTGTTGGTCTTTGGGCATCTTTCAGGCTGGTTTGTAGTTGTGGCATTAGCCGCTTACTTAACAGTGGGGGTGATTCTACCGATTATCACTACCAAATTGGCGCGTGAAGATGGTCGACGCTATCGTGAGTTGGTTGGTGAGATGAATGATTTCT
>OGJY01003246.1_pt1 | contig 13979 bp, 13 predicted proteins | sample 1572231 | NCBI WGS metagenome assembly OGJY01 (sample SAMEA2582121, study PRJEB24529) | metagenome | biome: Human gut stool | place: China | collected 2011
GAAACAAGATATATCGACTTGCTTGTTGCGCCCTTACAGGGCTTAAAACACCTTGCTAACTTACTAATACCCAAGGTTAAAACCTTGGGCTAGCTTTGCACGCCCTTACAGGGCTTTTAGTCGCTAATACCGAATAGTACTTGCTTCCTACATTTGGTTCAAAACTTTCTATATATAATTATAATAGATTGGAGCAATTATTACTCCATATTACAAAGCACCACTTCCCAACCGGCAATATTCCGGTCGTCGGAACTAAAAGAAGCTCCTACTTTTACCAGTCGACGACCATCTACCGTATAAGGAATCAGGTAACCTTTATCGTCGATCTGTTTCAATGCGTCTTCCGTACTGCCATTCAGCTTGAACTCGAAGACATAGATATAGTCGCCTGTCTTTACCACAGCATCGGCACGACCACGGGCACTGCGTACTTCGGCATCACAAAATTGTCCCATCAACTTAAATACAAGATAAAAAACTACCTGATAATGACGTTCGGTCTTCTCATTCAACTCGTATGGAAAATCAGCAAAGAAAGCCTTCAGCCGATTCATAAAGGCATCCACATCACCGGCACGAAGTTCACGGACAAATTTACCGATATAAAAACCGCTTTCGTCTTCTGTAACAGATGTATAAAAAGGTGTGATAAAATTTATAAAACCATATTTCACCTCTTCATTCGGGAATCCTAAGGTGTATAAACCGAATTCTTCATCATATCCTTTGATTGTCAGATATCCACTTTGATAAAGCAATGGGATTGGATTGTTAGCTTCCACACGATATTCAGAGAAAGCAGAAGCACGCATTTCTACACCAGTCAAAATCAAACGAAGATCGTACTCACTCTTTTTTAATAGCTCTATCAGAAATGTCGGAGTACCTGTCTGGAACCAAAAGTTGTCGAAACTTCTGTATTTTAGAGCATTCAACACACTAAACGGATTAAATATTCCTTCGGAATTATGACAGAAGTGATATCCGTCATATTGTTCCGTCATTTTTTGAACAGACTCTTCGATTGACTGGCTGTTTGCTTTAGCTATCTCTTCCAACTCCGGTACAAAATTGCTCACCAGCTCTTGCTTCGTAATTCCACATACGGATGTATAATCCTGTCGCATGCTGATATCGTCTAATTGGTTCAGATCACTAAACACGCTTACATGTGCAAATTTTGTTACTCCGGTAAGAAATACGAATTTCAGATAAGGATCCGCAGTTTTCAATACACCGTAAAAAGCTTTCAAAGTGTTGCGATAGTCTGTCTGAAGCTCTTCATTTCCAAATACCTGTAACAAAGGTTTATCATATTCGTCTATCAAAACGACCGCTTGACGGCCGGTCTTTTCTACTGCACGGCGGATAATACCGGAAAAACGAGTGGAGAGGGTTCGCTCATCCGTCCCTTTTCCATATATTTCTTCCCAACGAGTCAAATGAGTACTCAGAATAGCATCAAGTGCGTCGGGCGAATCATATTTCTCTGCATTCAGGTCCAAATGCAATACCGGATACTCTAACCAGTCGGTTTCCAACTTCTCGAGAGCAAGACCTTTAAACAGATCCTTCTTTCCCAGAAAATAAGCTTCAAGAGTTGAAAGGAACAGACTTTTGCCAAACCGACGCGGACGGCTCAGAAAATAGGGTTTGCCTGTCGTTACTAATTGATATAACAAAGCCGTTTTATCAACATACACATAATCATTATTCCGCAAATCTTCGAAACTCTGTATTCCGATCGGTAATTTTCTGATTCTTGTATTCATATTAAACTATTTCCTAAGATTCTTGAACTATTCAAATTCACGCATCGCTACCGGTTGCCTGCCTTTATAGACGGCTGCCTGCAGACGTAAACGGGTATTACCGGTACTGGCAAGTACCTTTTCATCGGAGGCATATTTTCGTGATACACATTATTACCCTCACTCGATAAAATAGTGTTGGTGAAATTATCATATTCGTCGATCAACAGATAAATAGGTACCCCCAGCATAGCGGCACGTTTACCTATATACTGATTGCCAAATAACTCGTCAAATTTATCTGCATATCTCACATCATAATAACAGTAAAGCATACTCAGGAATAAAGACTTTCCAAAGCGACGCGGACGGATCAAAAACAGGAAAGCTGCCGTCTTTTCCAAATCGTCAATATATCGTGTCTTATCCACATAATAATAATCTTCCGTAAGAACACGGACATAATCTGTCAATCCGTAAGGTATTTTCTTTGCCATATCTTTCTTCATTCTATAATTTCACCTACTCTTTCGGGCAGTAATCACACAAAGATAAATAATTAAACCGTATGTACTGTCTAATTTTAAATTCTTAATTTCAATTATCAGGGTTCCCCCAGGAAACGCCTCACCTGTTCTGTTTGCAGCGGGGTGAGCTTGCGTTGTCCTTTTATCCAGCCGGCTTCTGCGAGGGCGGCTGATAGTTTCGGATTATAATTGATCCATCGTCTCAGGGCATTGGCAGCTGAAGCCGGTTGCAATGCCGGATTATACAACATGGCGAGTTCTGTAAAGCCATACGTTCTGATCTCAAATTTCTTTTCTTCGGGATAATTGTTCGTGTTCATATCGAATCTTATTTTGTTGGTTTTATGCTTTAAATATACAAAATAAATACCATATAAACAGCATCTTATCCCATTAAATTCAACGATATTTCATTATATTTTCCCGTATTCCATCCTATCCTATCACATCCCATTTTACCCCTTCCCGCCTGTCGTACTTTTGTAATGTTATCGATAACCAACAATTATTCATTATTAATTATTCACCATTAATTATCAAAGTTATGCCATTAAGTTTTCATGTAGTCAAACGTCCCGATATGAGCAAAGATGCTGCTGAGGGAGCTCAATTGTATTACGGACAAATCCGTTCGTTGAAAAAAGTAAGTTTCCAGAAACTATGCGACATGATCGCCATGCGAAGCACTGCTTTTATCGGTGATGTCATGCTGGTAGTCGAGGGCCTTCTGTCTGTCATGCAGGAGCGTCTGGAAGAAGGCGATATCATCCAGATGGGCCGCCTGGGTAACTTCCGTATGGTGGCCGGCAGCAAAGGGGCTGCCACTGTCGATGATTTCGATACCTCTCTCTTTAAGAACGCACGTATCGTGTATGTTCCGGGAACCATGTTGAACGACATTCGCAAGAGTGCTACATATGAAGAAATCAAACCGTTATCATCCGAAAAGTCATCTCCTTCCACTCCGGAAGATGACCGACCGGTGATCGAATAATCCATAGTATGCATAAAAAAGAGTTTATCCAACAGTTTCTTCCGGCTGCCCAGGCAGCCGGAGAACATTTCAAACTGAATCCGGTCGTTATCCTTGCCCAGGCGGCTATTGAAAGCGGCTGGGGAGAAAGCGTTCTCTGCAAAGTATATCACAACTACTTCGGTATTACCGGCTACGGCAAATCCAATATCTATTGGAATGGTAATAAAACCGAGCCGGGAGAAAAATCGCATCTCCAGTTTCGTATTTACCCGACGCCGCAACAGAGTTTCTTCGATTTCGCTCGCCTGATCACTACGGCTTATCCGTTTGCAGCTGCTATGAGTTTTCACCCTGAAGCGTATGCCAAAGAGATTTCATACAGCCACTACATCAGTGAAATGAACGGAGACAACCGGGCTGACTATCAGAAGATGCTGGTTAACATCAGCAAGTATATCACCGGTATAATATCTGGTATTACACATTAAACAATTCTTTATTATGAACACTTTAAAAATTATCTTCGACTTTTTGTTATCCGTGACCCGTTTGATCTTTCGGGGAAAAGGGAGGCATCAATGCCATCAGCCTGAGCCTGATGATAGTAGCCACACTGGCACTCTTTCTCCGCAACACGGAAGTGGCACTGGCAGCCATCGGAACGATACTATCGCTTTACCGGAAAACTCCCCCTCCACCGAAAACCTGATGGGATGGGCATTGATCGTCTGCGCCGTAAGCGGGTATCTGGTGAAACTCCTGGCATAGGATATTTAAGATAAGGAAGATATGTCGATGAATACATATTTTCCTTATTTTTTTATTCGCGATACCGTACGTATTCTTTATGCTTCATAATTCCCAGTATCTTTAATACAATCCGGGCACCTTCATCTAGCAGTACACGAAACTCCAGCCATGAACGGGGTACTCTCAATGTCCGTTTCTTTCTGTCGCCCCAGCCGATGGAAGAGCCTAAAGTTTCATCTTTGTGATAAGCAAACGAAGGATATAGCGCATAGGTACGTAGACCTTTCCTGCGAAATAAACTCCAGTCGTCTGCTATCCAATAGGGTACCCCCTCCGATACGATCAAACGGGCGGCCTGCTTGTTTATCAGATAGATGGTCGCCATTGTCGTTTTAAATGTTCTGTACACTTTATGCTCATCATTAAAAAACAGACCTTTCCCCATATAATGAAAGAAGGAAAAGAGTTGTAAAACCGCAGGTTCTTCAGTGTCTACATATTGAACCGCCTTTTTCAGCAACTCATCAAACGGCCCGTTCCCGATAAAACCAACATCATCCTCTGCTATTAATGCATAGTTAAGATCTGATGCAAGTAATTTTTTATAGCATGCATAATGGCTCAACGTACAACCCACTTCACCCAATGTGACATCGTCCGAACGATAACTTTTACTTTTCTTGAAGTCAAACAGCTTGCCGAGTTTTTCCTTTCCTAATTCTTTTCCATACACAGCATCTACAAATTCAAGATCAAGGCAACTTAGCTTATTCAGCTCTCTAACCGCACTTGTCCGGCGCTCCGTATCTTTCGGAAGATTGATTACGTATGTTTTTATATATGTCTGTTCCATCCAGCTATACATTATTTAAATCTTTCAAATTTACTATCTTACGACAAACAGCCAATGATTCCGGACGATGAGAAATAATCAGCAGAGTTAATCCGGGGCATTCTTCCGACAACCGGACAATCGCATCATTGATGGCATGCTCCGTCGTTTCATCCAGGGAAGAGGTCGCTTCGTCAAACATCAGTATTTCTGCCTGCTTATACAAGGCACGTGCAATGCCGAGCCGTTGCCGTTGTCCGCCCGAAAGCAGACATCCTCCTTCTCCTATCGGGGTATCCAGACCATGCGGTAAGGTTTTAATAAAACCGTCTAACGATGCCAAACGAACTGCTTCCCCGACTCGTTCCCTGTCGATTTCCACTCCATCCACTCCCATCGCTATATTTTCCAACAAAGTACCTTCAACCATAAATAATTGTTGGGAAACATAACCGATCTTACGTCTCCACGCTTCCAATCTATCTGCCGACAGGGGAACATCATCCACATAAATACCTCCTGCATCGGGTTGAAGAAAACCCAGTAACAGGTGGAATAAAGTCGATTTTCCGGAACCCGATTCTCCACGAAAACCGATAAAGTCGCCTTTATGAATATCCAGGGATATATCTTTTAACACCAGCACCTCTTTATCATAAGAAAACGAAAGAGAGCGGATCGATATGACATCTTGAAAATCCAGTAGATGTTGATCCAATACATGTATTTCTTTTTGCTCTGCTTCCAGGTCACTCAATAATTCGGAAGCAAATGAATTTCCTTTCATGTGGAATATAAATCCGGTACTGCGAACCAAGCCGGGAAGGACACGATAAACAGCTATCGCAAACAAACCTATTATCAGTCCCAAAGAGGGTAATTCAAAAAACCGGGTGGCCAGGATCAATACAACCAATGAACAAACAATTGCAATCTCCAATGCTTTTTGCAAAGATCCGTTCAATAATAAACGCCGTACATTGATCCGATTTTGTTTGATCATTAAATCCTGAAAACCGCCGAAACTTTTCGAAAAAGAATGGCTCATTTCCATATCCGTATAGCCAACAAAGGTTTGCTGTAACAATTTTCCTTTCAAAGGAATTAACCGGAATAGCATGTTTCCGTAAACCTCCATACGGGAGCGGGAAAAACGATAATATATTAAGGTAATTGGAATAAAGGTTAACAAAACTAATAGAAAAACATAGATATTGAACAGTATCAAACCTGCCAGAATAGACAACATAACCACACATTCACAAATCAATTGGGTATAAGGAACCAGATATCCGAGTATCAGATTATCCGAGATACCATTGACCTTATTGATCAAAGTCAGGCTGTTATGTTGCTTAATATACAAAAAACCTTTTTGATAATAATAGTTATACAAATGCAGGGACAAATAACTGGAGATAGTAAACAAACGCTTGTTCTGCATGTATAACAGCCATGTGCAGACCACTACCCGGATAATAGTAAACAACAGGACAGAAGCACAGATAAAAAACACAAACGATGAAAAATCAGTAAACTCCCCCCATTGGTATAACCCGGATAAATATTCATTCTTATCGATCGATTTTTCATCCAACACCAATAATAGGATGGGAAGCAATGCCCCTATACCCAGCAGATCAAAAACAGACATAAGAAAAATAGTCATTCCTATCGTCCAGATACGCATTCTATATATCCGGGGTAACAGTTTGTATAAACGGATTATAACCGAAGGAATAAAAAATATCATGCTGATAAAAGTTTTTTGTTAGTAGTTTGTTGTAAAATTTGTTCGCTTTCAGATAAACTAAGCCATAATAAAAAGCAGATATAAGCTCCGGAAGCAGTGATATACCCTTCGATAAGCATGTGTACGGAAAACAGAACCATCATAGAACTTAACAGTCCTCCTTTCAGTCCTGTATCCAACTCTTTGAAAAGTATATATATACCATAAGCAAAGGGCAATAAAAATGAAAGAAAGCCATACAGTCCCATCGATGATAAAAGAAAAAGCCAACTGGTTCCCGGTTCTATCGTACCAGTATGTCGGTTTATCGTATGTTCGCTCTGAATATAATCCAGATTAAAACTGGAAAATCCCACACCAAACAAAGGATAAGCGGTGAATTCATCTATTCGGTCTTGCCAGATCCTTTCACGGGTGGCTACAGTTCCCCCATTCTTCCTACTCGACTCTGTTTTCTGACGCAACCTTTCCGTATAAGGCCACCAGATAGCCGAAGTAGATATAACCAAAAGAAGAATAAATAAACCGGCCTGAAGCAACTTCCCCATTTGGCGCCTGTATAAACGGATATAAAAGAAAGCCACACCGGCCACTGTCGCAGCTAAAGCCCCCCGGGAACCGCTTAACAATAAAACCAGAAAACTGATGCCTATATAGACGGATTCTTTATAAAGCTTCCAACGGGTTTCCGACAAATGAAACAGGTAAAGACTGTATAAAACACAAATACCGGCTAAAGGAGATAGCACCATCGAATGAACGGTCAATCCGCAAAATCCCGAATCATTGGTAGCCTGGTCGGGAGCTATAAATTTCAAGAGGAATGAAAGTAATACTATCCAACGAAGAACAAGTAAAGTCCGGATAAATAAAAGTCGTCGTAGATAGATCAACCGACTATTTACAAAAAAAGGCCCCACCATAAAAACCAAGCTAAAAAAGGCAAATGCACGAGAGGGGACTTTAAATAATGCCGGTATATCATTCAACCAAATGGAGAAAAGGACTGCCGAAATAAAAAAAAGATATTTCTTATTAACAATCATCCCACCCCGGAACAACAACCAAATGAAACACCCCAGATAAATGCCATAATAGATCACATCGGGTAAAACCAAAAAACGATTGATACATTTGGTTAAAGAGGTCAGAAAAACAAGCCAGAAAAGTATCTTCTCCATTCCGTATATATAATCAACAGGGTTTGTTTTCAGACAACGATTCCTTTTGGGAATGGCGTATCCATATATTCAATGATTTGCTCAATCCTATCCCCAAAAGCAAATCGACTGCCAGCAATACATTAATATTACAGATATCTACTAACCAGTTATTCAGGAACAATAAACCGATCGTAAATACCAACACCAATTCCGTTGCTTGCAGATGTGTCATCCCGGCATCCAAAAACTTATGATGAAGATGGTTACGGTCGGCCAAAAACAAAGATCGATGATCTATCGCACGTACTACCATCACCCGGAATGCGTCGAACATCGGAATAAACAGTAATGTAAAGGGGATGACCAGGTTCTTTACGTCAGGTTCTGTTTCTGAGATATATAGGGGAAACTTTATTATTAAAAATGATAACAGAAACCCCAACGATAAAGAACCGGCATCCCCCATAAATATTTTTGTTCCTTTGGAAGCACGCCCCCATATATTAAAGTAAAGAAAAGGAATCAGGCAGCCGACTGCCGAAAAAGCCAGCATCGAATACAGCCATAATCCTTTATTCCAAAACATCCAACCGATTACCAGAAAAGAGAATGTACTGCTTCCGGCTGCCAACCCGTCTATACCATCTATCAGGTTTACTGCATTCGTAATATATACGATCAGCATAATTGTCAGCGGAATACCCACATAAGCCGGTATTTCGTATAAACCGAATAAACCATATAAATTAGTCAGATAAAAACCGGATACAGGAAATAAAGAAGCTACAAGAAACTGGGTGAGAAATTTTTTACGGTAACGAACACCTATCAAATCATCCTCAACACCTACCATAAATAAAAAGAAACAGCCTGCCAACAAGAACAAAAATTCCAATAAAATATTTTCTGTCAATTGTTCATTCAACTGAAAACCGATCAGATAACAATAGCTCACTACTAGTGATATTGTCAATGTAATAGATGGAAAAAAAGCAATCCCTCCTAAACGAGGAATTTTTTCCTCATGGCTTTTACGGCTATTAGGAATATCATACAACCGTTTTCGTTTGGAAATCTTCATTATCTGTGGCAGAAAGATAAACGAAAAGATAAACGACAGAGCCAGGCAAAGAAATATGGAGATTTTACTTTTCAAAGACTCGCCGTAAACAACATCCAAAATAGCTAAAAATGAAACTGTTAACATGTGTTTATTGTTTGAGGATTGATATAACAAAGGTCGTCAGTCCCATTCCTGAGGGTGACATACTAGTGTTTTTTATTTTGACCCTTATTTATGGAATAAGGGTCATTGGGTTTAAACAGCTATATTTCAACGAATTACTCAGCGTTATAAATAAAAAAGAAGGTAAAAACTCATCGTTCTGTATGATATGACAATTCAAAGTAAGTGCAGAACAACGTTGATCCGGAAATAATAAAATGTGATGTACTGAGAAAGGATAGAATAAAAATTTATTTAGTAAAATAATCTAGTAATACCCTAGGTTCCTTAAATAAATGTCAAAATAGTATTTCCTCTAATTTTCATGTCTACGCTAAATTCAGTTAAAAGAATTATAGCGACAGGTATTGATTTTTATAACAGTTTCATTTTTAGATGATTTACACTCATTTTTAAGTAAAAATCAATAGCTATAATTTAATATTAGCATTTTTTAAAGCACAAAACATCTTTCTGAAAAGGTTTTATCAATTAATTTTTTTTACTTTTGCAACCAATAAGATTTTCAAGCCACTTGGTAGTATAGGGTATAATATGATCGTTATTTTTTCTACCAGTTTATTGGCAATGACCCTTATTCCATAAATAAGCGTCAATTTTTAGATTTTCGTTTGTTCATCCACTTTTCCACAAATCCAATGATTTTCAAATTAACCCGATCGATCGTCGATTGATCCAGATCACTCAGATAAAATTGGGTCGTTCGTTCGGATGTATGGCCCAATACCTGACCGATCATTGCAACCGATGCCGCATTCTCTTTTGCACACATCGCCCAGGAATGGCGCGCAACGTATGATGTCAGTTTCACAGGACAATTCAACATATTTCCGATTTTTGCCAAACGACGGTTATAGGTTCTTAAGGCTACTTTATAAGTCTCATAAGAAGCATCCACTGATTTCAATATCGGAAACAATAGATCAGAATCCACATCTGAATACTTCTCCAGTAAATAACGCATACCCGGTGTGATTGTAACACGGATTTCCGTTTTGGTCTTTATCCGGGAATAGATCAGTATGTTCCCATGCAGATGTTTCTTTGTTAAGTGTGCCAGGTCTACAAAAGTCATACCACACGCCATAAAACAGAAAAGGAACAGATCGCGGGCAAAATCCAATCGTTTATTCGCCCCCAAATTCATCTGCATCATTTCTTTTATGACATTTGTTCCTATCGAACGTTTATACGAAGGTACAGGGCGCAAACGCAATTTTTGGAAAGGGTTTTCTTTAGGAACAACCAGATGGTCGGATACTGCACTATTATATGCACTCCGGAACGTACTGGCGTAGTTACTTACCGAATTACGACTTAAGGATAAAGACTGCAAATAATCAACAAAATCATTTACCAACTGAGTATTTACCCGTTTTATATTCAACTTGTCCTTGCCGAGAAATAAAGCCAACCGGTTACGTGTAGCTCTATAAATTGAAGCCGTACCGTTTTTTCCGGATGCATACTTATCTTTTTCAAGATAATCCATATAACTTAATAAACTACCATAAGCAATCTTCTCTTTTTTTTGTGTTGTTATCATAATCATAGTTTTTAATCAGACAATAAAAAACAAATATAAGTGATATTTGGTTCCTTCTTGCTCGAAAGCTGTTGAAAGACAAAAAGAGAGGGTACCTCACGGCATCCTCTCTCCTAACGCAACGAATGAATTATTAATACTTATACTTACTTCTTCTTACTTCTTGCAATCGCAAGTGGAATAAGCTACTAACATCCAAACTAATTTTTCCTGTTCTTTCAGATAATCGCTCATCAGCGCTACTGTAGCTTCGTCTCCGGCTTCAGAAGCCAGGGAGAGCAGTTTGCGTTCTTCTGCGATAAACTGGCCATAAGTACTCAGAATATTTTCCAGGGCTTCGTCGCCGCAGGATACGCCTGATACTTCTTTTACTTTTGCCACTTTCAGATATTCGCTGAATTTGTTTACAGGTACGCCACCCAACATCAGGATACGTTCTGCCAGTTCGTCCACCTTTTCGGCTGCATCGTTGTACATATCTTCAAATTTACTGTGAAGAACGAAGAAACCGTGTCCTTTAATATTCCAGTGGAAACCGCGAAGGTTTGTATAGAATACCTGGTAATCGGCTAATAACTGCTGTAATGATTCTACTACTTTGTTTGCTGCTGATGCATCTAAATGCAAATAATCTAATGTTTTCATATTCTTTTGTTTTTAATTGTTATACGTTTTTGTTTTTCTTGTACTGCAAAGATACGACAGATATAAACTCCTGTCAAACAGATAATTATTATCACCACATAGATAGAATCTATCAGCACCATCTCACCTCATTTATTACTATTACATAGTTATATAGAGAAAAAGATACACTATACACATCAAAACATATATACACTATTTTTTAAACAATAAACAAAGTGATAGAATTTTACATTTCAGTCATTGCACTTTACATTTTCACCGTTTTTCAAGGTATATACAATAAAAAATCATAATCAGAGTTAATCCACAGCATTAACATTTGTAGGCTAAAATAGTTTAATTTACATTTGACTGAGATAACAATTACCACTAATAGTTTCAAGATGATACGAAAAAACTTTATTTTATTGCTATTACTTCATTTAACTGGGGTACTTTTTGCGCAATTAACTATTTCACCAACAAATTCACCTTCAATACCTGAAGGTAGTAACATTAATCTGGGAAGCCACTTCAGTGCCTCCGGAGGTACGCCTACCAAATGGACTCTGGATGGCAAAGAAATTATTTTAAGCAGTGTTTCCTTATCTTATAAAGACGATGGGAAGTTATTACAATGTATGTCTGCTTCAGACACGAGTAATCTGGTTCCTGTTAAAGTGGTCGGAAAACCGACCGTAACCAGTTTAACAGGAATGCCGACCGGTATTCTTAACGAGGGAGACCCGGTTACATTAACGGTTGCCTTCAAAGCTAACGGCTCGACAGGGCATACCTACAAATGGTATATCGGTAGCGAAGAGATAGCCGGTCAAACCAGCGCGACATTGAATTACACATTCAATAAGGCCGATCATGGCAAAACGATCAAGGTCGCTATCCAAGCTGCCGAGTTTACTGAAGCTACTGAAGCATCCGTAGGCGTAACGTTCGATGGGACGATGGTGACGGATAAGAATCCGGCGTTACCGGCAGGTAAGAAAACGGATAATACGATATTCCCGGTAACAGTTGGTCAAACATTCACTGATCCAACCGTTGAATATGACGGACCAACTAATGGAGGAGCAAACTTTTTCATAACACAAGATGCTATAACTTACAACGACGGACAGTCGCATACAGTTAATTATAAAGGAAAAAACTATGTGTGTACTGTTAAAGTCTTTGAACCGACTCCCTATACTTATCTTAGCTCGACAATAACCTCCGCATCACGCGTCACAGGTTCATTTATCGGAGATAATAATACATTATTCTTTGACTCCGGCATATACATACCTAAAGAAACTGCCGGCCAGGCACCTTTCTATAAAGATGGGTTAAAAATGATTGGTACCGGAAGTAAAGAAAATCCTTCTATTATCGGACCGAATTATGGAATATGGGCAGGTTCAAGCTATGAAGGACACGTTGTATATCGTATTTACAATAACATGGTTATTGAAAACATCGTATATGACGGAGGTAATATGAAATTTTACGGTCAAGTATCAAGCGGAGGATCCAATCAAAAAAACAACTATTATTTCATAACCATCGGATCTGCTCCAAACATCATTTTAAGAGACATAACCTTTAGAAATATTGGAAATTCCAGTATGACTAATGTTCGTTCCGTACTCAATTTGGTGGAAGGAACGACTGATAGAGATCCTGACAGAAAAAGATATTACATAAATATTCTTTTTGAAAGTGGAAAAACAAGTAGTAGCTATGCTCCTATCAATATCAATGCTACTGACGGACATTATTTCAAAAATATTGTTTTCGGAGAGAACTTCGGCAGTACAGGCACCGACTATATTTCCATTACCGGACAAAATAGTCATGCAGTAAAAGAGCCGGGGTGCAGAAATATCGTTTTTGATGGAAAGCTGACTATGCCTACCGGAAAAAGAATACGTATATGGAGATACACAAGCCGGGGTATTTCTTTTCCGGAAGAGTACAAATATCTGGAACTAAAAACAACCTCTACCGGATATAGTAGTACTTTGGATTATACCTATGATATGTATGTCCATAGAGACATAACATCTCCATCTTCCAGCAAAGCTTATCTGGATGTATCCAATAGTTCATACATTGTATTCAACTCGTTAAATGCATCGACGTTTAATACTCTCAATACGATACAGACCAGTACCTCAAGCCCTGTAAGTGCAATATGTACATTGCCCGAACCTAATCTGGTCAGGCTAATAAGCAATAACAGCAATACTGTCGGAAACTTTACAATTCCGTCTTATTTCGGAAAAAAGCAAACCAATATAGTGGCTGTAAATTCATTAGCAGATCCATTGACACAGGTTAGTGAAACAGGACTAATATCTTTTAGCGGCACCGCAATCGGTTTGCCGGCTACCGACCCGGAATATATCAAACTGCATAACATCGACTTTTCAGAAGAATACTCTATTTATGACGCTATCAAAGACGATGGAAACAATGTGGCCAACTCCCGTTACGGTAGCTTCTATAATTGTAAATTCAAAGCTCCAAAGCCCGGTGACCCATTAACAGTAGAAGGTGATGTTGAAAAACTTCAATGGTCGGTGTCAAAAACGACCAATCAGTCATATGAATACAACGATGTAGAAAATAATTCCACCACTTCGGTAATGGTAGGTACTCCTGTCTATGTGCAAATCAGGCCTGTCAATCTTAATAATATCGATTACGATACCTGGTCAATCGAATATGCGGCTACGCCTGCGGATTACCATTATCCGGTGGATGCCCCAATCGCTAAAACCCTGCGCTACGACTTCAACAAGGGAG
>OGJY01003248.1_pt1 | contig 13959 bp, 9 predicted proteins | sample 1572231 | NCBI WGS metagenome assembly OGJY01 (sample SAMEA2582121, study PRJEB24529) | metagenome | biome: Human gut stool | place: China | collected 2011
ACGGTAGATGAAAAGTTGAGCATTATAGGAAATGAATATGATATTCCCATAGAAGAAAATATGCGAAAGGATGTGAGCGCTATGTGCAATTTAGGCGAAGGGATTGAAGAAAAAGGCATTGCCATCGGTCGAGAAACGGGGCGTATAGAAGGTGAAGCAGGTTTGATTTTAAAAATGCACAAGAATGGTCTGTCGGCAGAGCAGATAGCCTCGGCCACAGACAAGGAGATAGAAGAAGTGAAGGCAATTATTGCCGGAAGAATTTGACGCAGGTACAGGGAAGGCAAAAAACATTATGGACAGCTTTATAGAAGCTTTATATGGACAATCGGAAGAAACTATTCCGGAGGAATATGATTGGTTTGCACCATTGCTGGGTGATTGGGAATTTGATTATAAAGATAAATTTATAGATGGTGATCGTAGCAGACCGCAGCGTCAGTTAAAAGGAGAGTGGATTTTCAGACGGGTATTGAACGGGATAGGTATTGAAGATATGTTCATATGTCCTTCCAGAGCGACGAGGGAGACTTCTCCACAGCCGGATGGTGAGTATGGTGTCGGACTTAGAATATATAATTCAAAGACCCAGTGCTATGATATGGTATATGCATGCAAGAGTAAATTTACAAATTTGTGTTTTACTATGGAAAATGGAATATTGACAGGAACGGTTTTGGAAAATCCCAATCGAAAATGGCGTTTCGTGGAAAGAAATGAAAATACATTTCACTGGCAGAATATTACCATTCAGGAGAATGGCGATATTATTGTGAATTGTGAGGCTTTCGGGAAAAGGAAATGAATATTGTTGGTCAATGCATTCGAGGATATGATCAAGCATTACGGGTAGGAAGAATACGATTTCAGACTGCGGGAAACACAGACCTATGAGATCATAGAGAATGTGAATACTTATTTCCTGGAGTTTGATGACGAGAGATCCGGTGGATTTGCCTCCTGCGAGATTGGCAACAAGCTGACTGAGGAAGAGCGGTGGGCAAAATTTCGATTCGTGAAAGAAGTAGCAGGAACTTTAATCGTGTCAGATCACAATACTTATCAAAAAAACAGACAGGGGCATGCAATGTGTCCCTGTTTTCTTGAAGTTGGAAACAGATTGTTTCATTTTCGCAGACAAGCTATAATATACTTATGGTTGCTTTGTTTAATATTTTTGAGTGTATATTTGACTGATTTTGAATTGTATTTAGAGAAGGGTGAGGAAGGTACATGGAGACATTGTTAGGTACGAAATTTGCAGTTAGAAAAATACTACTGTTAATGATAAGTGGAATTTTTTTAGTGGGGTGTGCTTATCAGACGAGTGCCATTCCCATCGATTTTGGAATTGAATCGAGAACAGATTTAAACGGAGATGGAAAAGAAGACAGGGTGCGTGTGATCGACAGACGTGATGCAGGATTTACAACGATCATAGCGAATGTAAATGGCGTAGATGTGGCAATAAAAGATTATAGAGGGTATTTTGAATCGACGGTTACTACCGGTGACTTAACGGGAAATGGGAAGGCAGATGTGCTGTTGAAAAGCGCAACACGAGGAACCGACTCCGGTACTGTTAATATCTCCATTCTGTATTTGGAGGATACAGAATGGGTGGAGTATCCATACAATTTTATTCATAACCCTGATATTGATTTAGAACAGCCGGATACATTTGATGATGAAGTCTATCTCGGTGCTACATTGTTTGAAAAAGATGGAAAGACAATGGTTCGCTTTATTTCATTCCGGGATAATGATAAAAGTCAAAATACAGTAAAATGCACAGAAGCGTCTTATCGTGAAGATGGTTGGTATATAGAGGACGTTAAGATGATTTCAGATTTCTTCAGTGGTGATGAATATGAAAAATTATTAGCACCGTTATATGAGACAGAAAATGTTAATGAGGAAGAAACAACCGAGCAAAATTCGGAAAAAGCAAATGGTGGTGTAGAAGAATTTTCCATGGATGAAGTCAAAGAATTGTTTTTTGGTGAGTGGGAAGTTACGAAATTGCTTGGTTTTACAGAAATACAAAACGATTATACGAACTATCCGGAGGGGCATAACATTATAGGTGATCATATTGTGATAAATGAAGATGTATTTTCCAGTGAAGGACTTGAAAAATATGAACGTTATCAATGTGAGGTTTTAGACCCTTCTTATGAGGTATCTCCTATAAAAGAGCGTAATTTAATCTATAATGTAAGTGAAGACGTAAAAGAAGATTCGGAACTATATGACTGGATTTTGAATTATGATGAATTACAGGATTTAAAAATAAGGGGCACAAGAGATGGAATAAAGGGAAAGTCTCCGGCAGTGGACATAATGATTTCCAGCGATAAGCAGTTTGTTATTCTTTACATGGATTGTACTTTTTACCTTTTGGAGAAAATATAATGACAAACTATTTTTTGTAACCATCAAAGAGAAATGAAATTATCCTAGATTATGAATGCAGTAAGTCGAATGGAGATTAGTATGAGGCATATGCAAAAAACAGCTTATTACCATCTTCCCGGTCTGTTTGAATTCTATGAACTATACCGGATATTTCTGCCATTGTTCCGGGAACACCGGGAATATTTTTACGACGGGTGCGACATTGGTTCCATCTACGGAGCACCGCCGGACTGTATCTGGGGCGGCGGCCGCGTCTCACTGGAGGATCACGACGCAGGAGAAGTGCTGGCACTGTTACAGGAATACGGGATCTCAGCCCGTCTGACCTTCAGTAATTCCCTTCTTCGCAAGGAACATCTTTCGGACAGAAAATGCAATGAACTCTGTGCTCTGTTCGCGGAAAATGCAACCCCGGAAAACGGCGTGATCGTCCATTCGGAACTGCTGTTACAGTATTTGAAAAGTCATTATCCGCAACTTTATCTGATATCCTCCACCACAAAAGTACTGACGGATTTTGAAGCGTTAAAAAAGGAAACAGACAGAGAAGATTTTCGCTACGTCGTACCGGATTTCCGCCTGAACAAGGCTTATGAGAAATTAAATACGCTGACAGAATCACAGAAAGACAAAGTGGAATTTTTGTGCAATGAGTGTTGTTATTTCGGATGTAAGGACAGGAAGGAATGTTACGAAGCCGTCAGCCGCAGGAATCTGGGAGAGGAGCCGGATTTTAGTTGTACCTCACCGGGGGCGGAGGAGGGCTATCGTTTCTCCAAAGCCATGAAAAATCCCGGATTTATCAGCGTGGGAGATATTCAGAAGATCTATCTGCCTATGGGATTTTCCAATTATAAGATCGAAGGCCGGGGACTGGGCAGTGCACTGGTTCTGGAATTTTTACTGTACTATATGACGAAGCCGGAGTACCAGCTGCAGGTCAGAGAAGAAATCTATCTGGATAATATGCTGGATCTGTTTTGACTATTCATAACCGTGATTTTGTACCGGTAACATATGCTGCTGGTGTCATATGATACTTCTTTTTGAATAACTGGATAAAATGGCTTTCATTGCAGAAGCAGAGCGTATAGCTGACGGCGTTGATCGTCATCCCTCGGGTAAGCATACGTTTTGCTTCTTCCATTTTTTGATCCAGAATATATTGGTGGAGGGGAACTCCAGTCTCCTTTTTGAAGGCCTGCGATAGATAATCCCTTGATACATGAAGACTTTTGGCGATATCTTCTATTTTAAGACGGCTGTGAAGGTGGATATGTATCAGATGAACACATTGATTGATCAAAGGACTGTAACATTGAGGAATGGATTTCTCCTTTACTTTTGTGACCAGTTCGATTGCTTTTTCACATAAATAATCAATACACTCTTCCATGGTCTGAAGAGAATCAATCTTCTGAATATAGAAATCGCTTAACTGATAAGCTTCACTTTCATCCAGTCCGCCCAGAATAGCATAATGAATCGCTACGGCAATGGTGGATACTGCCCAGTAGTGTATTTTCCGGGAAGGATTGTCGGACATATGCCCGATGATCAGACCGGATTGCCGATACAGATTCAGGGCATTTTTCACTCCTGTCAGGTCACCGCATTTTATCGATTGGAACAATAAAATTTCCGAAGCAAAGGGAGTATGTGTTTTTCCGGTCTCCCGCGCTTCGTATATAAAATTCCCGGAAGCATCTAAAAATTCGTATCCAATCTGCGCTTTTTTCTTAGTCATTGCGTATCCCTTCTTTCTATAATAATTTTAACATAATACAACATAAAAATGATATAGCAAAAAGAAAAGAGATGCTAAGTTTTTCTTAGAGGAAATCGAAGAAAAGGAGGTATTTTATGAGGAAAAGTCTGGAAGAAATGTGCAGGCTCGTGACGGGTTACGGAGCGTGGCATATCGGAGATATTCAGGTGTCGGACGGACCGCACGGCGTCCGCGCCCAGGAGGATGGAGCGAAGAACAACGACAGCTATGAAGCTACCTGTTTTCCGACGGCGAGCAGCGTAGCGTGCTCCTGGAATCCGAATCTGATTGGACAAATGGCGGAAAGCATTGCGCAGGAGGCAAAGGAGCTTGGCGTTTCCGTGGTGTTGGGACCCGGAATAAATATCAAACGATCCCCTCTCTGCGGAAGGAACTTTGAATACTATTCAGAGGATCCTTTCCTGACAGGAGAATTAGCGACGGCCTATATTAGTGCAATGCAGGAGCATGGTGTGGGCACTTCGCTGAAGCATTTTGCGGGAAATAATCAGGAGACTCACAGAATGACCTCCAATTCCATGATTGATGACAGAGCATTGCATGAAATCTATCTGTCGGCATTTGAGAAAGCGGTGAAAAAAGCAAAACCGGCGACAGTCATGGCAAGCTATAATTACATAAATGGTCTTCCTGCATGTGAAAATTCCCACCTGCTGACCGAGATTCTCAGAGAAAAATGGGGTTATGAGGGTCTGGTAATGAGTGACTGGGGAGCCTGCGTGGATCTGCCGGCCTGTGTGGCGGCGGGAATGGATGTGGAGATGCCGGACAGCTGCGGTAACCATTATGCGCAGATTCTGGAGGCTATACAATCAGGAAAACTGCCGCAGGAGACTCTGGAAACTGCTATAAAAAGAATAGAAAGAGTAAACACAGATTATGCCGGGAATATTTTGCCGGAAAAACGCAGAAAAGAGGTTCTGGCAGAGACCAGAGAACGACATCATGATTTGGCAAAAAGAATTGAGGAGGAAAGCGCTGTTCTTCTTAAAAATGAAGAGTTTCTCCCATTGTCAAAAGAAATAAAGGAAATTCTGATCATAGGGGATATGGCATCAACGCCCCGGATCCAGGGAGGCGGCAGTAGCCATATCCATACAGAGAGAGTTATTTCCTTTGTGGAGGCATTTGAAAAAAGAGATATAAAAGTATGTTATGCCAAAGGATATAAAAATTCTACTTTTCATAGGAGCCACAGACTGGAAAAGGAAGCCTGCAAAAAGGTAGAGGATGCGAAAAAAAGACAGATACCGGTGCTGTTTTTCGGTGGGCTCACGGAGATGGCAGAAGGAGAAGGCTATGACAGGGAAAGTTATGAACTGCCGTTAAATCAGAGCATTTTACTGGAACAGCTGCTGAAAGTAAATGAAGACATCGGTTTTGTATCTATAAGTGGGGCCCCTTACAATATGGAATTGCCATCAAAATGTAAAGCGTTGTTACAGATGTACCTTGGCGGAGAAGCAGTTGCGGAAGCCTGTGCCGGGATCGTCCTGGGGGACACCAGTCCCTCCGGCAAACTGGCAGAGAGCATTCCTTATAGGGAAACGGATGTGCCGAGCTATGGATATTTTGGTAGGCAGGGCGAGCAGAAAAACCATTTGGATGATGTAGAATATCGGGAAAGTATTTTTGTGGGATATCGATATTACGATACCTTCCGGATTCCTGTGCGTTACTGCTTTGGGTATGGATTAAGCTACACGAATTTTGCGTATACGGATCTGAAAGTCCATCGGGATGTAAAGCAGAATTGCCGGATTACTTTTGCAGTGGAAAATATCGGAGATACCGCCGGATGTGAGATTGCCCAGGTATATGTGAAGAACCCGGAAACGGGAGATTTCAGGGCGAGAAGGGAACTGCGAAGCTTTCGGAAGATACATTTGCAGCCCGGAGAGAAAAAAGAAGTAGAGATCATGCTGGATACCGGAGCTTTTTCGGTATACCAGGATTCAGAATTCCGGGTGATCGGTGGGGAGTACGAGATTCAGGTAGGTGCATCGCTGCAGGATATCCGGCTGTCGGAAAGTATCTGTGTGGAGGGAGTGAAACTACAATGCCCGTTGACGATCCATACATCGATACCGTTGTCGGAAGAAGATTTTGATGCTGTCTATACCTACCAGCGTACCTGCTTTTCGCATACGAAACCGGGTGAGTTCACAACGAAAAATTCGTTGCGGCAGATGCAGCCGTATTCAGCCCCGGCAAGAAAGTGGAGCCGTATAGGAATGCTGGCTGCGCGAGTGCTTTATTTTTCCAAACCGTTCAATGACCCGGAAGTGAGGATGATGTCAGAAGGGATTCTTGAAGGAAATATTGACAGCGTATGTAATCAGAGTGGCGGCATGATAAAACACAGTACGATTCAGAGAATTGTGGATTCTGCGAACAGGAGGGCAAAAAATGAGGGATAAGTTAGATGCAAGAACGAAATGGAGCTATTGTATCGGAGCAACGGGAAGAGATGCGGCATATGCTCTGGTAAGCATGTATCTGATCCTATATGTGCAATATACCATGAATCTTACAAGTGCGCAGTTTGCCGTGATCAGCGGGGCAATGATCCTATGTATGGTCTGGGATGCGATAAATGATCTGCTCATGGGAATTATTATAGAAAATACCCATTTTAAAATGGGAAAATTTAAGCCGTGGATATTAGCTGGTTCGCTTACAAATGCGATTGTTATTGTGTGTTTATTTACTATCCGACCGAGTGGGTGGGGATTTGTCGCATTTTACAGTCTCTTCTACCTTCTGTGGGGAATGACTTACACCATGAATGACATTGCCTATTGGGGAGTGCTGCCCTCCTTAAGTTCAGATCCCGGAACGAGAGATTCTCTGGTAACGATTATGAGCATTTTTGTATGTATCGGACAGTTTTCCGTGGCGGGAGTAGTTCCTGTTGTGATCGCAGGAAATGCGGTGAAAGCATACAGAATCGTAGCGGTTGTGGTAGCACTCTGCCTGATTGCATTTCAGATGCTGACTGCCTTTGGAATCAAGGAAAATGACAGAGAAGAACAAAAAGATAAACTGTCATTAAAGGACATGTATCATATTTTTATGAGAAATGATCAATTGGTGGCAGCGGGAATTGCTTCTATCTTTTTTAACATTACCTGCAATATTCTTATTATTTTTGGCGTGAACTTTTTTTATATAGAATACGGATATTCGGAAAGCGGTAATCTGGTATTTTATTTTACGGTGATGTATGGTCTGGGAATGCTGATCTCCCAGGCGAGCTATGCGACTCTGGCAAAACATTTTACGAGACAGAAAATGCTTAATGTGTGTTTTGCAGCATTATTGATTGGATATGCCTGTTTTATGGGATTTGGTTACGTGCTTCCGAAAAATGTAGTTTTATTGAATGCGATAGGTTTTGTTATCTTTTTCTTTCAGGGGCTGATGAATCTTGTGATCATCGTGATGATTAACAATACGATCGAATATGATGAGGCGAGATTCCATGAAAGACACGATTCGGTAATATCTGCGGTGCGTTCTTTTAGTGTGAAACTGGCAGGCGGAATCAATCAGGGGTTATCTGCACTAGTATTGATCGTGAGCGGAATTTATGCTAAGAGCCGGAGCATCAGTGCCCTGGAGATAGAAGTGAACCGCGGCGAGATATCCAGTGAAGCGGCACTGGCAGAGGCGAATCGCTATATCGGAGAAATTACGACTGCGCAGGGAATCCTGTTCCGTGTTGGAATGGTACTCATTCCGCTCATAGCGCTGGCGATATCCTATATGATTATCCGAAAAAAGTACCATATTGATGAAGCAGAGTATGCCAAATTAGTGGAGAAAACCAGAACCTAATTAATAAATTGAGAGTTACGAGCCATGCAAAGTCAAAACGAAAACAGCGATCTGGGAGCTTGCTCACAAGTCGTTGTTTTTGCTTTTTAACTTTATACTGTGCGTCCAACGGACACACTCGACAGCCGTCAATTCATAAATGTGGAACGTCCTATGCGACACATTTATGAATTGAGTGCATGGCTCGTAACGTAGGGCTGCCCGCCCCGGACTCGGATGCTAGCTACAACTGTGGGAGCAGTCCTTTTCTGCTGGGTTATGAAAAACATCCCGATTATTTAAGCAGAGCATTTGATAATACATGTGCGGAAGTTAAAAACAAGGATTTAGTATGTACAAAAAGTAGGAAATACATGCGAATAATTCAAAAGTCATAATTAGGTATGTATAACAAGTCAGAAAATACATGCCTTAAAGCAAAAAATGATGATCCGGCATGTATGATAACCGGGAAAACACATGCGCAATAGGCTAAAACGAATATACAAACCAGTAACACGAGATAGACTTAGAGCTTTTTCATAGGATTTTCAAAACACAGAACGTCCACGGTGGACGGAATGTCCTTCCGAAGATGTTTGCCGCGGCTCATTGCTCGCGTAAACTCTCAATTTATACTACAATTTCCCTAGTTTGATTTTGACATACGTATAGTGACTATGATACACTGAATAAGAAAAAAGTGGGACAGTCTGCTTTGATGAAATAAGGGACTTAGGACAAGAAAAGGTTAAGGGAGCGAAATACCTTGGATAAGAGTGAATATAAATTAAGAGCGGAAGAAATCAAAGACCTGATCAGCCGGGGAGAATATGCACAGGCGGCTGAAATTGCCGACACGATTGACTGGCGTCGTGTAAAAAGTGTCATGATGTTGTGTACGATCAGCGACCTCTATAAGATCAATCGCAGATATGAGGATGCCCGAGATATGTTGCTTTTAGCATATGAGCGACGTCCCGGCGGAAGGACCATCTGCTATTCTCTGTGCGAGCTTTCCATTAAAATGGAAGAATATGTGCAGGCAATAGAATATTATAAGGAATTTGTACAGGTGGCGCCCAAGGATCCGGGAAGGTACATTTTGCAGTATAAATTGTATGAGGCGCAGGATGTGAGTCTGGAAGAACGAATTGCTGTTCTGGAGGAACTCAAGAAGAGAGACTATAGGGAAAAATGGGCATATGAACTGGCCTATTTGTATCATAGAGTCGGACTGGCAGCCAGATGCGTAGAGGAATGTGATGAACTGATCCTCTGGTTTGGCGAGGGAAAATACGTTATTAAGGCAATGGAACTGAAAATGCTCCATCAGCCGTTGACACCGGAGCAGCAGGAAAAATACGATCATCGGTTCGACGCGCCCGGAAGCCATATCCCGTCGCAGAACTCTGTGCAGGATAACGGGTATAGCGGGAATGAAAGTTATGAGCAAGGTTACGCCAAGGACGGAAGCTACGATCAAGAACAGGGTTATGCACAGGACGGCAGTTATGACCAGGGTCAGGGTTATGCGCAGGACGGCAGTTATGACCAGAGCCAGGGTTATGCACAGGACGGTAGCTATGATCAGGATCAGAGTTATGCACAGGATAGCAGCTATGATCAGAACCAGAGCTACGTACAGGATTCCGGTTATGATCAGGTGACCGGAGATACACAGATATATGATCAGGTGCAACCCGCACAGCAGGAGACACCGACACAGCCGGTACAGGATGATTTCGATATTCATGTGAAGACCATGGATGTGGGGCAGTATAATACCATCAATCTGCAGGCAGAACTTGCAGCGGGACTTCGTGAAGTCCTCGGTGAGGAGCCAAAAGAAGATACCGCAAAAGCAACATCGGACTCCATTACCCGTTCTATCGTAGCACCTATGATGGATTCCGATACAGAATCTCTGGATTATCCGGAGATTGCAGAGGTCAGTGAGGATGATCTGGAGCCGGAGACCGAGCAGATTGAAGGTTCCGAGGTGTTCTTTGGTGAGACCGGAGAGATCGGTGACCTGTCTCAGGTTCCGGAGGTAGAGACCGAGGAGATCCTGCCGGAGGAACCCGCATCTCTTAAGAAACAGGATGTTGTGCCGGAATTATCGAAAGCAGAAGTGGAGCCGGAAGCGACCACGCCGGTGGAACCTCCAAAGGAGCTGGCGAATGTACTGGCACAGGAATCCGACGGACAGATCAGCCTGGTAATGCCCGAGGCGGAAAGCATCGAGAAGCAGATTACCGGTCAGATGAATATTGAAGACATTCTGGCAGAGTGGGAACGCAAAAAGAAAGAAAACCTAGAAAAGAGAGAAGAAGAAGTCCGCCAGCATGTATTACAGCAGACCGGTGCCATGTTCACGGAATTTGAACAGGCGGTAAGAGATGGCCTGTTAGAAAAACTGGAAAAAGAAAAAGCGGTGGATGCTGATACGGTTACAGATGAAGTTGAAGAGCTGGAAGAGATTGCAGATGTAAACGATGAAACAGAAGAAGCTCCTGCGGAAGTTTCTGAAGAAGAGCCAAAGCGGGAACCTGCTGATACGGATATCGTTGACACTGAAGAGGTAGAAGAACTTGAAGAGGAACCTGCCGTAGCGGAATATGAAGAAGAATCCGCAACAGAGGAACCGGACGCTGGCGTCGATATGGAAGTGACGCAGGAGCCGGCTGCAGAAATCCCAGAAGTGCCGGAGGAAACCACAGCAGAGATCGAAGAAGCATCGGAAGAAACCACAGCAGAGACCGAGGAAGCATCGGAGGAATCCGTAGCAGAGGCTGAAGAGGAGCCGGAAGAAGCGGTAGAAGAAGTCCATGAGGATGAGCAGCCACAGACCCCGGAGCCTCCCGTAGTGGAGAGAGACAAAGCAAAAGTCCGTGCGCTTACCAGAGAAGAGCGCGAGCTGTATGCTCCCTTTATTCAGAGTAAGTCCGCAAGAGAACAGTTAGTCAAAGCCATTGATAATATCAGCCTGGCTGCCTATACCGGCAATGTGATCATCACCGGTGAAGAAGGCATGGATACCTTATCTCTTGCGAAAAATATGATCCGGGAGATTCAGGCTACCGACAGCAACTTTTCCGGAAAAGTTGCCAAAATCTCCGGCCATGCGCTGAATAAAAAGGACGTTGCCGATACATTATCCAAGTTGAAAAACGGAGCGCTTATTATCGGCAAGGCATCGGAAATGAACGATACTACAGTGAACACCTTGTATAAAGCCCTGCAGCAGGAGAATCAGGGAATCGTTATTATCCTGGAGGATACCAAGCGTGAGATCGACCGTTTCCTGGAAAAGCATGAAAAACTGAAAGAAAGCTTTACAGCCCGCATGGATGTGGAAGCTCTCAGTAACGATACACTGGTGGCATTCGGAAGACAATACGCCCGGGAAATGGAGTACTCCATTGATGAGCTGGGAGTTCTCGCACTGCATACCAGAATCGAGGATATGCAGACGATAGATCATGTAGTTACCGTGGTGGATGTAAAAGAAATCGTGGATGAAGCAATCGCTCATGCGAATAAAAAGACATTAAAACATTTCTTTGATGTTCTGTTTGCCAAGAGATATGACGATGAGGATATGATCATCCTCACTGAGAAAGATTTTGTATAACTATTCAGAGCCATGTAAACATTGACGAATGGGCGTTGAATGCTTGCATTCGTAAGAACATTTATCAATGTTTATAGGGCGAAGTAACCACATGAGCAAAAGGAAAGCATTGAAAATGCGATTTTGCGAATGGGGTTCTGAATAGTTAAAAATATATAGCGGGAGGCGCAGCTATGACGAAGGAGAAGGTATTTATTTCCGAAGCAGATCAGTATCTTTTTGCCCAGGGAACGCACTATGATATTTATAAAAAACTGGGTGCGCATCTGTCGACGGAAGATGGTGTGCAGGGAGTCTATTTCGGGGTATGGGCACCAAATGCAGCACAGGTGAATGTCATCGGAACATTCAATGAATGGAACGAGGAATCGCATCCCATGCAGAAGCTGGGAGAGGGCGGTATCTGGGGGCTGTTTGTTCCCGGCGTGGAAGAAGGAACAATGTATAAGTTCCTGATCTATGCGAGGGATGGCAGAAAGCTGTACAAAGCCGATCCTTTTGCCAATTATGCGGAATACCGACCGGGCACAGCGTCCATCGTTACGGATATCACGGGATTCGACTGGAAGGATTCCAAGTGGATGGAAGCCCGGGATAAAAAAGATATGAACAAGGAACCCATGGCAATCTATGAGTGCCATATCGGTTCTTTCATGAAGCATCCCAATAACGGCACTGCGGAAGGATTTTATAATTATCGTGAGTTCGCCGACCGGATCGTGGAATATCTGAAAGAGATGAAATACACCCATGTAGAGCTTATGGGAATCGCAGAACATCCGTATGATGGCTCCTGGGGATATCAGGTGACCGGATACTATGCGCCAACTTCCCGTTATGGAACACCCAAGGATTTTATGTATCTCGTCAATGAACTGCATAAGGCAGGTGTCGGAGTCATTTTGGACTGGGTACCGGCGCATTTTGCAACCGATGCACACGGATTGGCAGAATTTGACGGACAGTGCATATTTGAACATCCCGATCCCCGTTTGGGAGAGCATCCTGAATGGGGAACGAAGATATTTAATTATGGCAAAAATGAAGTGAAAAACTTTCTGGTAGCCAATGCTCTGTTCTGGCTGAGAGAGTTCCATGTAGACGGTATCCGTGTAGATGCAGTAGCATCCATGCTGTATCTGGATTACGGTAAAAAGGAAGGACAATGGCTGCCGAATAAATTTGGCGGCAATAAAAACCTGGAAGCCATTGAGTTCTTCCATCATCTGAATTCAGTGATCCGCGGAACTTATCCGGGATTTTTGACGATTGCCGAGGAATCTACCGCATGGCCTAATGTTACCAGTGGTATCGGGGAGGAAGGCTTAGGATTTTCCTTCAAGTGGAATATGGGCTGGATGCATGATTTCTGCGAGTATATGAAGCTGGATCCTCTGTACCGCAAAGGCGATCATTACGCCATGACCTTTGCCATGAGCTATAACGACAGTGAGAATTATATTCTGCCATTGTCTCATGATGAAGTGGTACATCTGAAGTGCTCCATGGTGAATAAAATGCCCGGATATCCGGCAGATAAATATGCCAACCTTCGTGTGGGGTATAGCTACATGTTCGGGCATTCCGGCAAGAAATTATTATTTATGGGACAGGATTTCGGACAGGAACGAGAGTGGAGTGAAGAGCGTGAGCTTGACTGGTATCTGTTAGGAGAGAAACTGAATCAGGGCGTACATACTTATGTAAAGGAGCTGTTAAAGCTGTATCGTAAATACCCTGCTCTGTACGAGATTGACAATAACTGGGACGGCTTTGAATGGATGAACGCGGATGATGCGGAGCACAGTACATACTGCTTCGTGAGAAAATGTTCCAGTGGCAAGAATAATCTGCTGTTTGTACTCAATATGACCCCGATGAAATGGGAGAACTATACCGTTCCCGTGCCTAAGAAGAAAAAGTATAAGCTTCTGCTGAACAGTGATGAGGAACGGTTCGGCGGCTGGGGCAACGAGATTCCCACAGAGATTATGGCGGAGAAAAAGCCTTATCATTATAAGGATTATTCCATCAGCTTTGATCTGCCGCCCTACGGTGCAGCAGTATTTCTGTTCTAGGTCAGGTTAAGAAATTACATAAAACAACCGAAATAGAAGATGAGTGTGACCAAAAGTGCACTCATCTTTTTTCATAACTATTCAGAGACATGTAAATATCAATAAGACCTCTTTAAATGCTTGCATTCGTAAGAGGATTTAAAGGACGACAGGCGTGAAGATAACATTTCAGAATCAGACGATCAATGAAACAGACAATAGAACAGAAAGTAACCGGA
>OGJY01003265.1_pt1 | contig 13891 bp, 12 predicted proteins | sample 1572231 | NCBI WGS metagenome assembly OGJY01 (sample SAMEA2582121, study PRJEB24529) | metagenome | biome: Human gut stool | place: China | collected 2011
CATGATAAAACATTTATTGAAACAGATATGGGCTGGGCGGAGATCATTAAATATGGTATGATTCGCAGCCAGGAGCTGATCAACTTCCTGCTGGAGAACACCCCCGGCACGGACATCGAGTGGGTCATCGCCCACTGCGTGTCCATCAAGCGGGACGTGGTGGCCCAGGACGAGCAGGACAACGCCGTGCGTCAGGTGCTGAACTTTGGCCACACCATCGGCCATGCCATCGAGCGCTGCGGCGGCTACTCCATCTATCACGGGGAGGGGGTGGCCATGGGCATGGCCATCATGACCCGGGCCTGCGTGCGCCAGAAGAAGTGCCCCCCCGCCTGCTGGACGGTGCTGGAGACCCTGCTGGACAAGTATCACCTGCCCAAGACCACGGACAAGTCCATCGACGAGCTGCTGGAGGCCGCCCACGCGGACAAGAAGCGCCGTGGGGACGCCATCACCCTGATCCAGCCCGAGGTGCTGGGCAACTGCGTCCTCTATCCCACCAACTATGACGAGCTGCGGCGGGTGCTGGAGCTGGGGATGCCGCTATGAGCACCACCGTTGTCATCCGGCCCGGCAAGCTGACCGGGGCCGTGACTCCGCCCCCCAGCAAGAGCCAGGCCCACCGGCTGATCATCGCCGCCGCCCTGGCCCAGGGAGAGAGCCGCCTGGAGAACGTGGACCTGTCCCAGGACATCCGGGCGACGTTAGGCTGCATGGAGGCCCTGGGGGCCGATTGGAGCCTGGAGGACCGTACCCTCACCGTCCAGGGATTTGGGGGAGAGGCGCAGCTGGACGGCCAGCTGCCCCACTTTGACTGCGGGGAGAGCGGCTCCACCCTGCGCTTTCTCATCCCCATCGCCCTGGCGGCGGCGGGGGGCGGCGTGTTCACCGGCCACGGGCGGCTGATGCAGCGGCCCCAAAAGCCCTATTTTGACCTGTTCGACCAGAAGGGCATCTTCTATGAGCAGAAGGACGGGGTGCTCACGGTGCGGAGCCGCCTGACCCCCGGGGAGTACGCCCTGCCCGGGGACGTGTCCAGCCAGTTCATCACCGGACTGCTGTATGCCCTGCCCCTGGTGGAGGGGGAGAGCGCCGTCACCCTGACCACCCCCCTGGAGAGCCGGGACTATGTGTCCATGACCCTCCAGGCGCTGGACCAGTTCGGCGTGTCCGTTCAGGAGACAGAGAAGGGCTATCGCCTGTCCGGCCCCCAGACCTATGCGGGGACGGACGGGGCGGTGGAGACCGACTGGTCCCAGGCCGCCTTCTGGTATGGGGCTAACCTGCTGGGCAGTCAGGTGGATATTCTGAACCTGAACCGGTCCTCCGCCCAGGGGGACATGCGGGTGGTGCCCTATTCTCAGCAGCTCTCCCGGCCGGGGGACGTGGAATTGGACGTGTCCCAGTGTCCCGATCTGGTGCCCCCTCTGGCCGCCATGGCGGCGGTGCGGACGGGGGAGTGCCGCCTGACCAACGCCGCCCGGCTGCGTCTGAAGGAGAGCGACCGGCTGGCTACCGTGACCCAGACCCTGCGGGCCCTGGGGGCGGCGGTGGAGGAGGGGCCGGACAGCCTGACCTTCCACGGATTGCCTATATTAGAGGGTGGCGTGACAGTGGACTGCTGCAACGACCACCGCATCGCCATGATGGCCGCCGTGGCGGCCTGCGCCTGCCGCCGCCCGATAACGCTGCTGGGGGCGGAGTGCGTGAACAAGTCCTATCCCGGCTTTTGGGAGGACTATCGTCAGTTAGGAGGGGATCTGGATGTCCTCATATCTGGGTAAAAATCTGCATGTGTCCATCTTCGGCCAGTCCCACGCCCCGGCCATCGGCGTGACGGTGGACGGCCTGCCCGCCGGGGAGCGGGTGGATCTGGAGGAGCTGGACCGCTTTCTCCAGCGCCGGGCCCCGGGCCGGGACGCCACCGCCACCCCCCGGAAGGAGGCGGACAAGCCCCGGTTTTTGTGCGGCCTGGTGGACAATGTCACCTGCGGCGCGCCCCTGGCCGCCGTCATCGAGAACACCAACACCCGGTCAAAGGACTATTCCTCCCTCCACGATGTGCCCCGCCCCGGCCACGCCGACTACACCGCCCAGGTGCGGTATGGCGGCTTTCAGGATGTGGCGGGGGGAGGGCACTTCTCCGGGCGGCTGACCGCCCCCCTGTGCATCGCCGGGGGCATCGCCCTTCAGATCCTGGCCCGCCGGGGCATTGAGATCGCCGCCCACATTCAGGCGGTATCCCAGGTGGAGGACCGGCCCTTTGACCCCATGGGGGAGCGCCGGGAGACCTTTGAACAGCTGAAGACCGCCCCTTTCCCCACCCTGGACCCCAAGGCGGGGGAAGAGATGCGCCATGTCATTCTGCTGGCCCGGGAGGAGCAGGACTCGGTGGGCGGCATCGTGGAGTGCATGGCCACCGGCCTGCCCGCCGGACTGGGGGACCCCATGTTCGGGGGCATGGAGGGCCGCCTGGCCTATGCCATGTTCGGCGTACCCGCGGTGAAGGGCCTGGAGTTCGGCGCCGGCTTCCGGGCCGCCCGGATGCGGGGCTCGGAGCACAACGACCCCTTCGCCATGAAGGACGGCCGCGTCACCGCCAGGAGCAACCACGCCGGGGGCATTCTGGGCGGCATCACCAATGGGATGCCCCTCATCTTCCGGGCGGCCTTTAAGCCCACCCCGTCCATCGCCCGGGAGCAGGACAGCGTGTCCCTCAGCCGGGGGACGGAGGAGAAGCTGTCCATCGTGGGCCGCCACGACCCCTGCATCGTGCCCCGGGCCGTGCCGGTGGTGGAGGCCGCCGCCGCCCTGGTCCTGCTGGACGCCCTGCTGGACGCCCCGGCGATTTTAAAGTAAATTCGACAACAATTTGTATATTTAAAGAGAGATACAACAAGGAGGAGACAATATGAGCGAGTTAGAGCAGCTTCGGGGGGACATCGACGCCATTGACCGGCAGATCGTGGACCTGATGAAGCGGCGGATGGAGACGGTGGCCCAGGTGGCCGAGTATAAAAAGGCCAACAATATGCCCGTGCTGGACACCAGCCGGGAGCGGGCCCTGCTGAGCAAGGTGGGCCAGGAGGCTGGGGAGGAGCTGGCCGACTACGTCCAGTCCATGTACCGCACCATCATGGCCGCCAGCCGCTCCTATGAGAACGGCAAGCTGGGCCGGGGCTCCAAGGTCTATGACGGCATCAAAAAGGCCATGGAGGAGACCCCCCAGCTGTTCCCCCAGCGGCCCACCGTGGCCTGCCAGGGCATCGAGGGCGCTTACTCTCAGATCGCCTGTGACCGCCTGTTCAAGGCCCCCTCCATCATGTATTTCCAGAGCTTTGACCACGTGTTCAAGGCGGTGGAGAGCGGCATGTGCCAGTATGGCATCCTGCCAATCGAAAACAGCACCGCCGGTTCGGTGAACGCGGTGTATGACCTGATGATCCGCCACAACTTCTCCATCGTCCGCTCCGCCCGGCTGAAGGTGAGCCACAACCTGCTGGCCAAACCCGGCACCAAGCTGGAGGACATCCGGGACGTCTATTCCCACGAGCAGGCCCTCCACCAGTGCGCCGATTATCTGGCTGGGCTGAAGAATGTGGCCGTCCACGTGGTGGAGAACACCGCCGTGGCCGCCCGCATGGTGGCCCAGTCGGACCGCAGCGACGTGGCCGCCCTATCCTCCCGCTTCTGCGCCGAGCAGTATGACCTGGAGATCGTCCAGGACAACGTGCAGGACCAGGATAACAACTACACCCGGTTCATCTGCATCTCCAAAAAGCCGGAGATCTATCCCGGGGCGGACCGCACCTCTCTGATGATGACCCTGCCCCACAAGCCCGGCACCCTGTATAACGTGCTGGCCAAGTTCTATGCCCTGAACATCAACCTGCAGAAGCTGGAGAGCCGCCCCCTGCCCAGCCGGGAGTTTGAGTTCATGTTCTATTTCGACGTGGAGGCTTCGGTCTATGCCCCCGAGATGGAGAAGCTGTTCCGGGATCTGGAGGCCGAGAGCGAGCAGCTGCGCTATCTGGGCACCTATCACGAGGTCATCTGCTGATGAGCGATCTGGAATATGGCCTGCTGGGGGAGAAGCTGGGCCACAGCTTTTCTCCCGCCATTCACAAGAAGCTGGCCGGATATGACTACCGGCTGGTGGAAAAGAAGCCGGAGGAGCTGGCTGACTTCCTCACCCACGGGACTTTTAAGGGGCTGAACGTGACCATCCCCTATAAAAAGGCGGTGATCCCCTTCTGTCAGACCCTCACCGACCAGGCCCGGCGCATCGGCAGCGTGAACACCATCGTCCGGCAGAAGGACGGAACTCTTTTGGGCCACAACACGGACTACGACGGCTTTGCCTATATGCTCCGGTCCGCCGGGGCACAGATCCGGGGCAAAAAGGCCCTGATCCTGGGCACCGGCGGCGTGTCCCCCACGGTGAAGACGGTGCTGGAGGACCTGGGGGCGGGGGAGATCGTGTTCATCTCCCGGTCCGGCCCGGACAACTATGAAAATCTGGAGCGCCACGCCGCCGCCCAGGTCCTGGTGAACGCCACCCCCGTGGGCATGTATCCCAACACGGAGGTCTCGCCGGTGGACTTAGACCGCCTGCCCAATTTAGAGGGGGTCTTTGACCTCATCTATAACCCCGCCCGCACCCGGCTGCTCCTCCAGGCGGAGGAGCGGGGCCTGTGCCGGGCCAACGGCCTGGGGATGCTGGTGGCCCAGGCCAAGGCGGCGGCGGAGCGCTTTTTGGACGCCCCCATCCCCGACGGCCAGGTGGAGGAGATCACCGCCCAGATGGAGCGGGAGACCCAGAACCTGCTGCTGATCGGGATGCCCGGCTGCGGCAAGACCACCGTGGGCCGGGTCCTGGCCCAGCGGCTGGGCCGCACCCTGGTGGACACCGACGCCCTGGTGGTCCAGGCGGCGGGCTGCCCCATCCCAGAGCTGTTCGCCCGGGAGGGGGAGGAGGCCTTCCGCGCCCTGGAACACCAGGCCCTGTGCCAGGCGGGCCGGGCCTCCGGCACCGTCATCGCCACCGGGGGCGGCATCGTCACCCGGCGGGAGAACTGGGCCCCCATGCGGGAGAACTCCACCGTCATCTTCCTGCGGCGGCCCCTGGACCAGCTGCCCCTGGACGGGCGGCCCGTGTCCCAGGCCAATCCCCTGGAGGAGTTGTATGAAAAGCGCCTGCCCCTGTACGAAAAGGCCGCCGACCTGACGGTGGACAACGACCAGGTGGACCGGGCAGTGGACGAGATCATAAGGAGGCTGAAGCTATGAAGCTGCTGGTGCTGAACGGACCCAACCTGAACATGCTGGGCATTCGGGAGCCGAACATCTATGGCAAAGAGAGCTATCCCCAGCTGGTGAAGCTGGTGGAGGACACCTGCCGACAACTTGGCGTGGAGGTGGAGGTCTATCAGTCCAACCACGAGGGGGACCTGGTGGACAAGATCCAGGCGGCCTATGGGGCCAAGGACGCCATCGTCATCAACCCCGCCGCCTATACCCACACCAGCGTGGCCATTCTAGACGCGCTGAAGGCGGTGGCTTTGCCTGCGGTGGAGGTCCACCTGTCCGACGTGAAGAGCCGGGACGACTTCCGCCAGATCTCCTATGCCCGCCTGGCCTGCGAGAAGACCATCATGGGCCTGGGCTTTCAGGGCTATGTGGAGGCCATCCGGTATCTGGTGGACAAATATCAGAAGTAACATACAGAACCCACAGCAGAGGGCGGGAGATTTTCCACCCTCTGCTGCTTTTTGTGGAAAAACGAAGCGATAACGGGGCGTAAATCGTGTAATGCGCCATTTTCTTTTTGTAAAATGCGTGTTAAACTAGATGCCATCTAAACCAAGCGTTCAAGTATTGTACGAAGGAGGCGGCCCGGGTGGGCAGCAGAAGCGATTTTTCCAAGGGGAGCATCTCCAAAAATATTTTGTCCCTGGCCCTGCCCATGACGGCGGCCCAGCTGGTGAACGTGCTGTACAGCGTGGTGGACCGCATCTATCTGGGCCGCCTGCCGGGGAGCAGCCACCTGGCGCTCACCGGTCTGGGGGTGACCATCCCCATCGTGTCCATCATCATGGGCTTTGCCAACCTGTGCGGCACCGGGGGCGGGCCCATCTTCTCCATCTGCCGGGGCCAGGGGGACCAGGAGGAGGCCGAGCGGGTGATGGGCAACTCCTTCTCCCTGCTGCTCATTTTAGGGGCGGCCTGCACCGCCTTTTTCCTGGCCTTTAAGCGGCCCATTCTCTATTTGTTCGGAGCCAGCGACGCCACCTTCCCCTATGCCGATGACTACATGACCATCTATCTCATGGGCACCCTGTTTGTGATGATAAGCCTCGGCATGAACCCCTTCGTCAACGCCCAGGGATTTGGCTCGGTGGGTATGATGACGGTGGTGCTGGGGGCGGCGGTGAACATCGTCCTGGACCCCATCTTCATCTTCCTGCTGAACATGGGGGTGAAGGGGGCGGCCCTGGCCACCGTCATCTCCCAGGCCATCTCGGCGGCCTGGGTGCTGAAATTCCTCACCGGGCGGCGGGCCCTGCTCACGCTGAAGCTCAGCTGTCTGCCCCTCCAGGCCCGGCGGGTAAAGCGCATCGTGGCCCTTGGCCTGTCCGGCTTCTTTATGAACATGACCAACAGTCTGGTGCAGATCGTGTGCAACGCCACCCTCCAGAGCTATGGCGGGGACCTGTACGTGGGCGTGATGACCATCATCAACTCCCTGCGGGAGGTGTTCTTCATGCCTGTCCACGGTCTGAGCAACGGCGCCCAGCCGGTGATGGGCTTTAACTACGGCGCGGGGCTGTACAGCCGGGTGCGCAAGTCCATCCGGTTCAGCTGCGGGCTGACGGTGGCCTATGCCGCCGCCTTCTGGGCTGCGGCCATGCTCCTGCCTGAGCTGATGATCCGGGTGTTCAACAGCGAGCCGGAGGTCATCGCCGCCGGTGTGCCCGCCCTGCGGGTCTATTTCGCCCTGTTCATCCCCATGTCCCTGCAATCGGCGGGGCAGTCGGTGTTCGTGGCCCTGGGCCGGTCCAAGCAGGCGGTGTTCTTCTCCCTGCTGCGCAAGGCCATCATCAACGCCCCCCTCACCGTGATCCTGCCCATCTGGATGGACACCATGGGCGTGTTCTATGCCGAGGCGGCCTCGCAGCTCATCGGCGGCCTGGCCTGCTTCGCCACCATGTACTTCACCCTCTACCGCCCCCTGGGACGGCTGAAAGACGGGGAAGCCCTGCCAGTCCATCTGTAAATGACGTAAGATGTAATAGGTTCAATCGTTTGAGGTTGAAGACAATAAAAATGGCGTGACTTTTGCGGTCACGCCATTTTTGTAGCCCGAAAACCACTCGCTAGGCGAGTGGTTCCAAAAAGCTTAAGCGGAGAGTAGACGAAAAAAACTCCTTTTGCTAAAGTAAGATTGCGGTCTGCCAACTGCAATCGAAAGCAAAAGGAGGACATTCAGGATGGGACTGAATGACATAAACAGTTTATCGCATACGAAGTGGAACTGCAAGTATCACATAGTATTTGCCCCGAAATATAGGAGAAAGGTATTTTAAAAAGAAAAGCGGCTGGCGGTGGGAAAGATTCTGCGGCAGCTGTGTGAGTGGAAGCATGTGAAGATCATAGAGGCAGAAGTGTGCCCGGACCATGTGCATATGCTGGTAGAGATTCCGCCGAAGTATTCGGTGTCGAGCTTTATGGGATACTTGAAAGGGAAGAGCAGTACGATGTTGTACGAGCAGTTCGGAGAATTGAAGTACAAGTATCGGAGCCGTGAATTTTGGTGCCGTGGGTACTATGTGGACACGGCAGGGAAGAATGCGAACCGAATCAAAGAGTACATTAAGAATCAGCTGAAGGAAGACGAGATGGGTGAGCAGCTGACGATAGGCGGAAGCAGCCCGTTTACGGGTCGCAAGTAACAAGCCTGACGCGGCTGGCAGACCGTACTTACGCGTTAACGCGTTATGCGAGGAACAAAGGGCTTTGCCCGCATATGAAATACCCCCGGCTTTGCCGGGGGATATTTATTATATCTAAAATTGCAAAGAAAATATAATCAGAATGGGTATATATGATTACCAGGTTAGTAAGAGCAGATCGTCAACTTTTTCACCAATCATTTCTTTGCCGGAACTCTGTAGCCGATCAATCATAGATGTCCCGCAATCAATTATAATCTTCCGCGCAAAAAGCCCCTGTGGAATTTCAACAGAGATGTTCTTTTTTCTGGACTCTCGCATTCCGTTGATAGAAAGCATTACTTTGGCACCGCGACGCTTACATTCGTCAATCTTAATCCATAAGTCGTTGATATTAAAACTCTGAGCCCCATAGATAATGCTTTGAGAATGAGTATAAGGAGGGTCGCAATATACAACATCGCCTGCTGTGGGTTTATCCATTGCGGTTATAAAACTTTCGGTTTGAAAACTTGCCTTGTCAAGCAATTCATGCCACTGAAGAACACGATTTTTAAATGTGGTTGGTTTTATTGGAGAATGAGGACCTTTTGGGGTACTCATGTATCCATCAGCTTTTCTGAAGCGGATGATTCCAGAATAGCAAGTCCGAGAGAGCACACAGAAATCCAATCCGTTATGATTAGAGTTGAATCTGTCTTTAATTTCGTTGTATTTTTCAACTGGGGAGAGGTAATATTCATCGATTTGTTTGGTGTAGTAATCGATTAATTGATTTGGGGAATCTTTTGTATAATTAAATACATCAATAAGAAAAGGGAGTATATCACTGCCGTAGGCGTGTATCAGATGAGGATATATCTTATTGCTGTCCGCATGGAGTAGTTCAGCCATTACGGCACCACTACCTAAAAAGGGCTCGTAGTAATTTACAAATTCATCTGGCATATATGAAACAATGGTTTCAGCAAAGCGCTGTTTGTTTCCGATCCATTTTAGCAATGCAGGAATCATAAAACGGCTCCGTTTCGTAACTTATAGTCTGTAGACTTATAATAGACAATCTAATTATAATTTACATATGCGGGGGTGTCAAGTGATGTCTGAGACAATTCTAATGCGTTTTGGAAGAGCGATTAGGAAACTTCGTCGAGAACGGAACATTTCTCAAGAGAAGCTCGCTGATCTGTGTACCCTGCATCGTACATACATTAGCGATGTGGAATTAGGGAAGAGAAACGTATCATTAGAGAACATTTCTAGAATCGCATGTGCATTAAATGTTTCTATAACGGAGTTGTTTGAGGAGGCAGAGAGAGAATGAGGGCGTTTTCTGAATTTCAAAATATGTCAATAGAATTTTGGGCATTTGTCAAGTTTATTTCAGAGAAACTAGGCTATACAAAACGAGGAAAAGGTATTGTTCGTAACTATTCTGAAAAGCAAATCAAAGGGCTATGCAAAAAAGAAAATATTAATATACCAGATGAAATGCTTGAACCCGTAATCAATTATTTGAATATGCGTGCAGATATTTTGAATAATTTCGTAGAGTCCATGCTTATGAATGCAGAACAAGCCCGCACCGAATGCTGTCCACTTCTGCAATTACATGACCGAGAAGATTTTCTCTGTAAAATCCCGCAAAATAAGCAAAAAGGTGACAAAAAACAGATTTCTTATTTTACGGCAGCTGTTAACATACTTGCAGAGAAAACAATTCGTGAAGCATTGCCAAATGTGTCTGGCCTTGGATTTGACGATGATCCTAAAGGCTTGACACGTATGCATAACGATAACGGAGCGCTACTCGGAGTTTCTTCGCGTAGGTTCGATGGTGCATATCCTAGTATCAAGAATCCGAAGATGGTGTGGGAGATAAAAGAATATTATTACGCAACGACATTTGGAAGCCGTGTAGCAGACGGAGTTTATGAAACACAACTCGATGGGTATGAGTTTAAAGAATTATATGAAAGAACGGGAGAAAAGATTTACCATGTGTTGTTTGTAGATGCTTATCAAACGTGGTGGACGAAAGGAAAATCGTATCTCTGCCGTATTATTGACGCACTGAATATGGGGTTGGTGGACGAAGTGATTGTTGGCAGAGAAGTTTTTGACAGATGGCCTGAATTATTAAAATCTATGCTGTAAAGCGATAGCAATGATACCTCACGGGGCGCATGACCGTGAGGTATTATTTTGCGAATATATTGCTAGGGATATTTGTTTTGTGTTATATGGAAAAATCCTTCCCCGGCTTGCGTATTGACGGGGGATGTGCTAAAATGTTCAGCTAGCATATAGTGTATCATGCGATAAGTGTGCCGAAAAGGAAAAACGAGGTGCTGTTGAATATGAAGATCGTGGTACTGGCCGGGGGACTCAGCCCGGAACGCAATGTATCCCTGTCCTCCGGCGCGCTGGTGTGCCAGGCGCTGCGGGACCGGGGCCACCAGGTGGCGCTGGTCGATCTGTTTTTTGGATTGGATGACTGGGACAAGGAGCCGGAGGCCCTGTATGGCGCTCCCATCCCGGAGGAATTTCTCCATGTGAGCCGCCAGGCCCCCGACCTGGACCAGGTGCGCGCCAGCCGCAAGACCCAAAGCCCCTCCGCCATCGGGCCCGGGGTGCTGGACCTGTGCGCCGGGGCGGACGTGGTCTATCTGGCCCTCCACGGGGCCTGCGGCGAGGATGGCCGCATCCAGGCTGCCCTGGACCTGCTAGGCGTGCCCTACACCGGCTCGGGCTATCTGGGCTCGGCCATCGCCATGGACAAGGACATGACCAAGCAGCTGGTGGCCGGAAAAGTGACCACCCCCAAGTGGCAGACCGTGACGGTGACGGAGGAGAATGTGGACGCCCTGACGGCTGAAACCCAGCTGCCCGTGGTGGTAAAGCCCATCGCCAGCGGCTCCTCCATCGGCGTGTTCATCGCCAAGACCCGCCAAGAGCTGCGCCACGCCCTGACGGAGAGCATCCGCCTGGGCGGCCGCACGGTGCTGGAGCAGTATATCCAGGGCCGGGAGATCCAGGTGGCCGTGCTGGACGGCAAGGCCCTGCCCTCCATCGAGATCATCCCCAAGCAGGGCTTTTATGACTATGAGAACAAGTATCAGCCCGGTGCGGCCCTGGATGTCTGCCCCGCTGATATCCCCCAGGAGTGGGAGGAAAAAGTGGGCCAGGCGGCTCTCACCGTGTTCCAGACGGTGGGGCTGGCGGTGTATTCCCGGGCGGACTTTATCGTTACGGAGGACGGAACCCCCTATTTCCTGGAGATCAACACCCTGCCCGGTATGACCCCCACCAGTCTGGTGCCTCAGGAGGCCGCTGTGGTGGGCATCGACTATGGCCAGCTGTGCGAGATCATCATCCAGAAGTCCCTGGAAGCCAGAAGAGAGGGGGTCTGAAGCCTGTGGAAGAGATCACCCTGGGCCAGCTGCTTCAGGCCGTGAACGGCACCCTGCTTGGCCCCTTTCAGAATACATCTGCCATCATCCAAAAGGTAGATACAGATAGCCGGAACATGCACCCCGGCTCCCTGTTCATCCCCCTGGTGGGGGACCGGTTCGACGGCCACGCCTATATCAACGCCGCCCTGGAGAGCGGCGCGGTGGGCTGTCTTACCGCCCGGGAGCGGGAGAGCTATCGGGAGGATAAGTTCTATGTAAAGGTGGCCAACACCCAGCGGGCGCTGCGGGACCTGGCCGCCTGGTATAAATCCCGGTTCGACATCCCCTTTGTGGCCGTCACCGGCAGCGTGGGCAAGACCACGGCCAAGGACATGATCGCCGCCGTGCTGGGCACCCGGTTCCGGGTGCTGAAGACCGAGGGGAACTTCAACAACAACATCGGTCTGCCCCTGACCATCCTGCGCCTGGACCGCACCGTGCAGGTGTGCGTGCTGGAGATGGGCATGGACCGCCCGGGCGAGATCGACTATCTGGCCGACATCGTGCGCCCGGAGGTGGGGGTCATCACCAACATCGGCGACGCTCACATCGAGAAGCTGGGCAGCCGGGAGAACATCTTCAAGGCCAAGTGCGAGCTGCTGCCCCATATTCAGAAGGACGGTCTGCTGGTGCTCAACGGGGACGACCCCATGCTGGCTTCTCTGCGGGGCCACACCCCCGTGAAGACCGTGTTCTGCGGCCAGGGGGAGGGCCTGGACTACCGCGCCCAGACCGTGGGCGGCGACGGGGAGAGCCACATCCTCTGCCGCCTGACCACCCCCAACATGGACCGCCAGGTGCGCATTCCCGCCCTGGGGGAGCACATGATCTATCCCGCCCTTACCGCCTCGGCCATCGGGGAGTTCTTCGGCCTGACCGCCGACGAGATCCAGCAGGGGCTGACCCGGTTCGTCCCCACCCGGATGCGCATGAACATCCTCCGCCGGGACGGGCAGATCACCATTCTGGATGACACCTATAACGCCAATCCCCAGTCCATGCGGGCGGCCATCAGCGTGCTGGCCGACAGTCACAGCACCTGGAAGGCCGCCGTGCTGGGCGACATGCTGGAGCTGGGGCCCTTCGCCCCCGCCCTGCACACCGAGGTGGGCGAGTGCCTGGGCCGGGAGAAGATCGACTGTCTCATCGCCGTGGGGGAGATGTCCGCCTATATCGCCCAGGGCGCCCAGGACTCCGGCGTGCCCCAGGTCCACCACTGCCCGGACAAGGAGGGGGCCAAGGCCCTGCTGGAGCAGATCATCCGCCCGGACAGCACCATCCTGGTAAAGGCCTCCCGGGGGATGCAGATGGAGGAACTGACCGCCTTCCTGATGGAGCACACCACCCCGGCCAAGAATTAAAGACTGCCGCGTAGGGGCCGATGTCCGCATCGGCCCTTACGATGGTTATGATGCGAGGACGCTATGATCGACATTTCCGTGACCAACCTGGTGAAGGAATTCGAGGTTGGCAGTAAAATTTTAGACGGGCTCACCTTTCAGGTGGACTCAGGGGAACGGGTCGGATTGCTGGGGCCGAATGGCTGCGGCAAGACGACCCTGCTGCGCATTCTCACCGGCGTGATGGACTATGACGAGGGAGAGGTGGTCATCGCCCCGGGCAAGCGGGTGGGCCTGATCTCTCAAATTCCCGTCTATCCCGCGGGCTATACCGTGGAGGACGTGCTGGACGACGCCTTTGCCGATCTCCACGCCATGGAGCGGGAGATGACCCAGCTGGCCGAGACCATGGGCCAGGGGGAGGACCAGGCCGCCATGGCCCGGTATGACAAGCTCACCGCCGCATTCCAGGCCGGGGGCGGCTATGAGATGGACACCAACAAGAACAAGGTGTGCAACGGCCTGTCCATCTCCGCCCAGATGCGCCAGCGGCCCTTTGACAAGCTGTCCGGCGGGGAGAAGACCCGGGTGAACCTGGGCCGCCTGATCTTAGAGGACACGGACATCCTGCTGCTGGACGAGCCGACGAACCACCTGGACCTGCAGGCCACCGAGTGGCTGGAGGAGTATCTGGAGAAGTTCAAGGGCACCGTGCTCACCGTGTCCCATGACCGCTACTTCCTGGACAAGGTGGTGGACCGGGTCATCGAGATCCAGGAGGGGAAGGCGGAGTTCTACTCCGGCAATTACAGCTTCTATGTGGTGGAGAAGGAGCGCCGCTACCAGGAGAAGCTGAAGCAGTATGAGAAGGAGCAGGCCAAGATCCAGCAGCTGGAGAAGGCCGCCGAGCAGCTGCGCACCTGGGCCTATTCCGGCATGGACAAGACGTTCAAACGGGCCCAGTCCATGGAAAAGCGCATCGAGCGGATGCGGGTGACCGACCGGCCCAAGAAGGCCCGGAAGATGGAGGTCCGCTTTGGGGAGCGGGAGTTCCGGGGGGACGAGGTGCTGACCATCAAGCACCTGAAAAAATCCTTCGGCAGCCGCACCCTGTTTGACGACGTGAATTTAGAGGTGGCCGGGA
>OGJY01003267.1_pt1 | contig 13884 bp, 13 predicted proteins | sample 1572231 | NCBI WGS metagenome assembly OGJY01 (sample SAMEA2582121, study PRJEB24529) | metagenome | biome: Human gut stool | place: China | collected 2011
GCAGGAGCCGTTGCCGCAGCCACGACATATCGTCGCCGTATCCCCCGGCGAGGTGCCGTGGAATGATGCGGAAAGGGCGCGGATGCAGGCGTTTAATGAAAGGGACGTTTCCATCGATTATGCCTTTATGGTGACGGTGGAGAAGTTCATGCGGCACGGCCGCGAGAATGTACCGGACTATATGCTCTCTGGCTCTCGGGGAGATTTTACCGGCGTAGGCGATGTCCACTTCTTCTATTCTGCCGACGAAGTGATTTACGGCGCTTTGCCGGATTTTGAGGAAGCCTGTAAACGGGCAAATGTCCCCTATACGGTGTCTGCCCGCCCGAAGATGGTGCATTGCTACTGTATGCTGCCGATCTTCAAGGAGGCAAAAGAGGACTTTGCGAAAATCGTGGAGATTTTGGAGAAATGAGGCCGGAAACGGGCGTGTGATGATTGAAACATGGAGGAAAAACCATGGAACACAAAGAGGCCATTCGCAGTGCATACCGACTGACAGGCGGCAACAATTTTTATGACGGTATGATCACCTGCTCCACGCTGAGTGGAAAAGCGGTATGTCGTCTGGTGTGGGATATGAACAAGGCGGAATGTGATGCTTATCTTGAAAAAGCACTGTCGGGTATTCCAGATGATTTCTCTGGCAAGCTGCTGGAGGTACCGGTAGGAACGGGTATCCTGACTATGCCGGTTTATCAGACGCTGCCGGAAGCGGACATCACCTGTCTGGATTACTCCCCGGACATGATGGGACAGGCGCAGGAAAAGGCAGACCGTCTGCACCTGAAAAATGTGACCTTTCAGCAGGGCGATGTGGGTGCGCTTCCCTATGCAGACGACACCTTCGACATCGTTTTGTCGTTGAACGGCTTTCACGCTTTCCCGGACAAAGGGGCCGCCTATCGGGAGGTTTTCCGGGTCTTGCGGCCCGGCGGCATCTTCTGCGGCTGCTTTTATGTGAGGGGTGAGCACAAGCGGACGGATTGGTTTGTCCGGCATGTTTATGAAAAGGCAGATTTTTTCACACCGCCCTATGAGACGGCTTCCAGCCTGAAAGTACGGCTGGATGGAATGTATGCGGATGTGGACATGGGAAACCTGAAGAGCGTGGCATGGTTTGTCTGCCGGAAAGCGGGTTAAATCTGAGATGGTCTCATGCACGCAAGAAAGAACAAGGAGGGAGGCAATCAGATGAAGGACAACGAGCTTCTATTCGACCGCAAAAGCCATGTGCTGTATTCAAAGCCTTGCAAGAAAGAAATCCTGGCGAAAATCGCCCTGCACTATCCGGAAGCGGAGCGGGAGACAGTATGGGAAAAGGTGCAGCGGCAGTACGCGGTCTATCTCTCCGACTGGCGCACCGACTTGGGCGGCAAAAAGAACTTCCACAACGGCGTAGGCGGCACCTACGACTGCATCGCCATCATGAGCTATTACACAGTCTGCAAAGCCGTCACATCCTTCCGCGAGATCGAGGAGATGGAGGAAAACCTGATCCTGCCGATCTTCCGCAGGCTGCGGTTCGTGGACTGCAACAAGCTGTTCTGGAGGAAGCTGATGTACAAGGCGTTTGTGCGGGCGAAAGGCGGTGAGACAAATGGAAACTTTTCTCGGAATACTGATTCCCTTTCTCGGCACAACGTTGGGTGCGTCCTGCGTGTTTTTTATGAAAAGATCCCTTGGTGATCTGGTGCAGCGCACCCTTGCCGGCTTTGCCGCCGGTGTGATGGTGGCGGCGTCCATCTGGAGCCTGCTGATTCCCGCCATTGAGCAGTCGGAGGATATGGGCAAGCTGTCCTTTCTCCCCGCCTTTATCGGCTTTTGGATCGGCGTGCTGTTTTTGCTCCTGCTTGACCGTTTGATTCCCCATCTTCATGTGGGAAGTGAACAGGCCGAGGGTCCGAAAAGCAAGCTCGGGCGCACCACCATGATGGTGCTGGCTGTTACCTTACATAATATCCCGGAGGGAATGGCAGTCGGCGTGGTGTATGCAGGCTTTCTTTCGGGAAATACGCAGATTACTGCGGCAAGCGCACTGGCGCTGTCCCTCGGCATTGCCATTCAGAATTTTCCCGAGGGGGCGATCATCTCCATGCCGCTCCGGGCGGAGGGCGAGAGCAAGGGCAGGGCGTTTCTCGGCGGCGTGCTCTCCGGCGTGGTGGAGCCCATCGGCGCGGTGCTGACGATTCTTGCGGCGCTGCCGTATTTTCTGAGCTTCGCGGCGGGCGCCATGCTCTATAAGGCATTGGCGGAGTGAGAAATGATGCCCGCCGCTGACGACAACTTTAGCGACAGCTTGCGCGGTTTGCGTTTGCCAAACAGCCTATCCGAAAAGGCAGGGACACCACTTGCGGGGTTCCTGCCTTGCGCTGTATGGCGATGCTTGGAGTATTGAAAAGAATATGCGCAGGCATCCAGGACAGGCGGACAGAGAGTCTCTGCATTGAACTGGGCAAACAGAAAAATCACAAACCTCATTGACAAACTCGATCTGCTCGGTTATAATATACCAGTAGTATATACTGCTGGTATATCAGGAGGCATCAATGGAACGTACAGAGACTCAAATGAAGATCCTCGAAGTGGGGAAAAAAGAATTTCTGGAAAAAGGATTCAAGGACGCATCTCTGAATAAAATCGTCGCAGAGGCGGGCTTCACGAAAGGCGCCTTCTACGGCTATTACCCGGATAAGGCTGCGCTTTTTGAAGATCTTGTGGGCGAGGCGGCAAAGGGACTGTTGGAGCAGTTCAAAGCCGCACAGGCCGCCCATTTCGCTCTTGTCTCCGAGGAAAAGACGAAGGACAGCCTGAAGCTGTCCACGGAGTATTTGCGTGTCTTTGTGGAATATATGTACGCCCATTTTGATGCCTTCAAGCTGATCCTCTGCCGGGCGGAAGGTACGCGCTATGCAAATTTCTTGGAGGAGCTTGTGGAACTGGAGGTAGAGTGCTCAGAGGAATACTACGCACTTCTCCGCAAAAGAGGAAAGCTCTCCGGGAAAATGACAAAGCAGCTTCACCACATGATCACCAGCGCCTATTTTACGGCGGTATGTGAGACGATTGCCCATGATATGCCCAAAGATGAAGCGATGCGGTATATTGAGGAGCTTGCAAAGTTTTTCAACTCTGGCTGGAAAGGCTTGCTCCGGCTGGAATAATGCACGATCACACAAGCACTTTAATTTTTTGCACGCGAGTTAGCATATTCTAACTAAACGATATAAAATTGGAGGTCGTTTATTATGCTTAAAACAGATTCGAAGAAGCTGGAAACAAGGGACTTTATATCAGTGGGCATCTTTTCGCTCATCTATGCTGTGGTGGCGTTTGTGGTTGGCGGTGCTGCGCAGATGACGCCGGTCACTTTCCCGTTTATGCCAATGATCGTGGCGCTCTTTACGGGGACAGTTTTCATGCTCTATGTGGCAAAAATACCGAAGAAGGGAGCTCTCTCCATTCTCGGTGTAATCGCGGCGATCTTGCTGTTTGTTACAGGAATGTTCTGGATGATGTCCGTATTCTTCCTGGGCTTCGGCTTGATCGCGGATCTTATCTGCGCTTCCGCTGATTTCAGATCCTTTAAGAAAAACCTGCTTGCCTACTGCGTCATGGCGCTTGCGCCGATGGGGGCATACATTCCAATGGTTGTCATGCCCGCACAGTTTGATGCTTTTATGAAGAATAAAGGCGACTTCTCCTCCTTTGAAGGAGTGATTCATTCGATTGGGGCTGCCTGGTGGGCGATCCCCGCAATGATTATCGGGACGATCGTCTGCGCGATCATCGGCGGACTGATTGGAAAGAAGCTTATGAAAAAACACTTTGAAAAAGCAGGGATTGTATAAATGAGACTCGACCCACGGACGAAGCTTCTGATTCTCGCGGTCACAAGCGTTTCCGTTTTTATGAATAAAAGCATCGCGGTGGAGTGTGTGCTTGCGGGGATTCCGCTTGTGCTTCTGAGCACTTCCGGCGATTTGAAAAGAACGCTGAAATACGCAGCTTTTTTTCTCACGCTTCTGCTGATCCAGCTTTTTATCGTACCGAGGCTGCCCGTGACTTTCGGCGGGATCGTCTATATGTTTGCAGTGTATATCCGCAAGCTCCTTCCCTGTTTTATGCTGGGCAGCTTTCTGATTGCAACGACAAGCGTAAGTGAATTTCTTGCGGCGATCACAAAGCTCCGATTGTCGAAGGGACTCACGATCGCTCTTGCCGTTACGCTCCGTTATTTCCCGACCATGAGAGAGGAGTGGGCCTCCATACGGGATGCCATGGCGCTGCGAGGGATATCAGCGTCCGCGGCCGGGCTGATCAGCCATCCTGTACAGACGATGGAGTATGTCTATGTTCCCCTGCTTGTTTCTGCTTCCAGAATTTCGGACGAGATCACGCAGGCAGCGATTACAAGAGGCATTGAGCACACAGGTGAAAGAAGCTGTATAGAGGAGATCGCGTTTTCGTTTGCTGATTTGCTGGTGGTAATTGCTTACGCTGCGCTCGTTGCCGGCATGGTCTACGCGGGCATGAAAGGGGTGTTTTGATTATGATATCGTTTCAAAATGTCTCTTTTACATACGCTGAAAGCGGGAACGGCGGAGTCCTTGATTTGAACCTTATTGTTCGGTCCGGCGAATGCGTGCTGCTTTGCGGACCATCCGGATGTGGAAAAACAACCGTTACACGGCTCGCAAACGGACTGATTCCCCATTTCTTCCACGGCAATCTTTCGGGGCAGGTGAAGGTAAACGGTATGGATACCCGGGAGACAGAGATTGCTGCGCTATCGGATGCGGTAGGGACGGTTTTTCAGAATCCGCGAACGCAGTTTTTCAATACGGATACGGACAGCGAGATCGTGTTTGGGCTTGAAAATCGGGGCATTCCGCGAGAGGCTCTGCGCTCCCGATTGGATGAACTTACGGAGGAGCTGCATCTTAGCGGGCTCCGGGGTCGAAATATCTTTGAACTGTCCGGCGGCGAGAAGCAGAAGATCGCGTTTTCCAGTGTGTATGCTTCGGCTCCCGATGTCCTTGTGTTTGACGAGCCATCATCGAATCTCGACATGAAGGCCATCGGAGAATTGGCTGATTTGCTCCAACGGGCGAAAATATCAGGAAAGACCATTCTGATCGCAGAGCACCGCATCTGGTATCTGATGGACATTGTGGATCGCGTCGTTTATATGCAGGATGGCCGGATTGCGTCGGACATGGAGGCTTCAGCGTTCAAGGCGCTGCCTGAAGCAGATATTCGCAGAATGGGACTGCGTGTCAGGGATCTGTCGGTATCCGAATCGGGCGGTGTGGAAACAATCGCTGCCGATGGATCGCTTTCCGCTCAGAAAATCAGCGTCCGTCTCGGCGGACGGTATGTATTGAATGATATCTCTTTTCAGGCAAGCCGCGGAGAAATCATCGCCATTGCGGGCGCCAACGGTGCCGGGAAATCGACCCTCGCCAGAATGCTCTGCGGATTGCAAAAGAACGGCTCCGGTACTGTTTTGTGGGCTGGAAAACCGATGAGCCGGCGGTTGAGACGGAAAAAGGCATACATGGTCATGCAGGATGTGGGGCACCAGCTCTTTACCGACAGCGTGGCGGCGGAATGCGCGCTTGGCATAAAGGCCCCGAACAAAGACGAGATCGACCGCGCATTAGAAAAGGTGGATCTGCTGGCGTATAAGGAACGGCATCCCCTGTCTCTTTCCGGCGGGCAGATGCAGCGCCTTGCGGTCGTGGTGAGCGATATCTGCGGCAAGGAGCTGCTGGTGTTCGATGAGCCTACCAGCGGACTGGATCTGAAAAGCATGGAAGAGGTCGGCACCTTGACACGAAGCCTTGCGACGCAAGGCAAGGTGCTTTTGATCATCACACATGATATTGAGTTCATGATGCGGATTTGCACAAGAATACTGTTCATCCGGGACGGAGAAATCGCGGAGGACCTTTCCGGTGGACAGAAAGAAAAGATTGTAAGACTTTTGCGAGGTGAGGAATGATGACGGGAAAAGAAAACTCAGCGATGACGATTCTGATGGATTTTGCGAAGCCGTGCAAAGGGAAACTGATCGGCTCCGTTGTACTTGCGGTTTTGGGGGCGCTTTGCGGCATGATCCCCTATATCGCGGTGTCCCGCGGGATCATTATGATCTGCCACGAAGACTACGCTTTCAGCAAGTTGGCGTTTCTGGCATTGATTGCGTTTGCGGGCTATCTCGGGCAGGTGTGGTTCGGAACGTTTTCTACAATGAAGAGCCATGAGTCTGCCTTTATCATTCTGCGGAATATCCGCGTGGCGATAACAGAGAAGCTCTCCCGTGTCCCCATGGGAACGATCCTTGATACGCCGTCCGGGAAATTCAAAACGATCATCGTGGACACCGTGGAAAAGCTGGAGCTTCCGCTGGCGCATATGGTACCGGAGCTCACTGCCAACATCCTGATCCCGGTTCTAATGCTCGTTTACCTCTTCAGCCTTGATTGGAGACTCGCGCTGATCTCTCTTGTGACGATTCCGGTGGGTGCCTTCTGCTATATGGGAATGATGAAGGATTACGAGAAGAGATATGCCAGAGTGCTTGCCGCAGGGAAAAACATGGATGCCGCAACGGTGGAATACATCGGCGGCATCGAAGTGGTGAAGACGTTCAATCAGGGTGAACGCTCATATAAAAAATACGCCGACGCCGTGGCGGAAAACGAGACAGCCAAAGTGACCTGGTTCAAGCAGACCAGCGGCTACTATGTGATGGGGCTTTCCATCCTGACGGCAACGCTTGTGGGCGTGCTGCCCTTGGGGAGCTGGCTCTTTATAAACGGAAGGGTCGAAGCGGGTACGCTGATTACCTGCATCATCCTCGCCCTTGGACTCGTAAAACCACTGATTCAGGCATTGCAGTACACCGACAGCCTGGCCATGGTGGATTCCGCCGTAAAAGAGGTAGGGGATCTTCTGGATGAGCCGGAGCTTGTGCGGCCGACCGAGAGAGCTGTCCTTGCGGACACCGATGTATCCTTCGATCATGTTACCTTCCGGTACAAAGAGACGGAGGTTTTGCATGGAATTTCCTTTGACTGCGCAAAAAACGGTATGACGGCCATTGTGGGTCCCTCCGGCTCCGGTAAATCTACCATTGCGCGGCTCATCGCCTCCTTCTGGGAGGCGGAGAGTGGCTGCGTCCGTATTGGCGGCGTGGACGTGCGGAACATCCCTCTCCCTCAGATAATGGAGCTTGTCTCATATGTATCACAGGATAACTTCCTGTTCCATCTGTCTATCCGGGAAAACATTCGGATTGGAAAACCGGAGGCCACAGACGCAGAGATCGAGGCAGCGGCAAAAAAAGCGAGCTGTCACGATTTCATCGCCGCTCTGCCGGAGGGCTATGATACGCTGGCGGGCGATGCGGGAAGCCACCTCTCCGGCGGAGAAAGGCAGCGTATCGCCATTGCAAGGGCGATCCTGAAGAACAGCCCGATCGTGGTGCTGGATGAAGCCACGGCATTTACCGACCCTGAAAATGAGGCCGTTATTCAAGCATCCATCGCAGGGCTTGTAGCAGGAAAAACTTTGATCGTCATTGCGCATCGGCTGTCTACCATTACAAAAGCAGACAAGATCCTCGTCGTGGAGAAAGGGAATGTCGCCGCGGAAGGAACCCATGAGGAGCTTCTTGAAACAAGCAGTCTATACAAGGAATTGTGGAAAGCCCATATGCAGGGCAGAGATACCGCAGAGGAGGTGGCGTGATGATAAGGCTGTTTCAAAGACTTTTGTTGTTCTCGGGCTTACAGAAGAAGCGTCTTATCCGCTCTTTTCTTGCATACCTCGTCAGCTCATTCTTTGAGATGATCCCAATCATGGCCATCCTAACAGTGCTCACAGGAATCCTGAAGCAGCTTTCCGGCGATGTTATGCCGGAAAGAACGATCTGGATCTCGCTTGGCATCATGATCGTTTCCATTGCAGGGCGAATCGTGTTTGTCGATCTTTCTGCCAATGCCAGAACTCTTGGCAGCTTCGCGTTCGGGTCGGAAAAGCGCATGGAGATCGGCGAACGCCTGAAAAGGGCGCCTATGGGCTATTTCAATGAAAACAGGCTCGGGGATATCACTGCGGCGGTGACGACCACACTTGGCGATCTGGAGCAGCAGTCCGTTACCATTATGGAAAATGTGGCGGGCGGGTTTATCCACGCCATCGTGATCGGCGTTTGGCTTATGATCTATGAGTGGCGGATCGGGCTGATCTCCTTGGCCGGACTTGCTGTGGCGCTCCTTGTTTATTCGCTTATCGGCAAGGTCGGCAGGAAACACGCGCCCCGCCGTCAGGCAGCCCAGGCTGGCCTGGTCACTGCCGTTTTGGAATATGTGCAGGGCATGGGCGTAGTCAAGGCGTTTGGGCTGGCGGAGCGCACCGGAAAAGCAGTTGACACAGCAATCGAGGAAAGCAAAGAGGCAAATATCGTGCTTGAAAAGGCGTTTTCCAAAATGACGGCGCTCTATCAGACGGTGTTCAAGCTCGCACGGGCGGCTATTCTGGTTTTTGCGCCCTATCTTTTGGCAGGAGGAAGCATCACGCCGGAGAAGTGCCTGCTGCTTCTCGTGTCCAGCTTCATGATCTATGCCGCCGTGGAGGTGGCGGGCAGTATGTCCTCCGTTGCCCGCGCGGTGGAGGCCTCCCTGGACCGGCTGGATAACATCATGGACATTCCATCCCTGGACGAAAACGGGGCGGATCTTGTGCCGGAAAATTTCAATATCGAAGTGAAGAATATGTCCTTTGGATACGGGGAAAAGGAGGTATTGCATCAAATCAGCTTAAGCGTACCCCAGGGAAGCTCCTGCGCCATCGTTGGTCCCTCTGGCTCCGGAAAAACCACGCTGGTCGGTCTGATCGCTCGTTTCTGGGATGTGAAGGAAGGACAAATCACGCTCGGCGGCCGGGATGTGCGGGAATATACCAGCGGCAGCCTTCTCAAGAATTTCGCCATCGTATTTCAGAATGTGTATCTCTTTGAGGACACCGTCGAGAACAATATCCGGTTTGGCAGACCGGACGCAAGCGAGGATGAAATCATAGCAGTCGCAAAGAAAGCCTGCTGCCATGACTTTATCATGACGCTGCCCGACGGTTATCAGACAACGATCGGCGAAGGAGGCTCCAGCCTCTCCGGCGGAGAAAAGCAGCGGATCTCCATTGCAAGGGCAATTCTGAAGGACGCACCCATCGTCATTTTGGATGAAGCTACAGCCAGCGTGGATCCCGAAAACGAGCAGGAGCTGCAAAAGGCCATCCGGGAGCTGACAAAAGGCAAAACGATCCTGATGATTGCCCACCGTCTGTCCACCGTGCGCACGGCAGATCAAATCATCGTGCTGGAGAACGGCAGGATCGTTCAACGCGGAAACCATGAGGAGCTGATGCGCGAAGACGGCCTGTACAGGCGCTTTGTGGGAATGCGCAGCCGGGCGATCGGCTGGACGCTGAAAGGCGGGAAAGCAGATGGATAGAAGGTTAGACAAAAGATACTTGACCGGAGCGGTATCTGCAATGGAAAAACAGTATGGCGTGGAAAAGACAGGCGCGATCATAGAAGATGCATGGAGACGTTATGCGGAAATCGTAGACGAAAACGCCGACGAGCCGAAAAAGATGTATATGCATACGAGGAAACGCATCTATCCTGCCATCGCCGCCTTTGACGCCATGACGGGAAATGGGATCTCCCGTGAGGAAGCGGCGGCTTTTCTGAATAGATATTATGAAAAGCGGGCAGCGGGCGTTGGTGCAAAAATCCGAGGGGCAATGAAGATACCGGGTCTGTATAAGCTGGTGCCGAGGTTCTTTGCCAGAATGACAAAAAGCTCCTTTGGAGAGGACTGCGGTTTTCGGGCTGATTGGATACGAACAGAGCAAGAGGAAATGTGCTTCGACATGCTGGCCTGCCCCTATCAGGACACCTGTGTGAAATACGGCTGCCCGGAGATCGTGGCCGGCTTTTGCCGCGCGGATGACGAGGCCTACGGGCATATGCATCCAAAGCTCAAATGGGGACGGACAAAGACGCTCGGACAGGGCGGAGACCGCTGTGATTTTAGACTGACGATAGAGTCATGACCCTATGGAAAGACGGATGAGGTACAAGACCCTCCAATGCTTTCTTGCGGCGCTGACTATGATCGCGTTCCTCGCTCCTGCTGCATATGCATCCGGTACACCGGACGCATATGAGGCAGGCGCAAACGCTGTTTCCGAAAAATATATTGGAAAAACGGTTCCAGGCGCCTGTGTCGTGATTTCGGAATTGCAGCGGCCATCTGCGGGTCTTTCACGGGGATCCGCCATGCCGTAAAGAGAAAAACCAGAGCATCGGTCCTTACGATTGTTTTATTTGCATCGCAAATTATAGCTGCGTGGATGCTCGGATTCTTAACAGTAGTATAAATTAACAGAAAACGGAGGAATGGATTTATGGACAAAAAGAAAAAGTGGACGGTCAAGGATGTTATTACAACGGTATTGCTCTGCGCAGTGCTGATCGTGATCCAGCTCGTCGTCAATATGGTCTGCATGGCCAACGACTTTGTCAGCATGGTGCTGTCGGTGGGGATCACCATGTTCCTCTGCGCGCCGGTCTATATGCTCATGGTCAGCCGGATCGGCAAGCGGTTTGTGACGCTGATCTATATGACGATCCTCGGCGTGATTTTCCTGCTGATGGGCAACTGGTTCTTGCTTCCTTATTATGTTCTCGTGGGGCTCCTCTGCGAGGCGATCCTCTGGAAGGAAGGCTCCTGCCAAAAACCGAAACGGCTGACCGCCGCCTGGACGGTGGCGAGCCTTTTATACAACGGGGTCAATCTGCTGCCCATCTGGTTTTTCTGGGACACCTACTACGATTTTGCGCTGGCAAGCGGCATGGAGCAGAGCTACATCGATTCCTATGTGCGTTACTACACCTCTCCCGGCTGGCTGGCCTTTATTCTGCTGTTCACGACGCTGATGGGCTTTTTAGGCTGCATAGTGGGCAGTCGGCTGATCCGCAGGCATTTTCAGAAGGCCGGCGTCCTATGAGAGCGGACGCATCCTTTGCGGTGCCGGTCAAGCTGTGGGCGCTGCTGTGCGTCTTTGCCGGAGTGACCATCGGCGGGAATGTGCTGCTCACCTGCATCCTGACCGGCGGCGCGCTTCTTTATCTCGTCTTACAGCGGAACTTCCGCCTTGCCGCGTCCTATGGCTGCTTTTATCTGCTGCTGGCGCTGCTGCTCTACGGCATCCGCTTCCACGGGCTGCGCATGCCGGTCTTTTCGGAATTCTATGTTCTGATGTTCTGGAATCTGTCACCGATCTTTCTGGTGTCATGGGATCTGATCACCACGCCGCCGGGGATGCTCTCCGCGTTTTTATCCCGCCTCCGTATGCCTACCCCGTTCATTCTCGGGCTTCTTGTGGTCTTTCGCTTCTTCCCCACCATGCGGACGGAGCTGAAAGGCGTAGGCAGGTCCATGAAAAACCGGGGGCTGACCGCGGCGGGACAGCTGCTCGCACATCCCGTGCAGAGCATGGAGTATGTGCTGGTTCCGTTTCTTCTTCGGGTATTGCAGCTTGCGGATCAGCTTTCCGTTTCCGCCGTTGCAAGAGGCGCGGAGCGTCCGGGCGTGCGCGGCAGCTATTATGAGAAAAGGATCGGGGCGCGGGATCGCATCGCGGCAGCCGCATGTGCGATAGTCACGGCTTCCTATTTGGTTTTGGAAAGGAGCATGGCATGATCGAGCTTACGCGCGCTTCCTTTCAATACGAAAACTCGGACAGAGGCGTACGGGGCATTTCCCTTTCGGTAAAAAGCGGCGAATGCGTCGTGCTGACGGGGCTCTCCGGCTGCGGCAAGACCACCGTGACAAGGCTTGTCAACGGGCTTGCGCCGTCCTATTATCCCGGAGCCTTCAGCGGAAGTGTGAGGATAGACGGCAAGGACATATCAAGGCTTTCCACATGGGAGATCGGGCGTTTGGTGGGAAGCGTTTTTCAGGACCCCAAAAGCCAGTTCTTTTCCTCCGAGCTTGCCGGAGAGGTGGCCTTTCCCTGCGAGAATTACGGCCTGTCCACCCGGGAGATACGGGAGAGGACGGACGCCGCCATAGAGGCATTGAAGCTGTCCCGTTTGAGGGACAGGGCAGTTGACGTCCTCTCAAGCGGAGAGAAGCAGCGGGCGGCCATTGCGTCCGTATATGCCATGAAGCCAAAGGTCTTTGTGTGCGACGAGCCGACGGCCAACCTCGACGCCGCCGGGACGCGGCAGCTTGCGCAGACCCTTTGGCAGCTCAAGGAGCAGGGCTTTACCCTGCTCATCGCGGAGCATCGGATCGACTGGCTGATGGGGATCGCAGACCGCTTTTTATATCTGCGGGATGGCAGAATAGCGGCCGAGTATACACCGGAGGATCTGCTCCTCCTGCCAAAAGCAGACATCTTAGGGATGGGCCTGCGTTCTCCGCACGAGGGAAAGTGCCCTCCCGCTCCCTCCGTATTGGACGAGAGCCCTGCCGTCTTGAAGACAGCAGGGCTCTCGAAAAGAATATGCAAAGAAGTCATTTTCGATGATGTTTCCCTCTCCTTTCCGAAAGGCAGGGTGACCGCCATAACGGGGCAGAACGGCGCGGGGAAAACCACCCTTGCGCAGATCCTCTGCGGGCTGGCAAGGCAGACAAGGGGACATATCCTGATAGATGGGAAAAAAGCAAGAGCGGCAGTCCGGCGCAGGGAGATCTATTACTGCGGCAACGACACGTCAACGCAGTTTTTTACGGCAAGCGTGGCGGAGGAGCTGCTGCTGAATACCGGATCGACAGAAGAAAGCAAGAGCCGTGCAAGGAACCTGCTCAAAGAGCTTGGGCTTTACGAGTACAGGGACGCGCACCCGTCCACCCTGTCCGGCGGGCAGAAGCAGCGCCTTGCCATCGCCTGCGCCGTCTTTTCCGGCCGCGGGATACTGATCCTTGACGAGCCCACCAGCGGTCTTGACGGTCAGAATATGCGCCTGATCGCGGAAAGGCTGAAAAGCGAAGCGCGGAACGGCAGAACCATCCTCGTGATCACCCACGACAGAGAACTGATCGAGAGCTGCTGCGATAACATTGTGGAGGTTGAAAAACGATCATCATGAAACCGCCAAGGGGCGCTATGGGATATCCGCGCCGGAGGAATCGTTTTCCGCTCCTGCCGGCAGCTCCACCGCGATGGTCGTGCCCTTGTCCGAGCTTTCCTCCACCCAAACGGAGCCGCCGTGGAGGTTGGCGATCTCCCACACCAGAGAAAGCCCCAGTCCCGCGCCGCCGTACTCGCGGCTGCGGGACTTGTCTACCCGGAAGAAGGGATGAAAAATGCTCCGCTGATATTCCTCCGGAATGCCGCAGCCGGTGTCGGAAACGCGAATGATGCACTTTTCCTGCCCCTGTGCAAGCTCGACCCACACTGAGCCGCCGGGACGGTTATATTTGACGGCGTTCTCCGTCAGGTTAAAGAGCAGACGGTAGATCAGCGCGTCGCTGCCGGTCAGGGCGGCGTCGCCCTCCGCTTCCAGCGAGATGCTTCGCTTCTCCGCCAGCGGCGCGAGATCCGTGAAGATCTCCTCGACCATGGGGGCGAGCTGGAGCTGCTCGTTCCGCGCCACCTGCTGCAGATTGCTCATCTCCAGCAGCGTCTTGGTCATCTGTGTCAGCCGCTCCGTCTGCTCACGCAAAAGCGTGAGGAACTCCATCGTCTCCGGCCGCACATCGGGATGCTCCGCGGAAAACAGCTCCAACTGTGCCTGCATCAGAGCCAGCGGCGTGCGCAGCTCGTGGGCGGCGTTGCCGGTGAACTGCCGCTGGGCGG
>OGJY01003273.1_pt1 | contig 13870 bp, 8 predicted proteins | sample 1572231 | NCBI WGS metagenome assembly OGJY01 (sample SAMEA2582121, study PRJEB24529) | metagenome | biome: Human gut stool | place: China | collected 2011
CCGCACATCCTTCTTCCAGTTCACCAACCGGGAGCGATGCCGCCTGTGCGCCGCCTGTCGTAACGGCAAAGAACGTTTTCTGCGCCCGCATTTGATGGCGAAGCCGCCGCTCCAGCTTGCCAGCCAGCGTCAGAGCCTGCACTTGCCGGGTCATATCTCCAGTTGCCGTTCCGCTTCCGATTAGAATCTCAATCCCGTCGTATTGATGATCCAAAAACGGCGCAATCTGCGCATCATGCAGGCTCTGCACCGGGCACAACGCAGCGGCGGCTGTTCCGCTGCGTAGCGTCACGCGATCCGCCTTCTCGGCATACTGGTTTCCTCCGACAACGGTTTTTTTGTGTAAAACATGGTTCTTATGCAGAACATGCACTGGCGTCATTGCATATCGTTCCAGACAGGTTTCACGCTCTTGCTTTGTTTCATTTGCTGCGACCATCAATGTGCAGTCCAGTTCAAATGCTGCTTTTCCTGCCTCAAACATCAAAGACTCCGATGCTGACTCGGCTGAGCTCAGACCGATTCCAGCTGATGCCAGTTTCCCTTTTGTTGCAAGAACTTGCTCACGATTCCAAGCAATCAGATCCGCTTCATTTACCGGCTCCAGTTCATTGCGGCAGTTGCCCCATGCATCCATCTCCGGAAGCTTCTTTCTGCTCATAAGCGCCGGGCAGGCGACTGTCCGCACTCCAAACTCTTCACAGAGCTCCAGATACAGCGGCAGTTCTCTTACGGAGCAATACTCCAAAACAGATGTGGTTCCGCTTTCAATCGTCTGGTACAAGGAAAGACGGATTAAGTCTTTTAATTGTTCATCCGAAAGAATTTCCTGTGCGATGTTTACAAAGGGGTTCACCCGGAAATAAAGCGGAGTATCGCCAAATCGCGTGCATTTAATATCCGCCGCAATACTCTTCGAAACCAGCGACGCTATTGCGCGATGCCAGCCGTTCACAAAACCGGGAACCGCCAGTTTTCCGGATGCATCCATTACATGAGCCTGTGGCGCGTCGATTCCACGATCAATGCGAAGTATTTTTCCGTTTTCAATCAGAATATCGATATGTTCGAGAATTTTTGTAGCATTGTATCCGTCATTGAAAAAGGTTGCCAGCATACAATTCCGAATCAAAAGCTGCTTATTCATTTGCAGACACCTCCAATGCATCAAAATACTCGTTTACAACTTGCAGATCCTGCCGCAACTCTCGCAGGTTCGCATAGCCAATATTCAGCACATCAATACAGTCGTGATAATCAAGCACCCAGCCCAATGCGCCTCGCACATCATGCACCAGGTCTCCTCGCCCAAGCGTCTTAATGACATAAGTTCCAAGGCCTTTTTGATTATGCGCCTTATCCAAAGCACGAATCATCCCGTCCAAATTGCCCTGATCGATTCTCGAACCGTCGCGATTGAATGTGACGCAGAGGACTTCAATTCCTGCAATGTCGCTGCAGGCCCATGCCACATCCGCACAGTGCGTGGACAGGCCTATATGCCGAACCAGACCCTGTTCTTTCATTTCCCGCAATGCCTTTAACGCAGGCATCTTACCTTCCAGTTTTCCGCTCTCCACGCCGTGCAGAAGGCAAAAATCAATATATGGGGTATCCAAATCTTTCAGGATTTTGCGAACGCTGCTCCATGCCTCGTCCTCCGTGTCGGCATATGTTTTGCTGGTCACAACGATTTTTTCACGAGGTTGCAGTTTCAAACCCGCCGCAACCGCCGGCTGGCTGCCATAGCAGTTATCCGTGTCCCAGAAAAACACATTGTGCAGTCTTGCCGCATCGGAAAGAATTTTACCGCTGAAAGACGGTACAAACTGGTTCAGATGCTCTGTGCCAAAGGCAATTTTTGATACTCGCTGCCCGGCCATTGTTGTCTCTGCCGCCCAGAGAGATCGGTTCATATTATTCAGCCCCTCCCGTTTTTTTCTGCTTTGGAATATAGATTCCATAACCGCCGTCGGCCATGATTGTTCCGTCCTTGTAAACAAGTTTTCCGCGGACCCAGGTCTGCTTGACGCGGCCTTTCATATGCGCACCATGATAAATATTGTGTACCGATTTTGTTTTGGACAGGCTCTTCGTTCCGTCGAATACCCACTCCTCATCCATATCGACAACCACGATGTCTGCATCTCTTCCGGGCATTAAACTGCCTTTTTTCGGAGCAAGTCCCATGATTTTTGCGGCATTTCCAGCTGTCAAAGCGGCCAGCCTCGTTAGCGGCAGCCCTCGTTTGTGGACTCCTTCGGTAATGAGTCCGGGCAGCATTGCGTCATAGCCGCCAAAGCCGCTATACTCCAGGAAGAAATTCCCTTCCTTAGTTTTTTCTTCGTCAGAGTAGGGACCATGATCGGAGCCGATAGTGTCGATGGTTCCGTCGAATACATAATCCCAGAGTTTCTCCACGCTTTCGCGGCTGCGGAAGGGAGGGTTGCATTTTGCATATGCGCCCTTTTCGCGTAATACTGTTTTGTCGAACAGCAAATAATGCGGGCAGGTCTCCACATATACTTTCTTTCCTTCGAACTTTGCCTGTTTCAAAAACGCCGCACCCTGCGGAATCGTCATATGGCAGATGTAAAGGCGTGCACCCGTAACCTCTGCAAATAGTACCGCACGTTCAATGGCTTCCTGCTCGACCCACCAAGGTCTTGCATCGTCGTGCATTGATGCATCTGTACAGCCGCTCTTTGCCATATCGCGGCTTCCAAAATCCGCGACTTCTGCATTTTCTGCGTGCACGCCAATCAGTGCGTCAAGCTTCTGTGCGATTTGCATACCCTTTACCAAATATCCGTCTGTGATCTGAGGGTAGTCAGGGTTTGCAAAACTCATAAAGCCTTTATATGCAACGCAGCCCAATCGATCAAGCGTAGGCATTTGGTCAATACAGCCAGGTGTCAGACCGCCCCAGAACGCAAAGTCCACACAAGATTCCGCACTTGCAACCGCATATTTCTGCTGAAAGCCATTCTCATCCACGACTGGCGGAACGCTCAGCGGCATATCCACAATCGTTGTAATGCCGCCGGATGCTGCGCACTGTGAGCCATGACTCCAATCTTCCCGGTAATTCAGCGGCGAAGGATCCCACATATGCACATGCGTGTCGATCAGTCCGGGTAAAAGTGTCTTTCCGCTTACATCAACAACGCTGTATCCATCTGGTATCACCGTACCTTTTAGCAAGATTCCCTCAATCTTTTCCCCGTTGACAAGCAGCGTCCCTTCCAGAACCTGATCCGGTAAGACGATCTGTCCGCCAACAAAAGCGTATTTGTTTTGCATTTTTCTCCGCTACTCCTTTCTGCCTACATCCGGCAAAATGATGAGCTACATCACTCATCATTGATGTTCTGCTGCTCTAAGCATACCGAAGCGATATCCCTTTGTCAAGGGCTTTTGACCGCATCTCTTTATTTTTGTCGTTTCCCCTAAAAATTGATGCCATATTTTGTTAATATAGCGCAATTCCAGCTATTTTGTTTCGAAGTCACTGATTTTTAATGAAGTTTCCGCTATTTTAGTAGTATATTATGTATGAACGTCCGATATCCGTTTCGACAATCCCATACCCAATGAAGAAAAAATTATTGACATCTTAACTGCATCCATGATATGGTTGCAGTGTTAACAATCATCATTGGTGAGCATTGGAGGTATACCATGAACGACAATATTGCATTGACACCTGCACGAATCTACGTTTCGCCGACAGAAGAGCGCTTTCAGGACAGTTACCGCCGCTGGCAAGGTATCCCGTCTATTGAGGTCAGCAAAAAGGGACGAATTTTTGTAAATTTCTACACCGGTCAAGGTGCTGAAGTTGGCGGCAATATTATGGTATTGTGTGTCAGCGATGACAATGGCAAGAGCTTCCGTTCCTGCGCAACCGTCGTTGAACACCCAGATAAAAGCTGCCGAATTTATGACCCCTGTTTGTGGTTTGACCCGCATGGGACGCTATGGATGAGTTACACGCAAGCCCGCGGTTTTAACGATGGGCGCAGCGGTGTTTGGGTTGTCACTTGCAAAGATGCAGACGCAGACCCTCTGGTTTGGTCTGCGCCGCGCAGAATCGCAAATGGAATTATGATGAATAAGCCGATTGTTACGCAGGACAATACATGGCTTTTCCCCTGCGCGATTTGGCGTGATGAGAGCGGCAGCGTTCCAGCTGAGCGACATGGCTTGGAGAATGAGCAGTTCTCCAACGTATATGCATCCACAGACGAAGGCAAAACTATCGTGCTACGCGGACACGCCGACGTTCCCATGCGCAGCTTTGATGAGCACATGATCGTTCAGAAAAAGGATGGCACATTGTGGATGCTTGTAAGAACCTTTGACGGCTTGGGCGAGAGCTTTTCCAGCGATGGCGGCTTTACCTGGACGCCGGGTCACAAAAGCCATATTGACAATCCCTGCTCACGTTTTTTCATTCGTCGGCTTAAATCTGGCCGTTTGCTCATGATCAACCACTATAATTTCGACCAGCGCATTGACCTGGATGATATCATGCATCAGGGAAACGTGAAGCGTTGGAAAGGTCGCAGTCATTTAACAGCCATGCTCAGCGAAGATGATGGTGAAACCTGGCCGTATACGCTGCTTCTTGACGAACGAGATGAGGTTTCTTATCCGGATGCGAAAGAGGCCGATGATGGTTGTATCTATGTCTGCTACGACCATGCTCGCGTTACAGAGCGCGAGATATTGATGGCCCGATTTACGGAAGAGGAAATTCTCAACGGCAAGCTTTCAAATCCAGAAAGCAAGCTGCGTGTTTTGGTTAACAAGGCACTTGGGCAGCCTGATGTTGAATAGTTCAAAATAAATGCGTTGCTGTTTCCTGCCAAAGCAACAGGAAAAACGCAGTTTAAACCATTTTCATTTTTACATAGAAACAGGTGTCGAATATGAATGAAATTTTAGAAAAGCTGGCCACATCGGCTGTTGTGCCGGTCGTTGTATTGGATGATGCAAAAGACGCAGTCGCGACGGCAAGGGCTTTGCTGGCCGGCGGCGTGGACGTGATGGAGATCACGTTCCGTACGGCGGCGGCTGCGGATTCGATCAAGGCGGTCGCGGAAAGCTGCCCAGATATGCTCGTCGGCGCAGGCACGGTCATTACGCTCGAGCAGTGCAAAAAGGCTGTCGAATGCGGTGCTAAATTTATCGTCTCGCCGGGCTTTGACGAAGAGGTCGTCCGCTGGTGCGTGGAAAACGGCGTTGCCGTGACGCCCGGCTGCGTAACGCCGACGGAAATCATGGCGGCGATGAAGCTTGGCTTGAACGTTGTGAAGTTCTTCCCGGCCGGCGTTTACGGCGGCCTGTCCGCGATGAAGGCGCTGTCCGGCCCGTTCGGTGGGATCAAGTTTATCCCGACCGGCGGCGTGAATGGCCAGAACATCGGCGAGTTCATTGCCGCGCCGTTCATCCACGCGGTCGGCGGCAGCTGGGTCTGCCCGAAGGCGGACATTGCAGCCGGTAATTTTGAGAAGATCACCGAGCTTTGCAAACAGGCGAGATCTGCCGCGCTCGGCTTTGAGGTCGCGCACATCGGCATCAACTGTGAAGATGCCGCAGCGGCGTCCGCGGTCTGCGAGAAGCTGAACGAAGCGTTTGACCTGCCGGTCAAAGACGGCAGCTCTTCGATGTTTGCCTCGAGCGGCATCGAGGTCATGAAGTCGATGTTCAAGGGCAAAAACGGTCATATTGCAATCCGCACCAACTCTGTGGAGCTGGCGGTGGCCGAGCTTGCAAAGAAGGGATTTGCATATGACGAAAGCTCGGCAAAGTACAAAAATGGACGTATGACAGTTGCATATCTCAAAGACGAGTTCGGCGGGTTTGCCGTGCATCTGCTGCAAAAGTAAGGAGGAGTAATCATGAAAGTTCTGACATTTGGTGAAATTATGCTTCGCCTGAAAGCGCCGGGACACGAGCGCTTTTTCCAGAGCCCGATGCTTGAGGCGACCTTCGGCGGCGGCGAAGCGAACGTGGCAGTCTCCCTTGCAAACTACGGCATGGACGCGGAATTTCTGACCGTTCTGCCGAAAAACGATATTGCGGAGTGCTGCATCCGCGAGCTGCGCTATTTTGGCGTGGACACAAAGAAGATCGTCCGCGGCGAGGGACGCATGGGCATTTATTACCTAGAGGGCGGCGCGAACCAGCTGCCGAGCAAGGTCGTCTATGACCGTGCGTATTCCTCCATCGCGATGGCAAAGCCCGGCGATATTGACTGGGACAGAGCGTTCGAGGGTGTGGACTGGTTCCATATCACGGGCATTACGCCTGCGATTTCCGAATCCGCAATGGAGCTGTCTCTTGAGTCCGTCAAGGAAGCAAAGAAGCGGAACATTACCGTGTCCTGCGACCTGAACTACCGCAAGAACCTCTGGAAATACGGAAAGAAAGCCAGCGAAGTCATGCGGGAGCTTGCAAAGTACGTCGATGTGGCGATCGCCAACGAAGAAGACGTGCAGAAGTCGCTGGAAATTACGGTCGATGTCAATGTTGAATCCGGCGAGCTGGATCGTGAGAAGTACCGCGCGCTCGGCAACAAAGTTTTAGAAGCCTACCCGAACATGAAGTGCATTGCCATCACGCTGCGCGAGAGCCACAGCGCGGACTGGAACGGCTGGGCGGCGTGCCTCAATGACGGCAAGGACTTCTATGTGTCTAAAAAGTACGAAATTCGGGACATTATCGACCGCGTGGGTGGCGGCGACAGCTTTGCGGGCGGTCTGATCTACGGTCTGAATCACTTTGATAACAAGCAGTCTGCGCTCGAATTTGCAGTTGCAGCTTCCTGCCTGAAGCACAGCGTGATCGGTGACTTTAACCGTGTTTCCGTCTCCGATGTGACCAAGCTCATGGGCGGCGACGGCACCGGCAGAGTGCAGAGATAGTTTCCTTTTAATCGTGCAACCTCTCGAAAAGAGCTGGTTCATTCGAACTCATCTCGGAAAAAGTTGCTCGGGTGCGTTATTGGCAAACGTTTGTTCTAGCGTTATCATGTGAAACATAGCAGGAAATCCTGCCGACAACAGAATATTCTGAAGCGCACCATAAAACGTAATGAAGGAGCGCTGCGGCCATTTCTCGGCCGCAGCGCTCCTTTTGGTGCTCTTTAGGGAAATATGGGGGTGGGATCACAATCCCAAACAACTGAATAACCAGCAACGCGGATAACACCGCAGGTTGGGAAAAGCGCACGACGCGCGCGACGACCCGGAAGCAGCGAGCTTCCGGCGAGCGGGAAACGCACCGTGGGCAGCCTTGGCAGGCTGCATCATGCCGCCCAATCTGTTTGGACACACAATGTCCGGTCTGCACGTAAGACAGGTTGCAAGCAGTCGAGACCCCTTCCACGAGCTGTGAGAGCTGCCAAGCTCTGTCCGCGCTGTTCCCCATCGCCGGGGCGCGAGTTGCAAATACGGCGAAAAAGAAAACCATAGCGACTATTGTAGCGACTACGGAATCCACGGTTCAGAAAGGTGGAATTTCAGGTCCGGTACGAAAGGAAAAATTGAAATTGCTTTCTGTGTGATTCCAGCGACGGGGAGTACCTCAGGCTTTTCTTGCACAGCAAGAAAAGCGCAAGCATAGCATTTTGGTACCAAAATGCGGCTTGCAGGGAGAACCCCTGTCCCCAATACCGCCTGTGGGTGGAGGACTAACGGCTGAACTACGGCACAAGTCAGAAACGCACATCGGCGCAGCCATTTGCTCCGCTGCGTGGGGCACGTCGTGCCGACGTGTGCGGCTTTACCGGCTGACCGCGTATCCGTGCAGGTCTGCGCCACGCAAACGCCGCGTCCGCCCGCCGTGGCGGCGTGAAGAAAACAGAATAAAAAACTTCGATTGGGTATTTCTTTTCGGCCATTCAAAAACCAATTTCGATTCCCAGAATGGGAGAACGGAAGACAGATAAACCAGAAACAATATCACTCGCTGGAAGAATTGCCTTTGATGATGAATATGACAGACGTTGCCGCTGTCCTTGGTATTTCCAGAGCCGGAGCTTACAAATTCGCGCACAGCGCAGACTTTCCGGCATTTCAGATCGGCAACCGGATTGTCGTTTCACGCGAGAAATTCCTCGACTGGTTGGAGCGGCAGTGTGAGGAACAAAAATGCGCCTGAAGGAAGATTGGACTTGCTATTCAGCTGTGCTTGTGGTAATCGTGTGTGCTAACCGAAAACAAAGGAGGTAAAAACGCGATGCCGAAACGACGAGCCAACGGCGAAGGGAATATTCGCAAACGCAAAGATGGTCGGTGGGAAGGAAGATATACGGCTGGTCATGACGCAAACGGAAAAGCAATCACAAAAAACGTACTCAGCAAGACACAGGCAGAAGTCAAAGATAAATTGCGTGCGGCCATTGAGGACAGCAAGAAGCTCGATCCTGTGAAGGCTAGCAGCTATACGCTAGAACAATGGTTAAAGCTCTGGTACTCCGTTTATGTCGAGCCGCAGGTGCGATATTCGACCAAAGAATTTTATCACAATGCTATCGACCATCATATCATTCCGAAGCTCGGAAATGTGAAGCTGGAAAAGCTGACAATGCTGCAAATTCAACAGTTTTACAATGATCTGTTCAAAAGCGGCCGTGTGCAAAAGAAAAACCAGCCGGAGCTGAAAGAACACGGTCTGAGTCCCCGCATGGTGCAGTGCGTTCATGTGGTGCTGAACAAAGCGTTGGAGCATGCGGTGGAGGAAAAATTGATCCTTGCGAATCCAGCAAAGAAATGCAAAATTCCGAAAAACACTCGCAAGGAAATGAAAATTCTGCCAGAAGCATTGATCGGTCCGTAACACGACTTACATTCGCGTATGCGGAGCCGATCTATGATTGAGACTGCCCTAGCACCGTACAAAGTCGGAATCAATTGGAGAACCATACCCATTTTGATTGGTTCTATAATAAATGTTGGGGTCAGACGATGAGCCTGGCCCCTTAGCTATAGAAAAAGGTTGAGCATAGAGATAAAATCCTTTATCATGAAAGTACCACCAATCACGAAAAGGAAGAATCTCTATGCTCAAGAAAGATTATACTGCAAAGCTGCTCAATAGTGATGTAATAAAGCCGGATAGATAACATTTTGAGGCACTTGGAACCGTCCGGGATGGCTCCAAGAGTACCACTAAAAAATGCCACATTCGTCATGGATAGAGGCTACGATGACAACAAAATATTCCAAAAGCTTTTGGGCTTGGAGCAGGATTTTGTCATTCGCCTAACGCAGAAACGAAAGCTGTTTTTTCATAGGAAATGGGTCTCCGCAACCAAACTCTGTGTGGAAAGAAAAGGCAGGGAGCCTGGTAAGAGATATGGCAGCGTGTTACTATTCACCGAAACTCAAGTTATTTATATTACTCTACACCGTGCAGATCCTGAGGCTCATCTCATAATAAGATCATATCGTCGATAATTTCTCATAAAATCGTAGATATTCGGAGATATTTGTGTTATATTTAGAAAAATATTCTTCAATTCGGAACTGTACACAGGGCATCACACTGTAATTATAGAAGTTTTCTGTTAGGAGGATTCCTCATGGACAGCGATAAAAACGAATCCTTGGGCACTTTGTCCGATCAGGCAAAAGTTATCTCACTGTTTCAGTTCATTCAAGAATTAAACAAGCTGAAACAGAAGGCAATTTTGAATATCAAAGAATATCCCTGGTCTTTCTCTCTTTCGGATATACCTGATGACCCCAAAAATATTTTCGTACATTACCCAGACCGGGTTGCGAAGGAAAGGAAGTGAATTCTGAAAAGAGTGAAGATGCAGAGTTGATTCTGTCTGTTCACAAGCCGGAATTCCAAAAGTGTCCGGAACCGGAGCTTTCCTTTGCCCTTTGGTTAAATCCAGGCTGGGATGATTTTCGTCAGGAGGCGAGCGTAGTTCTGTCTATGCCGGGAAAAGAGATTGACGAAGAAACCGGCGAGGCAATTGCTGTATCGTTCTCAGATGATCCTATCCGGGAACAGCAATACCGGCAATGGCTATCAGAGCGCGGCGTCTGGATTGAACAACAGCTCTTGACGTTACATACCCGGGAGCTTTTTACAGACCTGTACCAGCTGTATTTTGAATTGAAGCGGGAATCGGAAACGGAAGAGATGATTGCTGCCAATGGATTCCTCTGTGACCGGACACATCCAGAAATTCGCCATCCTGTTATAACGCACCGTATCCGGATGGATTATGATGCCGACACCAATACCGTCTCGATTTACAATACACAAGTTCCATCTGATCTGTACTCTGTCGTTTTTCAGGTCATGGACGAAATCAACCTTGGTGAAATCAACATTCTAAGCGAAGATTTGAAGAAAAATGATTATCACCCATTGGACCGCAACGAAACGCCGGGGTTCCTCAAAATTCTGGTTCACCAGTTATCCTCGGACAATACGTATTCGAGTAACGGTATTCCCGCAAATTGAGAAAAAAGCAGCAGACTTTTGCTCTATTGGAATCCTTGTCTCATTGTGCGCAAGCGCCTGGATGGGACCTTGAAAGCCATTGAGCAAATTATAGAAAACGTTCAGCAGCCCGGCGACGTCCCAGGGCCCATCCGGGATATCGTCAGCGGCGGAACCCTGGATATTCCGGAAGAGCCTGAGGAGTCCATTGAAGGACAGCTTGCCGCCGTTGGCGGAGAAAGCGTTGATATTCTGTTATCCAAACAGGCCAATAAAGAGCAGCTCAATATTGCCAGACGTATTGAGCAATACAATGCAGTCCTTGTACAAGGCCCTCCGGGTACAGGAAAAACTCACACAATAGCAAACCTGCTGGGTCATTTTTTAGCTCAGGGAAAAAGTGTCCTGGTGACGAGTTATACAACCAAAGCCCTGCGTGTTTTGAAGGACAAAGTCAATCCCGGACTGCAGAGCCTCTGTGTGTCTATGTTGGATGATTCCAACGTAGACATGGAGCGGTCTGTCAATGGTATTACCGACTATATGTCCCAGGCGACTGCAAACGATGTGCGCAAAGAAATGGGAACTCTTGCGGAGGAACGCAAGGCGATTATTACACAGCTGGCAGATGTTCGTCGAAAACTTTACACGATGATACAGCAGGAACGCGGCTGTATTGTTTATAATGGTGAGGAGATTTCTCCTTCCGTTGCGGCACGATTCGTAATGGAGCATGAAGGAGACCTTTCCTATATTCCAGGAATGGTTCATATTCCCTCTCCGCTTCCATTATCCTTTGATCAGTTAGCAAATCTTTACCGAAGCAACGAAACCCTGACAAAAGAAACTGAGCAAGAATTGGATTGTGGAGTTCCCGCCCCAGAAGACCTTCTGTCTCCCGCTGATTTTGAGCAGGTGGTCAAACAATATACCATTTTCCAGAATCTGATTGACAATATTGCAAAGAAAAACAGCTGGACTATTGCCCATTTGAATGAGGATGCCATAGAGGTTTCTGGCGATTTTGGAACCATCACACTTTCAGAGCCGCCAATCAATGAAGTCCGGGAGCTGAAAGACCATATCCGCGCTATTGGAAAACCGGAGAAATGGATGCAGCAGGCAGCTGTCGACGGAAAATCCGCCGGTGCCTACCGGCAGCGTTGGCAAACACTAATTGCACAGATTCAGGAAGTTTGCAACTACCATGAATCTGTAATGACGGAACAATTTGGTCAAGAGGTCGAACTTTCGGAGAATAATGCGCTGCCCGAACAGAAGCCGATTCTGGAAACTGTCAGGGAGATACTTCTCGAAAAAGGTAAGATCAACAAGCTGACTTTGGTGCTGCATAAGGAATACGGCGCAGTGCTGGAGTGCGCAAAAGTCAATGGCCATTTTCTCCAAACAGCCCAGGACTGTGATCTGGTTCTTCACCAAATAGAGCTGCAGACGTTACGGGACAAGTGCGGCCGGTATTGGGACGCTCTAATGTCTTCTTCTGGTATTCCCGCCTTCCATGAGCTGGATATTGAAAGTCCGGAAACCGTGGCAGATAATTGGATCCCGCTCATAGAGCGATCGCTCAACTGGTATCAGGCTGATTTCACCTTGCTCCTGGATAAAATGAACCAAATCGGAATTCCGGAGGATGTCCTCTTTGCGATAAACCCGCTGGACTCCGACTATGTAGCGGCGGAAAAGCAATTTGTCGCCATTGGCACAACACTTCCGCAACTGTGCGATCTATGCGAAGCGATCTACCAGGTTGGGCAATGCCGGAAAAACCTTGAAAAATTAAATGGCCATCTTGTGTCCGGTAAGCGAGGCAGTAGCCCGATTTGTAAACGACTTCACGAAGCTGTAGAAGCGCTTGACCGAAATACCTATGCAGAAAATTATGCAGTTCTTGAAAGAATCTATGAAAAATATTCTTTGCAACGCACCCGTGAAGAACTGTTAAAGCAGATAGCCTCTGTTGCCCCAGACTGGGCAAATGCAATTCGCCATCGAGTCGGCATTCACGGTGACGGAGTTCTTCCTGCATCTATAGAAGATGCCTGGAAGTGGAAGCAGCTAAAGGGGATCATTGATGATATCACCGCTATGCCTTTCCAGGAACTACAGGCAAAAAGCCTTGCATTGAGCAAGCAATACCGCATGGTCACAGCCCGCTACGCCGAAAAGTGTGCGTGGTATCACCTGCTTCATCGCACAGAATCCAATATCTCCATGAATCAGGCCCTCCAGGGCTGGAAGCAGACCGTCAAACGAATCGGAAAGGGCACCGGAAAAACTGCTCCAAGGTTGAAAGCAGAGGCCCGAAGACTGATGAGTCAGTGTCAAACCGCAGTCCCCGCCTGGATCATGCCGATTAACAAAGCGTTGGAAAGTCTGAATCCCAAAGAGAACAAATTTGATATCATTATCATTGATGAAGCCAGCCAGTCGGATATCTCTTCCCTTGCTATTTTGTATATGGGCAAAAAGCTGATCATCGTCGGCGATGACAAGCAAGTCAGCCCCATGGCAGTAGGTGTGGATGTAACGAAGATGGACTCTTTGGAGCAAATGTATCTACGCGGAAAGATCCCAAATGCGCAACTGTATAATGCCAAAACATCTATCTATGACATCGCCGCAACAACCTTTAAGCCCTTAATGCTCCATGAGCATTTCCGGTGTGTTCCGGAAATCATTGGTTTCAGCAATATGCTGTCCTACGATTATCAGATTAAACCGCTTCGGGAAGCCAGCAGCAGCAACCTTTTGCCTGCCGTTGTAAACTACCGTGTGGATGCCGGTCAACGGGATGGAAAAAATAAGACCAACGTACAAGAAGCCAAAGCCATTGTGGCCCTAATGTGCGCTTGTATGGCACAGCCGGAATACGCAGGAAAAACATTTGGTGTTATCTCTTTGTTGGGTGATGCCCAATATCAACTCATTCAGCGAGAAATCGATGCATCTATTTCTCCGAAAGAAATCATCCAGCGAGACATCCTGTGCGGAAACTCCGCCAATTTTCAGGGTGACGAGCGTGATGTGATTTTCTTGAGTCTGGTGGACAGCAACGACATCGGCCATCCTGGTCCCCTCCATCTCCAGAATTACGGTGTAGACGATTCTACACGCAAGCGCTATAATGTTGCCGCAAGCCGGGCCCGAGATCAGCTTTGGGTCGTCCATTCTCTGGATACCGCAAACGATTTGAAGCCGGGTGATATTCGGAAAATGCTTTTGGACTATGCGGCAAATCCGAAGGCTGCAGAATACGCGCACCAAAAAATCGAGGAGGAAGCAGAATCTCCTTTTGAAGTGGCAGTTGCAACGGCGCTGTCTGACCGTGGTTACCACCTGGTACAGCAATGGGAAGTCGGCGCATATCGGCTAGATATGG
>OGJY01003275.1_pt1 | contig 13862 bp, 13 predicted proteins | sample 1572231 | NCBI WGS metagenome assembly OGJY01 (sample SAMEA2582121, study PRJEB24529) | metagenome | biome: Human gut stool | place: China | collected 2011
AAATGAGGCTAGCCGCTTAAATTGGAGAGTGTCGCACTTCGGACTTGAATTCGGGAAGAAAGAAATGTATACAAGACACATTAATTATATCGAGATGTATATAAAAGGCTGTAAACATGAATAAGAAAAAGGTTTTGACAGTATTTGGAACAAGACCCGAAGCGATTAAGATGGCCCCTTTAGTACATCAGTTAGCTAACGATGAGCGCTTTGACTCTCGAGTTTGTGTTACTGCTCAACACAGAGAGATGTTGGATCAGGTACTTGGGCTATTTGAGATAACGCCTGAATATGACCTAAATATTATGAAAACTGGTCAGACTCTCAACGATATTACCTCCAGAATACTGACTGAATTAAAACCTGTCTTGCAGAGTTTTAAACCTGATGTTGTTCTTGTGCATGGTGATACAGCTACAACATTTGCGGCAAGCCTTGCTGCTTATTATGAACAAATTAAAGTTGGACATGTTGAAGCTGGATTGCGCACGGGAAATATTTATTCCCCTTGGCCAGAAGAGGCAAACCGTAAGCTCACCGGGGTATTAACCAAATATCATTTCGCGCCAACCGAAAATTCCAAACAAAATTTATTTCAAGAAAACTATTCAGAAGCAAATATTTTTGTTACTGGTAATACGGTAATCGATGCTCTGCTGATGGTTAAAGAGAAGATTGAAAAAAATAATAAACTTAAAGAGCAGCTCGCAACTCAATTTAATTTTTTAGATGAAACTAAAAAACTTATATTGGTGACTGGTCATCGTCGTGAAAGTTTTGGTGGTGGCTTTGAACGAATTTGTGAAGCGTTAGCCATCACAGCTAAAACTAATCCAGATGTACAAATTCTTTACCCTATGCACTTAAATCCCAATGTGCGTGAGCCAGTTAACCGTATTTTAGGTGGTGTCGAAAACATCATTTTAATTGAGCCGCAAGAATACATGCCATTTATATATTTGATGATGCGTAGCCATATTATATTAACTGATTCCGGTGGCATCCAAGAAGAAGCTCCGTCATTGGGCAAGCCTGTGTTGGTGATGCGCGATACTACCGAGCGCCCAGAAGCGGTAGCGGCAGGCACGGTTAAGTTGGTTGGTACAAATGTAGATAAAATCGTATCTGGCCTTTCTGTATTACTCAATGATCTCGATGCATACACAGAAATGAGTTTCGCCCACAACCCTTACGGTGATGGTCAAGCCTGTCAAAGAATTTTAGATGAATTAATTAAGTGTTAACTAAGAGTCAGAAATAACATGTCTTTCAAAACAATTTCAGTCATTGGTCTTGGGTATATTGGGCTACCAACCGCGGCGATGTTTGCATCCCGTAAGGTTAACGTTATCGGTGTCGATGTAAATCAGCATGCCGTAGATACTATTAACCAAGGCAAAATTCATATTGTGGAACCAGAGCTTGATATGTTGGTTCAGGCAGCTGTGAGTCAAGGCTATTTTAAAGCCGTAATGGCTCCTGAGCCTGCAGATGCATTTTTAATTGCGGTACCAACGCCTTTTTTACCCTGTGCAAAAGGTGAAATTCCAGCTCCTGATTTAACCTACATTGAATCTGCTTGCCGTGGTATATCACTAGTGCTTAAAAAAGGCGATTTGGTTATTTTAGAATCTACTTCGCCTGTTGGAGCTACCGAGCAAGTGGCAGAGTGGCTTGCAGCTGCGCGACCTGATCTAAGCTTCCCACAAACAGCTGGTGAAGAGGCTGATGTGAATGTTGCCCATTGTCCAGAGCGAGTATTACCAGGCCATGTTGTGCGTGAACTGGTGCAAAATGACCGTGTTATTGGGGGAATATCAGCAAAATGTTCTAAGCGGTCAGTTGAACTTTACAAAATATTTGTAAAGGGTGAATGTATTATCACGAATGCCCGTACCGCGGAGATGGCCAAGTTAACTGAAAATAGCTCTCGTGATGTCCAAATTGCTTTCGCTAATGAGTTATCGATGATCTGCGATAAATTAAGCATTAATGTATGGGAATTAATTAGCCTTGCTAATCGCCATCCACGGGTCAATATTCTTCAGCCAGGTCCTGGTGTAGGAGGGCACTGCATAGCGGTAGACCCTTGGTTTATTGTGTCAAAAACGCCGGAAGAAGCACAAATTATCCACACGGCACGCAAAGTCAATGACAGTAAACCTCAGTGGGTGATTAGTAAAGTGAAACTGGCCATTGCCGACTTTTTGCAAGCCAACCCAGAGAAAACTTCTAAAGACGTGACGATTGCTTGTTACGGTTTAGCCTTTAAACCTGACATCGATGATTTGCGTGAAAGCCCTGCGATGCTCATTACGCAAAAAATCGCTGAAATGCATTCGGGCGTTATGATGGCAGTAGAGCCAAACATTAGCCATTTACCAGCTTCGCTAGATACCGTGAATTTGGTGACATTTGAAGACGCGTCGGTTCAGGCTGATATTCACGTGATGCTAGTGGATCACAAAGAGTTTAAAGTGCAAAGCGTTGAGCGTGGCATTATCGTTGATACTAAAGGTATCTGGTAAATCAGTGGAGTAGGCAGGCTGGAAAGTCTGCCTGTTATAATAATGAAGATATGTTTAGTCGGTAGTTTGCCTGTTGAGTTAGGAGGCAAAGTTAAAGGTGGTATTGCCAGCCATATTGGTGAATTAGCCAAAAACCTTACGTTAAAACAACATCAAGTCGTTTTGTTTGCCAATGATGTGAATCACAATGTTGCTGACAATGTCATTTCTTATGATAGCCAATATGAAAAAATAAAATGTGCTTTTTTAGGTTTGCTAAAATTTGGTTTAGTCAGCGATACCCATTACACGTTCAAACAGAAAGTTAAAATTTTATCTGATGCATACAAGCTAAATACGCTAAGTTGTCAGGGTTTAGATGTCTTTCATGTGCACTCTTTACATAATCTTGCGGCGAAAGCTTGTGAAATAGCAAAGATAAATTATGTAGTATCCGATCATGGCTTTTGGCAGAAATCTGCGCCGGAAGGATATGTTGCGAATAATATAAAAGCAGCAAATAAAATCATATCGATTTCCAATATCTCACGAGATAGTGTTCTTCAACTTAGTGTTGATTCAGAGCGTGTAACGAAGATCAATAATCCGATAGCATCGATAGAATACAGCAAAAAAGTTACAGATAGCGTATTTCGAGTATATTTTAACGGGATTTCTGATGGTTGGCACAGGAAAGGTCTATCATACATTTCTGCCGTGTTACCAAGTATACTTGAGATTGAAAATATCGAGTTAACGATTGTGACGGATGATGCATCGCTTGAGCAATTAAGAAATGAAAACCCAGATCTAGCAAGTTATAACAACCTTAAAACTTCTCCGGCCCTGACAAGAGAAGAAAATTTGCAACGATTGGCTGATAGTGATCTTTTTCTCTCACCCAGTCTGAGTGAAGGTTTCAGTATTGCTTATTTAGAATCGGTTATGCTGGGTGTGCCAGTCCTTGGGTTTAAATCCAATGTCGATGAGATTAATGATTTGCTCAATATCGATTTTTGTGTCCCATTTGAGCATGACATAGATAACTTAGTTGATAAGATTCTGTACGTGAAGAATAGAGATAAAATATCAGACATTGATACTGGTATATTTACATGGGATTCAAATATTAATAAATACATCTTCGAATACCAAAATTGTATTCGTTAAATTCTAGACAAGTTGTGAATGCAGCTGGATTTTTTTGAGCATATGCAATGAGAATGTTACGGAGTAATATCGTAAAGTTTTTACTTTCAAATTATTTAGTGAAAGGAGTCGCTTACCTTAGCCAATTGCTACTCATTTACTTTTTAGCCATAGAAGATGTAGGTCGTATTCGTATGAGCCTATCATACTATGAATTGTTTAATATTATTTGTGGTCTTGGGTTAACGACCTCATTGCTGAAAATAAATTCGAATAAAGCGTTGTCGGATGGGGAAAAAGGGAAGAATCTTTTTCTTTCAATAGGGATTACAACATTATTTAGTCTATTTGCAATTATTATAGTTAATTTGGTTGCTGTGCTTGGTTTGTTTTCAGACATTAAAGAAGTTAATCATTTAGTACAGTTGTTATCACTGTCATTATTGATTAATGCAGTCGTAAACTTGCTTATTATTGACTTTCAGGTCACAAATAGATATGTGGAGTTATCAAAGAGCCAGGCCATTTCAAAGTTGCTTGTTTTTGCTCTGTTTGTACCACTTGTTTATCTATGGGGTGTAAATGGATATATATTTTCAATCTATTTTGGTTTTATCCTCACTCTAATTATTCTATTTTTATACGGCGTAAGTCTAAGTCATAGTGAAGTAAGAGATGGTAAGTTCTCAATTAAAGACTATACAAGTTTCTTTGCGGAGAACTTTCATATTAGTTTTTATGCATTGCTATCAAATACGTTTGGTGTACTTAATAAGTATATTGGCTTTTACATTATTGGTTATATGGGCGTCGACCAAAAAGAATTTGGTATGTACAGCATAGCACTCACCTTTTTAGTGCTTTTGGAAATCATAACATATACATTGCAGCAATATTTTGTCCCAAAATTTAGTGCTCAAAGTGATAATAACGATAAGTGGAAAGTTTTTTTCCGTAAAATAGAGAAAAAATCACAAATATTTCAGCTGTTGGTATTTATTGTGACTAACATCCTTTGCTATGTTGTGATTTCACAATTCTATATTGAATATGAAAGTGTTGCATATTATTTTTACGTAATTTCATTGTCTTGGCTTATATCGACATTGTATACAATGAAAGGTCCGGGATTGATCAGCCTAGGTAGAACAAAATACAACTTTTATTCATCTGTGGTCGCATTACCTTTCGTTGTCTTGGTGAGTTTTTTACTTGTCACACACTATGGTGTATGGGGCGTGGCTATGTCCAAGGTTGCACAAGCCGTTATCTCTATGATTACTGCAACTTATTTCTTTAAACTCACAATGAATAGTATGAAATAATCATTAGATTATTTTATGGTAGGGTGGAGAGGGAAAGTATAAATCCGACATTCCGCACCTGATTTAGGGAAGGTGCGAATAAGTCATATGGCACGAGAGCATTTAATGGTAACCCATTGATATTAAATGACTAAAATTTTCATTTTTTGTTCGTGGGATACTTGTTCGCACTTTCCCTAGGAGTTAAAATGGAATGTATGATAATAACTATTGATTGTGAGTTTAGAATGTCATTGCGCACAGCCATCAATTTCGTAAAGCTATCAATTCCTAATATAATTAAATATAATTGGCATTATTTTTCAAAGTTAAAGTTTTTATTGAAAAGTATCAGTTATACTCATAGGCAAATTTCCGATTATCAACAGTATCAATTAAAAAAAACAATCAGCGCATATTGTAAGCTACGCAATATAAATGTAATGGCGAATGAAAACATTCAAAATTTCCCGTTGTCTGTTAAGAAGGATTACTTCTCTGATTTTGCTTTTACTTCAACTTCGCCACGCAAAACATATAAAACAAATACCGGTGGTACAACAGGTTCACCGTTAACCATGTATAAATCCCGTAAAGATTTGGCGTATGAAGCTGCCTACGTAGATTTTTATTTGATGCAATATGGTGTGAATGTATATCTCCCTTATAAAGCAGTAAGAATAAGAGGTGAGAAGGTCAATGGTTGGTACCAGAAACGAGGATATAATAAATATTCTTTGTCTTCATATAGTATTAATTCTGAGACTTGCCAACAATATCATCATTTTCTTAAGGTGTTTTCTCCGGAGGTGATTTTTGCATATCCTTCTTCGTTATACCTTCTTTGCAAGGAATTGAAAGAGAGAGGAGTGAAGGAAAAAATCAAAGCAAAGGTGATTGTATGCAGTTCGGAATGTTTGTTTGAACACCAATACCAATTGATTCAAGAATATTTCGATGCATCAATCATTAACCTTTTTGGTAATACGGAACATACTGTTTTTGCTGTTGATGTGATGGATGGGAATGGATTTACCGTTAACCCTTTTTATTCCTACATTGAAAATATTGATGGTAAGTTGGTTTCAACATCATTTAATGATGATAACATGCCTTTTCTTCGTTATGTTTCTGATGATCTTATTTCTATTGATGAAAGTGGTAAGGTTAAATTAGAAGGACGCATTCAGGATATTGCAAAGGGTAAAAGTGGTCAAGAATATGCTTTAGTTGGATTGATATTTGGTCAGCATTTTACTTTTTTTGATTACATTAAAGAAATGCAGATTGTACAGAATTATCAAGGTGTAATTGAATTCCATTACTTTTCACCTCAGAAAGTTGAGTCGTGTATACTTGAGCAGACATTAGCGATCATTAGTGATGTGACAAAAGGTGATCTGGATGTTAAATTTGATTGGCAAAAATCACCGCTACCTCGCACAAAAGCAGGTAAGTTGAAGTTTTTCATTAGTAATATTGATTAATAACAGTAGAGTCATCTAATGAAAAGGCTATACAAATTGATTATGTTGATGCTAACGGATTACTTCTATCTCTTCAAATATCATTGGGGTAAAAAGTTAACGACTTCGTGTCATATTACTATTGATGCAATAGATAATGATAAAGTATTACCTGATACGGTTTACAGAAAGCTTATCTCACATAAAGTTCAGATTTTAGGTGACCACTATCTCGACTTTGCTAAATCAGGTTTGGTCTGGGATGTCTGTCCACGTACCGGGTTCCAATGGTCAAACCGTTGGCATCGGTTCGTAAATAAAGAGCGTCCTGTTTCAACGGATATTAAGATTCCATGGGAAATGGGGCGTCTTCAGCACCTTACAACATTGATGTTGTACGCAAAATCAGATGAGGTAGAGCTACATATTCATAACACTATTGTTGATTTTCACAATAAAAATAAAATCGGTTTCGGTGTAAATTGGGCATGCACAATGGATGTTTCCATCCGTGTTGTCAATTTGGTTATTATTTACTTATTAACGAATAAAGTTGAGACTAAGGATTTTATTCTTTCTCTATTACCTCATTATTATTATTTTATTTGTAAGTTTGATGAGTGGAATGATGGGAATAGAAATAATCATTATTTAACAAACGTGATGGCTAAGTTAGTATTAAGCCAATTTCTATTTAAGTGTACCCAGAATAATATATACAATATTGATGCTATCAGTTTTATATCTGATTTTGAGCGAGAATTGGATTATCAATTTACGAATGACGGTGTAAACGTTGAAGGTAGTGTTAACTACCATCGATTATCGACGGAGATTGTGCTTTTAACATATTACTTCAGTAAAGAGTTTGGTTTCGATAAGACTATTAATCCGACTTGTTTGATAAAGTTCGGTAAGATGTGTGAGTATATTCTAGCCCTTTATAATGACCATGGTCATTCTCAGATTGGGGACACAGACTCAGGGTGTATTGTCAACTTTTGCCCAGTTTATAGAAATAATAATGGATTAATTGTCCAAGATTTTTCAAAGGTCAATCAAAGATTGTTCAGTATTGATATCAATAGCATTTCCGGTGTTGCTTCACTCATCAGAGCCATGGTGGATGGCTATACATCGACGATACTCGAGACGCAACCGATTGTTGCCCAACGAGTTGATTTTGATGGTGAATGGAAATTACCTGTTTCCACACCAATATTCACGATTGTGTGTAATGATCGTGATAGTGGAATCGTAAAACTAGTAGTCGATAATGGTTATGTAATCATTAAACGACTCGGTAAATTTAACACCGGCCATAGCCATTTAGATGCTTTAAGAGTTGAAATTTATATCAATGGTGTTTTTTATAGTTTATTTAAAGGGACGGAAAGATACGCGAAGCCCTTAAAAGATCGTTGTTTTGATAGGGTTGGATTCTATGGTTATACAATGAATAATCTGTTTCCCTGTTTTTCACCTTTACCAAAATCTATGCTGACACTTGACAGGTTATTTATTGAAGAAAAACGAGTTCGTGTCGAAACAGATGATCATTTTATTGAAGTTTGTTGTGTTGAAAATGGGTTAACATTGAGAGCCAATGTTAACCCATTTGTTTACCCTGAGATATTCTATCCATCGTACCACTCACCACGAGATGTGCTTTACAATGAAAAATAAAAAATTAGTTTGGATTATCTTGTTTGAAGATTTTGAGGTTGATGGTCGCGTGCAACGTCAAGTTCAAGCCCTATCTGATACCTACGATGTATCAGTATATTCAGTTACTTCAAAAGACATACGCTCAAACTATCTCAATGCGCAGTTTATTAAAATAGGTTCAAAAGTCGGTTTTTCTCATTCATCACTTATACATCTAATAAAGAATTTGATATTTGCAAAGAAAAATCCTGATGCTATATTATTTAATAATATATATACGATCCCTGCTTTGATTTTGCTTAAGTTATTCTTTAGAAAATCAAAGTTTATATACGATTCTCATGAATTGATTGTGCCAGATCCAATAACAAAATACTCTATTGCATCTAAGAAAAGTATATTTTTGGAAAGAATTGGTGTTAAGTTTTCTGATTTAATACTCTGTACCAATGAGAAACGTTCTGAACTAATGCAACAATACTATGGTTTATCTAAAGCGCCAACTAGTATTGAGAATTTTGTAGATATAATTCCTTGCAGCGAAGATGATAAAAAAGTTTACAAAGTACGTGGTAAAGACAAAGTTAAGTTTCTTTATCAAGGTATTTTGAAAGATGGTCGTTATTTAAAAGAATTAGTTGACGCTTTTGTATTCTGTGAACTTAGTGAGTTTCACATATATGGTTTTGGCCCAATTGAATCAGACTTGAAGGATTTGGCATTAAATCATGGCATCTTAAACTCTAAAGTTTATTTTCATGGGAAGCTAGCTAGAGATAATTTATATAGTGAAACTATTAAATATGATGCCGGACTAGTGTTATATGATTTTTCAAATATGAACAACACATATTGTTCACCGAATAAAACTTCTGAATACATATTATCAGGATTGCCCATTTTATGTACGCCACAAGAGTCTTTATCAGATTTAATAGAAAAGCATGGAGTAGGAGAATGCTTTTCACGAGTTGATTTAGATAATAACTCTAAACTTGTTGCTTCAACAATCGACAAATTTGCAAAAAATATTTCATGTTATCAACTTAGAGTTAATGAGGCAAAAGATGAGTTCAATTTTAAAAAACAAGCTGATATATTAAGAGTATCTCTTCTTTATTTGTTATCAGAGGGTAAGGTATGAATAATTTTAATAATATAAATAACATGAAAGAGTATCATGAACAAACTCTCAATAGTTATAAATATATGACATATTTATTTAATATAAAAATGCAATGTAGTGACTTTTCATCTAAAATAATTAAGTTAGTTAATTGATATGGTTGATACAAGATTAAATAAATTTTTCTTTCTAGTTTCTGTGTTTATATTCTGCATTTCGTTAGAAAATGGTACATTTAGAATAGTATTAGCGTTTATTAATCTAATGGCCACCAGTTTTCTTTTTTTTAATTCAGGATTGTTAATTACCAGAAAGCTTACTATACCTATAATTTTTTTGTCTAGTATAGCTATATATTATTTTTTTGAAAAAGTGTTAAGAGGATCGAGTTATAGTTTTCACTTTTATGTAGCTATACTTTCTTTATTATCTGCAATATTTTTAATTAGCTATATTCGAAACTCAAATTCAAAAGCTATATTTTCTCGTTTATTAGAGTATATGCTAGCTTTTCATACCCTATTATTCTTTGTCCAGTTTTTTTTGTGGCATATGGTAAAAATCGACTTAGATTATCTATATTACTTAGGGGTAGAAAGTAATCCCCATAGATCTGGTTTTTACGGTAGCTATAGAGCAACAGGGATTTTTTCTGAACCCTCTATATATTCAACTTATATAATCGCTATTATTTCTATTAAGTACTGTATTGATGGCAGAATTTCTAAATTTATGTTGATGGGTTTGTGTAGTATGCTTTTGTCGTTCTCGACTATGGCTCTGATACAGGCTTTTTGTTTTGTTTTGTTTACTTATTTTAGAGCTTCTTTAAAAAGTTTTTTTATTCTTCTTTTTTCGTGCTTTGTTATTTTTATTTCCTTTTCGGATTCTTTATTTTCTCGTTTGGAACTGTATTCTAATGGTGAAGATTCAAGCAATATGTCGAAGTTGATTATAATCGAAAAATGGTGGAGTAATGACAGTTTAATAAAGTATGGATACTCCTATATAGATAAGTTTAAGGAAGGCCCAGAATATATAGCATTAGGCGATTTGACGTTTTGGATGAACAATTACTTATTTTTTGGGCTGTATATTGGTTCTTTTTTTCTTTTTCTTTATGTAAGTGTGCTTTTTGAACGAAAGCTAATTATAAATAGAATGCTCTTTAGCATAGTGCTATTTAAACTAAGTACATTTACATTCCCCTTAACTTCATTAGTTTTGTGTTTTTACTTTTATCCAATTAAATCAGATAAGTGAGTTTTGAATGTTTTCTGTTGTTATAACGACCAAAGATCGACATAGTTATTTAGAACGGGCAGTAAATAGTGTTTGTAAGAATACGGTAAAGCCTACAGAAGTCATAATTGTTAATGATGGTGGAAGTAAACTGGATGCACTGAACTTTGATTTGAATGGAGTAACTGTATCGATCTTCGATAATTTAATTTCAAAGGGTGCAAATTATTCTCGAAATCTGGGCGTTGAAAAGAGTAACTGCGATATAATTTTCTTTTTAGATGATGATGATGCTGTGATGCCTGACTCTTTTGAAAAACGCCTAGAAAAATTCTCTAGCAGTAACGTTGGTCTCGTTTTTACTGGTGTCCAACTAGTTGAAAGTACCGATTTATGTAATGTAAAGCGTATAGTTAGTGACTGTATTAGTAGCCCTACTTGTGAGCAGTTATTAAAAAATGGAAATATTATCGGTTCAACATCAAGAGTCGCTGTTAGAAGGTCTGCATTTTATTCTGCTGGTAAATTTGATGAGACCCTGTCTTGCATGCAAGATTACGATCTTTGGCTTAGAATGTCTAAGATATCAAGAGCTGAGTATGATGGGCATTCTACGGTGCTGTATACTATACATAATGATAAAAATCAAGTTAGCTCTAACTACTTTAAATATCTTACTGTGGGTCAACAGTTGCGTGTTAAATATGCGTCAGAGATTGAATTTTTCGATTTAGAAAAATGTTTTTTATCCTCTGTTTATCTAAGGGTTTCGCTTGCGGCATCAGGTAATAAGGAAATTGATAAGATTAAATTTGCTGCAATGTCCTTTTTTTTAAGACCAAATATAAGAGCTTTGGCGTTAATGTTAATTCCATCAAGTATAATTAAGTTGGCAGTCAGTTATGTGTAATGTTACCGATGTCGCGGTTATAATGAGTGTTTATAAGAACGATGATGTAAATGCTTTCGAAAAAGCAGTTTATAGTATTATAAAGCAAACTTACTATGTTGATTTGTATATATACTGTGATGGAGAATTACCACCGAGCTTGTATAAAAGAGTTAATTTATTGGCAAAGCATAATCAGGTTAATGTTTTAGAAAACAAAATAAATAGAGGTTTGGCCCATGCGCTGAATCAAATGATAGAAGTTGTTCTTGATAAAGGATATGAATTTATCGCTAGGATGGATAGTGATGATTTGTCTAGACCAAATAGAATTGAAAAGCAAGTGTTGTTTATGACATCAAATGATCATGTTGACGTATGTGGTACATATTGTCGTGAGTTTGGTGCTAGTCATGCTTTGGAGATTAAATCATTACCACTTAAACATGATCAACTAGTTGATTTTGCAATAACACGCTGCCCATTTGTACACCCTACAGTCATGTTTAGGAGACGGGTTTTTTTAGAAGGGTATCGCTATCCTACTAATACACGGCTTACTGAGGATATGGGGCTATGGCTCAACTTATTGAAAGGAAATAAAATATTTGCAAATTTGGATGAAGTACTGCTTGACTATCGATTGACAGAAGCCACTTTAACTAGAAGGCACGGCCTTTCTAAAGCTTTTAGTGAATTTATGATGAGATTCAACTATATGGTTAAGTTAAAGAGAATATCATTACATAACATAATTTTGGTGAGTTTTAGGTTGGTTTTTCATTTGTTACCAACTAGTTTGTTGAAGGTGCTTTATCGCTATTTCAGATGAGTTTACAAGGTTTTTGTACGAACGTACTCGCTTCTAAAGGGCTTTAGCTAAAATAATATGTTCCAATCTGCAAACTATTTTTTGTTCACCGTTATTTTCAGAGGAAAGCTGTTTTTATCTTTAAGAGTATTTCGATAGCATTTTGCGAGGAGAATTCTCGTATTATAGTAGGTAATTGCAAAGAAGTCTTTGCAAGGATTAGACAAATGTCTTTGAACTTATTAAAGAGTGTGACAACGTTTAAAGGTTGCATCAAATGCAAACTGATGAAATGTATACCCGTGATAATTGAAGATTCTTGATTTTCTTTAGAATCTGGATCATGCTACGCACTATGAGAATAATACTGACTTCCCAACAGAAACTACAACTCGAAGATATGCACGATTCCACCCGTGAAATGATGTGAACTGTTACCCAACAGAGCTTTATCACGTGGCAACGTGAGTGAAGTCACTGGTTTTCTCAATTCAATTCTGCTTGTGTGAAGGTCATCACCACTTAAAATGCAAAAATTAGGTGCGGAATGACGGGTTTATCGGTAACTTGGTTATTCCTCGCGGGGGGCCAATTATTTCTCCGAGCATTGCTGGAGTGTGCCCTAATACACCACTTCCCGTTGTGCCTCTTAAAATCGGTCCTGATGGCCGGAGCTACGTTCTTTGCGGCATTGGAAGTGAGGCCGTCGCTACCAGCTTTGATGTCAATGCCATCGAAGATGAAGAGATGCGGAAAACATTAAAAACGATGTTTGAGGAAGAATTAGAGAACGGCGTTAAGGGGGATAAATGGACGTCCAAGAGCTGAACCGGATGATAGCTGAGGCCTACAGCCGAGATCAGCAAAAGCCTGAGCTGGTTTCGTTCAAAGAAGTGAGTCGCTGGGGGCGTAAGTACGGTTTCCCCGTCGTATGCACCCTAGCCGATCAAAGTGAGGAAAAGCAGATTCACTGGGCTGCCAGTTTGCTCATTCAAGTCGCCGGTACTTGGCCGCGTGAAGATATGCCGGAATTGCTAACACCGGAACGGGGGTCCGCCCTATTCAATGATGCCGAGGAGTTATTGGCGAACGGGCTTGGGGCAGCAAATCAATTGTAATGACAGCACAAACCTTGTCATCAAGCGGCCTTTATGGCCGTTTTTTTGTTTCAAGTTTGTTTTGACAGAACCATAATTAGATATTGCAGCATCATTTTATGATCGCTACAATCTTTCACATGTGAAAGTTTGGGGGTGGTCTGGATCACCTGCGAGAAACCAAAATAGAGGTGGGTATGGCAAAAGTAATCAGCTTCGCCAACCAGAAAGGCGGGGTGGGTAAGAGTACCCTCTGTATCCAGCAGGCCTTTTATCTGGCGTTACAGAAGAAAAAGAAAGTGCTGGTCTTGGATATGGATGGTCAGGGGAACACATCCTCTCGACTGGCCCCCAGACGAGAGCTTGAGGATGACGACTATGAACCAATCCTCACTGGAACCAAAACCGCAGAACTGTTCGCTTACGAGCTGGATGGTATTGAGGTCATGCACTGTCCTTGCGGGGCTGACCTCATTCACACGCCGAAGAACGATCCGGATCTGTTTGAGATGGAGGCTGTGCCTCTTGACCAGGCCATGAATCCGGCTCGCCATTTGGCTGAGCTGTTTGAGAACTACGACTACGTGCTGATTGATTGCCCGC
>OGJY01003289.1_pt1 | contig 13778 bp, 9 predicted proteins | sample 1572231 | NCBI WGS metagenome assembly OGJY01 (sample SAMEA2582121, study PRJEB24529) | metagenome | biome: Human gut stool | place: China | collected 2011
TGTCATAAGGGATCACCTCGTAGTCATAAAACGATGCCTCACCGATATAGTCCGTATTTTTTGCCTGATAAAAAACTTTTACAACACTGTCCTCATGGATCTCAATGTTTTCAAGTTCACTTTGGGAAAATGCTTCTCCGTTTACCTGCACATGATCCACATCCCAGTTTAACGCCTTATTGTAGTCGCTGATTTTTGCTCCCGGTGCCATCGTGCAGACATCATCGCTGTAAATTTTTGCACTCTGCTCATCCTGCGCCTGATATTTATAATTGTCATAATGTTCGATCGTCACAGTCACGTTGTTGTCCCCGTGATTGACGATGACATATTTTGAAAAATGATCGGTGCCAAATATCACCTCGCCATCGGCAGAAGTGTTCGCATTCATATCCACCACCTTGGTTTTCAATTCCTTTTGTTCTGTCTCCTCTGTTTTCTCCGTCTCCTCGATTGCTTCAGTCGCCTCAGTGCTCTCGGTCACTTCTGTGTTCTCGATTGCTTCGGTGCCTTCGACTGCTTCCGTCCCTGTTGCATTTCCGGTATTGCTGGTCACTTTCGTGCTCTCGCTGCTCTCTGTGTTCTTGACTTTTTCTGTATTTCCTGTTCCGTCTGGATCTGACACTTTTCCTTCCTGCCCGGTACTTTCCTGCCCTGCATTTTTTGTCTCCTTCAACATCTCTGTGGAAACTTCCGCCAAAACATCCGTGGTGTCTACACTTGTCGCATTGGTGACGGTCACATCGGATGTCAGCAAAGCCAAACATAACAGGAATGCTATCACTTTTTTTACACTCGCTGCAAATTTCATAGAATCCTCCTTACTTTTGCCCTTTGATCTACTGTTTTCTCTTCCAAAGATCTCATCCACTGTATTTATTTAAAATATTTTCCGCTGTTTTCACTTTCTCTATATGGATCTTGATTTTCAGATTCCGGTAAACTTTATGATCCTGATAAAATTTTGAAATAATCCGGTTTGCAGCCAGCATTCCACCCTCATAAGTGCATGCAGAAAGCAAAATCACATACTGTGAATCGCTGAACTGCGCCACTGCATCCCCGGGACGGAGCGATTTTTTCAATGTCTCCGCCAGATGCGGCATCGCATTGCGGATGCGGAACAGATCTACATCACTGACCCTGCTTCCGGTATACTCCCCAGCCTTTAAAGTCAGAAGGAGGATATATTCATTTTCATCAAAACGGGCTGTCTTTCTTACCTGCAGCCTGTAAATTTCCCGGAAAACCGGATACCCGCACAAAAATGCCCCCACCGGATCCTGTTCTGCAATATCCTGATGTACCTGTGCGATCCCCTGCACATTTCCTCTTTTATTCTGTCTCAGTAATTTGTCATAAACGCCCTTTAATTTTGACAGCCCACAGATCCCAAGCTGCTGCTGCAACGTCCGACAGGCATTCTCATAAACTTCCAGGGCGGAACCAATTTTATTTTTTCCTGCCAATGCTCTGATCAGATAACAGTATAACTCTTCATCAAGACTTTCCCATTGAAGTGCCTGACTGCAAAGCTGTTCTAACTCTTCAAATTTTTCTGTGCTGACATAATATTCGCACAGATACCGGGCGCAGTTTAAATACAAAGAGTGATAATAAGTATTCAGCGTCATCACCCAGTGCATATCTGCAACTTTTGTCATGAAATCACCCTGATAGAGTGCAAGCGCCGCTTTCAATTTCCGGATTGCCTCCCCCTCTGAAATAGTTTTCTGCTTTGCAGATTCAAACATTTGTTCGAACTGTTCTGCATCCACCGCCACCTCCTGTCTGGGATTCCAGCGGTAGGAACCATGATCGGTCAGGATAAAATCCTCATCTCCAAAGTTTTTCTTCAGAAAGACTCTCAGACGATACATCAGATTTTTCAATGCACCTGCCGGATTTCCCGTTTCTTCCTCCTGCCACAGTGCATCTGCCATGTCATAAAAAGTCAGCGTCTGATTTCTGTGAAGGATCAGATAAGCCAGCAGATTTATCATTTTGGGAGACCGTATCTCTTCCTCATTCACAATATGTTCTTCATCCCTGATCTGAAATTTTCCCAGAGTCTGAATCGTCAGCATGCAGTTCTCCTCCTCTTTTCCAGCTCTGACTGCCAGATTTTTCCTGTAAGTCTAACATGCATGCATTGCCATAAAAGTCGAATACTGTACCTAAAAATCCTGCTTACTTCGACCTTTTTCTATTTTTATATACAAGGAAAGCAATCAGTCCCGCAATAAAAACTGCTGCGATACCGCCGATCACCGGCACTGCCACAGGTACAGATGCTGCATCGATCTCCTGCGCTGCAAGATCTGCATCGTTCCCATCCACATCACCGGAAACGGTGCTCTCATCCTCTGCTGTGTTTGACAATGGTGTCTCGCTCTCTTCGATGTCGACAACTCCATCGTTCTCATCTCCATCTACCAACGGTGTCTGCTCCTCTGGAATTTCAACATTGCCATTGTCTACGTTCTGGTCTGCGTTATTCGCACTATTATCTGCCACGTTATTTGCTGTATTCGTTGCCGCTGTATTTGCTGCATTACCGCCACCATTTACGCGGTTGTCTGCTGTATTGGACGCATTATTTACCACATTTGCAGTAACACCGGACGGCTGGGCAGCTCCGGGAACGATGACCGTCTCCTCGACCTCACTTACGACTGTCTCTGTCCGTGTTGTGCCCGGAACCACGTTTGTCACTGTGCTGGTGATCGTCTCCACAGCCCCGGTGTAGCGGTATTCAAACGTTGCCGTGTTCTCTTTCCCTTTTTCCAGTTTTATAATTTTACTGCTCTCTACCGGTGTATAATCCGGAACAGTCACCGGAATGACCGTGATCGTTTCCTCTGCATTTCCATAGGTGATCTGCGGAGCCGCTATCTGTTCCTTCGTCTGACTGTCTATGAAACTCACCGTATAGGAAACCGGATCGATCAGACGTTTATAATCCAAAACATACTCTGTATTCCGCTCCACCGCAGTTCCCACAACGCCGTTAAAATCTTTCAACCCATATGCTGCCTCTTTTTCATAGTGCAGGCAGTTAGAAAACCATGATGTCAGCCCTGCATCACTTTCCCAGCCAGGCACTGTAAAAGCAAGTGTATCTCCCTTTGCAACTTTTACTTTAATATAATTTTTTGTCACTTCCATTCCATCGGAAACAGTGATCTTATCTATATCAAAACTTGCAACATTTCCCGCACGGAATGTCACTGTATACATTCTTTTTTCCACCGCTTCTTTCTCCTCCGAAGCTTTCACCGTTGTCATTGGAAGCACCAGCGCCATGAAGATAAAAACCGTAAGAAAGCCCGTAATTATTTTTTTTACTTTTTTCATGACTCACGCTCCACCTTTCTTTTTTTCACTGCTATACTAACAATCACTATACCTGCCACCAGAACTCCTGCAGATACTGTCACTGTCAAAGTATCTCCTGTCCTGACACCGTTTGCCAGTGGAACAAGCTGTTCTGTGACAGTCTTTGGAATCACTTTCTTTACAACCTTTGTCACCACATTGTCTTTTCCGTGCTCCGTCACATAATTTGTGATTACAACCGGCTTTCTGTCGTCTGCATAGTACGCCCGGAATTCAAATTCCATCGCACCTGCTGCACGCGAATAATCAATCCCATTTGCACTGTCCATGCCCTCGCCGTCTAAGGTCAACGTCACATAGACATCCGCCGATTCCCCCGGATTCAGCGCTGTCATATAACGATACTCATTCAGTTCTGTAATTTCAGCTAAACCTTCGGCACTTGCCACATTTTCCGCATAACCACCTGCATCTGCATCCAGCAAAGATGTCCTGTTCGTATCATTGCCGATCTCCACCTGAAACTCATATGCTCCGCCAGACGCTTTTCCTGCTTCTTCCAAAGCATCCGTTGTCTTCTGCGAAATAAAAAAAGATGCCTTATGACTGTTTTGATTCTCAATTTTAATGACAACGGTCCTGCTGTCTCCAGGTGCCATGCCATCAAAAGCACCGGCAAGCTCTGTCTTATCTTTTGTATACACAAGCTGATTTTCCTCTGTCAGCTGCACAGTCTGAATTTCCGCCGCACTGACCACCGATGAGAATCCACAAGTCCAAATAAGCAACAGAACGGCTGCTATGTTTTTTATTTTCATATGCTCCAATCTCCTTCAACCGTTATCTTGTTTCTGAAACAGACAAAATCGTTCCATTTTCATCAAACTCCGGGAACACGCCAAGCTCTGCTGCGATCGCATCTTTTGCGTTATTCGCCTGAACTGCCGTAACTTCGTATTCTAACGTATAAACTGCATCTGCAAATCCATTTCCCATAGATTCCTTAAAATGAATTCCGTCCATAAAGTTTGTTGTCGTCTGTTCTGGAGCCAGCGGCTTTGTGTAGTACATCACCATCTGCTCATCATCCTCATACCCGATGATCCAGTCCTGATTATGTACATAGATATCATCCGCCTCCCCTGCACTCACAAGTCCGCCGCTTTTTGTATCCCATGCGTGATAAATGACTACTTTTACATACACATCATAACCATCCGGGATATCGTTTTGTACTGCCTTCGGCATGATGATCGTTTCCCCCGGCACGATCGTAACCGGTTCTTTTTCCCCGCCGTCTGCCAGTGCCACAGGTTGATCCCCGATCACCGTGACTCCCACACTCTTAATGGAAATATTTGCCACTGCCTTTTCACTTTTTGTATTCAGAGCTGCAAGCGTTCCGCCAACCATCGTTGCCAGGATCAATACTGCAGCGATTCCCATAAGCATGTATTTTTTCTTCACTCTCCATCTCCTCCGCTCATCCATTGAATTTTTTATAAATCCTTGTGTTATTATAGGTATCCCCGGTCACACAATGGTCACACGAATATTTTATGCAGCAGACCGCACGAAAAATGCACTTTGTTTCTTCAATTACGCAAAAATACCTCCCGGCAGATTCGGGGCTGTTACCCGTATCTGCTCAGGAGGTATCCTGTCATTTCAAAAATATTAATTTTTCTTCACACTTTAAGCAATCATTTTACATCCACTATCTCACATAGATATTGGAAAGATTGTCCAAAATCTCTCCTGCAACATCCGGTTTATTCATCGTGTAAATATGTACATGATTGACACCGTTGGCGATCAGATCAATGATCTGCTCTGTTGCATATGCAATTCCCGCCTGACGCATTGCTGCCGGGTTGTCTCCAAACCTGTCTACAATCGCAAGAAATCTCGGTGGAACCATATTGCCGGACAAAGATGTGATACGTTTGATCTGGCTTGCGTTGGTGACAGGCATAATACCTGCTACAATTGGAACATCTATTCCTTTTTTTAATGCCTTGTACATAAAATTGTATAAAATGTTATTGTCAAAAAACATCTGTGTGGTGAGGAACTCGCATCCTGCATCCACTTTCTCTTTCAAATGGTCGAGATCTTCAAAAATCGTTGCTGCTTCCGGGTGTCCTTCCGGGTAGCATGCACCACCGATACAGAAATCACCCTGTGCTTTGATATCTGCGATCAGTTCACTTGCGTGCTTGTACTGATCCGGCAGCGGAAAATCTGCATTTGCAGGAATATCGCCACGGAGTGCAAGGATATTCTCGATATTTGCTGCCTTTAACTCCTCAATGACAGATGCCACCTTTTCTCTGGTGGAAGAGGCACAGGTCAGATGTGCCAACGCCGGAATGTTATTGTTACGTACTTCCTCTGCAAGCTTTACCGTATAATCAGATGTTCCACCTGTTGCGCCGTAAGTGACACTCATATATGCCGGCTTTAATGCCGCCATATCTTTTACGATATTTTTATAATTTTCCAACTGCGCACCCTGTTTTGGTGGAAAAAGCTCGCAGGAAATCGTCACTTCATCTTTGTTTAATAATTCTGTTAATCTCATCTTTTTGTTCCTCAATCCTCTTTCTTATATATTAAAAACTTCTCAGTTTATCCGTTCCATCATCCACCGTATTCTCGATTTTTCGTATCTCCACAAAATAGGAATAGTTATCGTTTACTTTTACTTCACAGCGGTCACCTATTTTGTGTCCCAACAATGCTTTTCCGAGCGGCGATTCGTTACTGATCAGATTTTTCAGGGAATTGCCGCGGATGGTTGTGACAATTTTATAGGTTTCTTCCTCGTCATCATCCTCAAAATAGACCGTAACGGTATTGTTCATTCCGACTTCATCATCCGCAGAATCCGTAGAAATAATCTTTGCTGTCCTGATCATTTTCTCCAGATAACGGATACGGCTCTCATTCTGATTTTTGTCTTTTTTTGCTGCATGGTATTCAAAATTTTCACTGAGGTCGCCATGTGCACGTGCCTCTTTGACTGCTTCCAGCGCATTTTTTCTCACAACCAGCTTCCGATACTCAATCTCTTCTTCCATTTTTTTTATGTCCTGTTCGGTCAACTCGTCATACATGAATCCCAACCTCCATTTTCCATCTCTATCGGTACTGACCCTGTACCATTCTCATTATGATCTGTAGCTCTGTCTCTTATGAAAACACCTGTTCTAATGCGATTTTCTCCGGCAGACAGCGTCCGATCACACTCCCTTTCCGGCAGACAGACAGCCAGACATCACGTTTGATGTTCCATGTTTTCAGATAATATTCTCCCACCTGTTCTTCCATCGTGGAAAAAGAATCCAAAGACATTGCGATCCCTGTTCCAACCGCCTTGATGTAGGCTTCCTTCCTCGTCCATATTCCGGTAAAAGCCTCATCCGTCCAACATTTTTCCAGATATTTTCTCTCATCTTCTGCAAAAAAACGCTGTGCGATCTTCTGTTTTCCGGTGCGTATCAGCTCCACATCCACACCTATATTCTCTGTGCCAAAAGCTGCTGCCACATACGTGCCCGAATGGCTGAGGTTAAACATAAGCGGAAGCCGTTCTCCCTGCCCTGTCCCAAGATACGGCTTCCCATTTTTACCATAAACGAATCTTACCTGTTGCAAAGACCGTGTCTGTCCGGTCTGCTCCCACTCTGCTGCAGCAGGCGATCCCACAGGTATTGTCTGCGTGTAACCATACTGCCGCAGACCGTATTCCAATAACAGACCTGCCCCAAAGGCACGAAGCCTGTCATCTTCATTTTTACATTGTTTTATTTTCTGTTGTCTGGCGCAGCACAAAAACTCCCACAGCTGTGGTTGATCTGATCTGTCACGCAAGGCACTGATATCTGAATAAAACACGCGCAGTTTTTTTTGATTATCCACTACTTCTGATGCTCCTGCAGAACTTCTTTTTTTCGCCTTGTGGAATCCCAGACATTCTGCACACGTCTGGTCACGATTTCCGGAATAAACGGTTTTACAATATAATCGCTTGCACCTAATTCCATTGTCAATACCTGTTGTTCTGTTGTATCATCCGCCGTGATGATCACCACCGGAATATTTAAGATCCTTGGATCATTCTTCCTTTCCTGCATAAAAGTCTGTCCATTCATGCCAGGCATCATCAGATCTAACAGGATCATATCCACTTTATAATTCTGTTCCTCTAAAATACGAAGTGCCTCTTCCCCATCTCCTGCCTGCAGGATACGGTAATCTGTTTCAAAAATACTCTCCAGCGATGCCCGGTTAATCTCCATATCATCCACGACAAGCATGGTTTTCTCGTTTACCTCTTCTTCCATCAGTGCAAGACGGTACTTTGCAAGTTCATTGTCCATCTCCCGCTGAACCGTGATATCGTCAATACAGCCAAAAATAATATGGCGTTCCCCTACCCTGTCAATATACTTCAGACGGAGCTTGATCCAGATCTCCCTGCCAGACTCGAGAAAACGTTTCACTTCACATTCCGCAGTACTTTGATTCTCCACAACCTGTGCAAAAGTATCCATAAACCTTTCTCTGTCAAAGTGATCAATGGATCCCTCAATCTCCTTATGCACACGGTCTGTGTCATGATAACCAAACATGTCAAAATAAGCGTCATTTACACGCACCACTTCAATATTTCCGTCGCTGTACTCATAAATTGCGGCTGCCTGCATCATGTTGGAGAAAATCATTTCCATCTGCATATTCGCCGTCCAGATGGCATTTGTATCGTTGGATGTTCTTCTTGTCTCATCATCTTCAAAGTATGGCTGTTCATACAACAGCTTTTCATATTCTTTTACCGGCATTGGTCTTGCAAAATAAAATCCCTGCACATATTCGCATCCGATGCTGTGCAGAAACGATACCTGCTCTTTGCGCTCCGCACCCTCAGCTACGACCGGCATGTTCAGCCACTTTGCCATGCGGACTACCGATGCCAGAATGTTTTCACTCCTGCCATCATCTCCGGAGCCATCCAAAAACTTCATATCAATTTTCAGGACGTCAACCGCAATATCTTTTAGTACATTCAGCGAGGAATAACCACTTCCAAAATCGTCCATCAAAATAGAAAAACCTTTTTTCTGAAGCTGTTCCATCATCTCTTTGATTGCTTTTGGGTTTCCTGTATATGCACTCTCTGTCAGTTCTAACTGCAGCCATTCCGGTGGAATATTGTATTTTTCTGTCAGTCCACAGATCACATCCACAATTTTTGGATTATAAAGACTTACACGCGAAATATTGACGGAAACCGGAAATATTTTTCTTCCCTCATCTCTCCATCCCGCAAGCAGCTGGCATGTCTTTTCCCAGACATACTGATCCAGCTTCAGGATAAAACCGTTCCTCTCAAATACCGGGATAAATTCTCCCGGCGATATCATCCTGCCATCTGCTGTGATCCATCGCACCAAAACCTCTGCTCCTGCAATGGAATTTCGCTGAAGTTCATATTTGGGCTGCAAATACAGCACAAACTCTTCGTTCTTCAGCGCATTCTTCATATTGTTGATGATGTGCTGCTCCTTGATGATCTCCTCGCTCATCTCTTTTGTGTAAAAGAAATAGTTCTGGATATAATTTCCCTTACAGTTTTTGGATGCAAGATTGGCTTTGTCATACATTTCGTTGATGGAAAGATCACGGTTTTTCACAAGATATATCCCAAAGAAAGGCGTGATATCAAAATCCAGAGGATATTTTTCCATCTGATTCGTGAATTTCTTCACAAAGTCTGTGATCTCTTTCTCATTATCATAAGAAAAGCATACCGCAAAAATATCTGCCTCAATTCTTCCATAAGTAATATAACGATATTCTTTTTCCACATTCTGCAGATAATCTGCCATATACTTTAATAAATGATCACCCTCATCCATTCCAAAAAAGGAATTGATCAGCTGGAATTTTTCAATATCGATCCTGATGAATGCAAAATCTTCCGTACCGAAAATATTCAGCATATTTCTCGTATTATAAAAGAACTTTGATTTGTTCAAAATGCCGGTGAGCACATCATACTCTGCACGGTACTTTAATTCATCATCCACTCTCATCTGACTGCGCTCGATCACATTCTTTACACGAAAACGCACGATCGTCGGATCATAAGGTTTCCCCATAAAATCCCATACTCCGTATTCCAGACACTTGCACTCGATCTCATCATTGATGCCTCTCAACATTGCGATCACAGGTATATTCTGATATCTTACATCTTTGTGAAAAATTTCTAAGAGTTCCAGTCCGCTCATGTCCGGCATGATCAGGTCAAGAATGATCACAGTTACCGCCTGATACTTCTCCTCTAAAACTGTTAATGCAGTCTGTCCATTTTCTGCTTCAAGCACGATATAATTGTCATTTAAAATGTCCCGCAATGCAGTCCTGTTATGTCTTGCATCGTCCACAATTAATATTGTATGTTTTCTTGTCATATGCCCTTGTGCCAGTCCTTCTCCATTTGTAGTGGTTTCAGCCACCTGTCAAATTCTTTTTTCTTCCGTACAAACCATATACTCATATGATAACAGACTTATTTTTTCTTTTCAATACAAGAATTTTTATCTGTCGTTTACTTAAAAATCCATGTAAGAGAGATACAGCTCCTCAAAATCATTTTCTTCTGCCAGATTGATGACATCTGCCATGGTCTGGATCTTTTCAAGTTCGTCTTTTGAAATTCTGCTAAGTAAAACCTCTTTTGTCCCTGCAAGAACTGTATTTCCGGCCGGAATCGTTTTCATCTCCAGTTCTTTCGGGATCAGGCCAATCCCTGCCGCCTTTTTGATATCTATCTTTGTTCCAAATCCACCTGCAAGATAACAGTTGTCCACTTCGTCAAACGCAATACCCGCCTTTTTTACTAAAATATCCACTCCTGCGCGGATCGCCGCTTTTGCCATCTGAAGTTCCCGGATGTCATTCTGTGTGAATTTTACTTTTTCTGCCAGTTCATATCCGGTGTCAAAATAAAGATCCGAATATGTTCCATGTTCATCGATCATCTGATGCTCCCGGAGTTCATACACCAGATCGATCATACCTGTTCCGCAGATTCCGATCGCCTGCTGTTTCTTATTTTCTCCATCTGTTTCACCGATCACCTGAAATCCGGCTTTCCCTGTCTCTTCCATGAAAACATGTGAGATCACTCCCGGAATGCTCGCCATGCCACAGGAAATATTTCCACCTTCAAACGCTGGTCCCGCAGACGTGGACGTCACATACATATGACGGCAATTTCCAAGCACCATCTCCCCATTCGTTCCAATATCCAGCAGCAAATGATATCCTTCGGATCTGTGCATATTCATTTTTGCAATGCCAGCCATGATATCAGCCCCTACAAACGCTGAGATCCCAGGCAAAATCACAACTTTTGTATCCAATTCTTTCATTCCAAGAAAATCCGCAGCACTGCCTTCCATCCATGAAAGGTCAACTGGCAGAAAAGGCGCCACTCCCAGTGTCTCACATGAAAATCCGCGAAGCAGATGACACATCGTTGTGTTTCCTGCAATCACGATCCTTTGTATCTGCTGTTCCGTTATCTTTTCTTTTTGAAGAAGCTCCCGGATCAGTTTCTGAAGATCCTGCCGGATACACCTCTGTATCTCCCACTTTTTTCCACTATTCGATGCAGAAATTCTCGAAAGCACATCCGAGCCATAAGCTCTCTGGTGATTAACGGATACGGCAGTCTGGCAGTCTGCTTCTGTTTCCAGATTCACAAGCAGTGCCGCCAGAGTCGTTGTTCCGATGTCGATGCAGATTCCATAAAGTGCATTTTCTGTTTTCTCTGCCGTTCCTTCTGCTGTATTTTTCAGAATTTCTTCTGTTCTCTGATTCTCCCACTGCGAAAGGACTTCTATCGTTTCTTCCAGTTCCGGAATTTCAACTTTGTATTCTTCCGTTGGATATGACTGGCATGCCAGACGATAGCCTTGCTCCAACTGCTTTTCCGATAAAAACTCTCTATCCTGCTTCGTCGGTTCTGTTGCTCCGCTTTTGTACCGCACAATACATTTTCCGCAGATTCCATTGCCATTGCATGGAGCACTGATGTATTCATTTTTTTCCTGTAACATTTCCAGAAGATTTTTCTGTTGTTTTGATCTGTCTATAATCATTTTTTCCTTTACCCTGAAAAATCAACAAATCAGCACAGCTTCCTCGATGGAAACAGTGCTGATTTTTGTATTTTATAGTTTTTCAACTACGACTTTGCAACGTTTTTTACAGAATGCAATTCCGTATGCAAGAAGATCGTTTCGTCCATCCTCACGGAGTTCTGCGTCATATCTGTGATTCTTAATCTGCTCCATAGCTCGTTCACACGCCTTGTCAAGTTCATTCATGGAATGTGCGTATTTCAGTTCTATCACGATTCCAACATCTGGATTCTTAGGCTTAAGCAAAATATCTGCATATCCATCACCAGATTCTCTATTCGATTTAACCGCCCAGCCCGAATAATTTTTTAAAATACCAATCAGAATACCATGATAAAAAATCTCTTTTTCTTCGTTTCTTGCTTTCGTATCTAAAACGCTGATTGTTTCGCCAAGAAACATTGTAAGTTCCCGCTGGATGTCATCTGTCTTTCCTTCAAGAAAACCCCTGTTGATTTTTTCCGTAGATGCGTGGTCATTCGCAACTACCTGGTCAAACCAGTCACGGATTTGTAAAAGAAAGACTTCCCTGACTTCCTTGTTTGGAATGATCAATCTATACATGCCATTTTCTACATCACCATTTTTTGTGAGATATCCGGTTGTAAAAAGAACACTCCACAAATTATCAATGCTGTTATCAATCTCGTCGTAGGTCAGATCCAAACGGATTCTCTTTTCGACTGCCTCTCCCACAATCAATTGTTCGATTTCATCCTTTGTAGTTTTATCTGCCATGTCGATAAATCGTTTTACAAGATCATTTCCACTACTGTTAATCCAATATGCCTTTGGCTGCGATTTAGCCTCACTTACCAAATCGTCAACATAATTGATTACATCCCATGGGCAATAAATATCTGCATTACCAAAACGATAGCCATCATACCATTCCTTCACTTCTGTGAAATGCTTCTGCAGATTGTAATCTTCCAGCAGTTTTTTTACTTCTTCATTCGTAAAGCCGAATTCTTCATCATATCGAACATCGTCTGCCGAATAAACCTTAAAATTATTCAAGCCAGTAAAGATGCTCTCTTTGGAAACCCGAAGGCATCCTGTTAATACAGCAAACTGTAGAAAATCATTTGTTTTAAGTGCTTCACCAAACAATCCACGAATAAGTGCCACCATTTCTCTATAATAGCCATGCTGAAAGGCCTTATCAAGTGGAACATCATACTCGTCGATCAAAACAATCGTTTTCTGACCATAGTGTTGATATAAAAGTTCTGAAATTTTCTTAAGTGAGAATTTCAGCTTCGTTGCAAGAGTAGTTTCCTGTTCCCCTTGAAGTGAAATCAAATCACGATATATATTCTTTTCGTCATTGTCCAGTCTGCTACTGTTCAGCAAGAACTTAAATCGTCTCACCTCGCCAGCAATCAACTCACACAGGGCAGACCGTGCTTCTTCAAATGTTAGTCCATCTACACCTTTGAGAGACAGAAATATAACAGGATACTTTCCCATATATTCCTTACAAAGTTCTTCATTCTGCGAAATATAAAGACCATCAAATAATGCTGTGTCTGTTCCAATCTCGAAAAAGCTCTTAAGCATACTCATATTTAAGGTTTTTCCAAATCGGCGTGGTCTGGTGAATAAATTCACTTTACTCCAATTTTCAAGAAGCTGCTCTACCAATTTTGTTTTATCTACATAATAAAAGTCTAACTTCCGAATTTCCTGAAAGTTCTCAAAACCGACTGGAAGCTTTTTTAATTCCTGCATATTTTACACGCTCCTTTCCGAAGCTTTCGTCTTAGGATAGGGTTACATACAGCAAGGTATACCTGTCCTAGCGTGGTTTAATTTTACCATTTAGTTTGACAAGTATCAAGCCGATAAGTCGTTGCTAAACAAAAATAACAACGATTTTCATATGTTAGTTTCTTTATGAACAAAAGCAAACGGGGCATTTAAATGAATATTCAAAGAAGCCGAGATTTGAGAGAAGATTGCGATTATACACAGGAATATATTGCAAAGCTGCTGAATGTAAACCAGCGCACTTATTCCAGATATGAAAATGGAGCACATGCAATTCCACTTACAATACTTTCTTTTCTGCAGACACCCAAAAAACCTTCTCCAAAGAATGAGTACTCTTATTTATTGCTGATAGCTGCCTGTGCAGAGTACACATTACATGGTGTTACCCTAACTGTTAAGGAAACAATCGGAGTTGGTGTAAACGAAAAAGCAGCCTTGAGTTCT
>OGJY01003291.1_pt1 | contig 13773 bp, 9 predicted proteins | sample 1572231 | NCBI WGS metagenome assembly OGJY01 (sample SAMEA2582121, study PRJEB24529) | metagenome | biome: Human gut stool | place: China | collected 2011
GCTCGCCCATGGCCATGATGCCCTCCATGCAGAAGGACTCCACCGTGGTCAGGGTCGCCTCGCGGGTGGCAAAGCGCTGAAACACGTTCTGATAGAAGTGCAGCTTGAATTTTGTGTAAACGTCGTTGAATGCTTTTTCCAGCATGGTGCGGCTCCTTCCGATCGCTCAATTTCCTTTAGTATACCATGTTTTTCCCCAGAAGCAACGGAATTTTTCCGTTTTGAAACAAAGGGCCCCCCAGCCCATGCGGGCCGGGAGGTCCTTTGCGTTAAGGGGGGACGCTCACTGCGTCGGGGATGTTCCGATCGTGCCGAGGAGCTTTTTGAGCCGGAGCCATGCGCCGAAGACGTCCATCTTGGTGACATAATGATCCGGGTCAAAGAAGGACGCATCCTTCTTGTCGGCCGCGTCCATCAGGCCGTTCTGGACCGCCCAGCGGGTGGCCTTTTGCAGCTCGATCTCTTCGGCGGGGATATCGCCGTAAAGGGTGGGCAGAGCCACCTCCGGTTTGCCCGCGGTCTCCCACAGGAGCAGCGCCAGCGCACGGCGGTCGGTCGGCACCGGCACACCCTGGGGCAGCGCATTGGCGAGGTAGAGGTCTACACCCAGGTTCACGCCCTGCCACACCACGATGCCTGCGGCTGCGCCGCCCACCGCGATGGTCGCCGCCGTTGCCAGCGGAGAGGGCGCTGCATCCTCGATGATCTCCGCCGAGCGGTACTGCGCCCGGATGGTCACATCCTCGGCGGGCATCTGGAAGGTCATGGCCTCGGCCCGGTAATCGACGTTGATATCGCCGCTGAGCTTGCTCGACGAAATGCTCCACATGTCAAACGTCATGCCGTCCGGGATCTCGCTCTGGTCCAGCACCACGGTCAGGGTGTCGTTCTCCTTGGCGGAAACGGACGTCTTGCCGTCGATCGTGCCGCCGATGACGGTCACGGTGTAGGTGGTGGGTTCGGGTTTCGGTTCCGGTTGAGGCTCCGGCTTGGGTTCCGGTTTCGGTTCCGGTTGAGGTTCGGGTTTCGGTTCAGGTTTCGGTTCGGGTTCCGGCTTGGTGATGAGCTCGCCGTTCAGCACCACGTCATCGTCCGGCATGGTAAAGGTCACGGTCTTCTTGTCGACGCCGTAGCTGCTTTCTGCGATGGGCTGGCCGTTCAGGCTGAAAATCTCGGTGTCGGCAGTGATGGTCACTTCCTTCGTCGTGGCATTGCTGGTCACGACGTAGGGGGCCCAATCCGCAGACACACCGTTGACTTTCTCGATCTTGGCATTGGAGGAGGCCGCATCCCAGGTGATGGAGTGGAGATCTGTTACCCCGTCCAAACCTGTTTTGCCGTTGAACACGCCGCCGGTCACGTTGCCGTGTTTCTCAGACAGGCCCGCCGCGAAAATGCCGCCGGTGATGGTGCCGTTGTTCTCGACCGAGTTCTCGAACGTGCCATTCTCAATGCGGCCCATGGTCGTATTGTCGACCTCGCCGTGGAAGGTGCCGCCCAGAATGCCGCTGTTGTTGAACACTTTGCCGTTGAACTCGCCGCCCGTGATGGCCGTCGGCTTGCCCACAAAGACGTTGCACTCCACCGCCGAACCATCTCCGATGGTGCTGAAATCGAACAGCCCGCCGGTCTGGTTGCTGCCCGTCAGAAGCAGCATGTCGCCATTGGTCGGGTGATTGGGGATGTACTCCCAGCCGTCGCCCTTGCAGGGGGTTTTGCCGCCGTTGGAATCCTTCGGCCAGCCATTCTCCATGACGAGGTCGGTGCTGGTGATCGCTCCGTTCAGCACCACGTCCTTGTCGTCCGGCATGGTAAAGGTCACGGTCTTCTTGTCGCTGCCGTAGCTGCTTTCGGCGATGGGCTGGCCGTTCAGGCTGAAGATGTCGGTGTCGGCAGTGATGGTCACTTCCTTCGTCGTGGCATTGCTGGTCACGACGTAGGGGTCCCAAACCGCAGACACATCGTTGACTTCCTTGATCTTGGCACCGGAGGCCACGGTGATGGAGTGGAGACCTGTTACGTTGGTTAGAGTTGCATTGCCGTTGAACACGCCGCCATAGATGCGGTCGTTCTTGTTGTTCACACCACCCGCGAAGGTGCCGCCATAGATCGTTCCTCCGGCGTCGTTTGTCACTGTTTCATTGAAGGTTCCGTTAGAGATGTTTCCGTTGATGTTTGATACTTCTTTATTGAAGGTTCCGTCAGAGATTGTTCCGTTGACGCCGTTTATCACTGTTCCCTCAAATTTGCCGCCAGAAATCGTTCCATTGTGGTTTTTCACTTCTCCCTTAAAGGTGCCGTTGCCAGAGATCATTCCTTCAGTGTCGTTTGTCACACTGCCCGCGAAGATGCCGCCGGTAATTGTCGCATACGATTGAATCGCACACGCCACAGGCGTTGTGGTCGATGTTCCTGGGGTCTTGCCTTGGGGATGGGTGGAGTTGAAATCAAACGTTCCATCCGTCAGAGTCAGTGTCTTGGTGCTGCTATCGTAACTCCAGCCGGTGCCACTGCAAGGGATGGTGCCGCCGTTGGAAGCCTCCGGATAGCCGCCCTTCATCACGAGGTCGGTGCTGATGATTGCTTTGTTCAGCACCACGTCTTTGTCGTCCGGCATGGTAAAGGTCACGGTCTTCTTGTCAACACCGTATTTGTCCGCGCTGATGGGCTGGCCGTTCAGGCTGAAGATTTCGGTGTCGGCGGTGATGGTCATGGTGGTGTCTTTGTAAGAGTAGAGGTCCCATGCCGTGCCGGGCGTTCCATCCGCGTTCAGCGGGCCTTCGCCGTTCACTTGGCTTACACTGCCATCCGTTACGGTGACGTGGTAGGCACCGGTCAGGTTTGCGTTCCCGTTGAATATGCCGCCGAGTATTTTGCTGCCGTTGTTCTTAGACAGGCCCGCCGCAAAGGTTCCACCAGAGATCGTTCCGTAGTCGTTGTTCACTGTTCCCTTAAAGGTTCCGCCAGAGATCGTTCTGCCGAGGTAGTTTGTCACTTTTCCATTGAAGGTTCCACTGGTGATGGTGCCTTTGTTTGTCACACTGCCCACAAAGGTGCCGCCAGAGATCGTTCCGACTAAGTTTTCCACTGTTCCATTGAAGGTGCCGTCCGTGATTTTTCCTCTGTCGTTGTTTGTCACTGTTGCATTGAAGGTGCCGTTCTTTATGGTGGCGTTGGCGCCTTCGTTTGTCACTGTTCCATTGAAGGTGCCTTTCTCGATGGTGCTGTAGTTTGTCACACTGCCCTCGAAGGTGCCGTTCTCGATGTAGCTGTAGTTTTCCACTTTTTTATTAGCGGCGAAGGTACCACCGCTGATGGTGCCGCTGTTTGTCACGTTTCCTTCAAAGGTGCCTTTCTCTATGGTGTTCAAGTTTGTCACACTGCCATAGAAAGTGCCGCCAGAGATTGTTCCTCCAGGGAGTGTTCCTCCGGTGATGTTTGTCACTGTTCCCGCAAAGGTGCCGTTGCCAGTGATGGTGCCGCTGTTTGTCACACCGGACGCGAAGAAGCCGCCAGAGATCGTCCCTTTGTCGTTTGTCACGTTTGCTTCAAAGTCGCCGCCGGTAATTGTCGCATTCTGTTCCAATTTAATCTCACAGCGCACAGTCTGCTCGGTAACCCCTCCTCCATTGGTTTTGGGATAGAAGTAGTTGAAATCATACGATCCACTTTTCAGAATCAGTGTGCCGCCCTTGTACTCCCAGCCGTCGCCCGTGGTGCCGTCCGGACAGACCGGATAGCCGCCCGCGCCCATGACGAGTTCGCCGGAGGAGCCTTCTGCAAAGGCCCCCAGGGGGAGCACGGAGAGCACCATGCTCAATGCCAGGATCAGGCTGAGAATGCGTTTTTTCATCGGGGTCGTCCTCCTTTTCTGCCAAAGGCCGCACGGTCGTTCGTTTCTGGGTCCATCATACCACAGAAACAATCGGAATGGAAGCAAAGCCGCGTGAAACGCCCTGAAAACTGCGTGAATGACGATTTTCGCCCCCTTGACAGGGCCAAAAACGCCGGTTGGGTCAGTCTGCCCTGGCCGTTCGCAGCCGGATGACGTTCAGCACCACCAGCTCCAGCACGATGGCCACGGCCAGCAGCACCAGCGAGGTGAGCAGGCTGGCGCTGGCGCCCAGGAACATCTGGCTCAGGCCGGTGACGACATAGCACACCGCCGAGATGGCCGCCGCCGTGATGGCATAGGGCAGCTGGGTGGACACATGGTTCACATGGCTGCAATGCGCACCGGCGGACGCCATGATGGAGGTGTCCGAGATGGGGGAGCAGTGGTCGCCGCACACTGCGCCGGACAGGCAGGCCGCAATGGAGATGACCAGCATCTCCCCCTGCGGGAACGCATGGCAGACGATGGGGATGAGGATGGAGAAGGTGCCCCAGGACGTGCCGGTGGCAAAGGCCAGGAACACCGCCACCAGAAAGATGATGGTCGGCAGCAGATATTGCAGCGCAGCCGCCGAGCCGTTGAGCAGGTTGGCCACGTAATACTTGGCACCCAGCAGGTTGGTCATGCCGGAAAGGGTCCACGCCAGCGTCAGGATGAGCATGGGGCTGACCATGGCCTTGAAGCCCTCCGGGATGCAGGCCGCGAAGTCCTGAAAGGTCATCACGCCGCGCACCCGGTAGAACACGAAGGTGAACAGCAGCGCGATGCTGCTGCCCATCACCAGGCCCGCCGAGGCGTTGCAGTCGGAGAAGGCGGTGATGAAGTCCACGCCTTCAAAGAAGCCGCCGGTGTAGATGAGGCCGAAGATGCAGGCTGCAATGAGCACCAGCACCGGCAAGATCAGGTCGATGACATGGCCGCAGGCTGCGGTGCCGTCGTCCACATCGTCGCCGTAGGGGCGGTCTTCGGTGGTGAAGAGGTCGCCCTTCAGCGCGTTGTCCTCGTTGAGCTTCATGGGGCCGTAGTCGGTGCCCGTGAAGATGAGGAAGAGGATCATGATGAGGGTCAGCAGGGCGTAGTAGTTATACGGAATGGTGCGCAGGAACATGGTAAAGCCGTTGATGCCCGAACCTTCCGGCACCGAGGAGGTGACGGCCGCCGCCCAGCTGGACACCGGCGCGATGATGCAGACCGGGGCCGCCGTGGCGTCGATGAGGTAGGCCAGCTTTGCGCGGGAGACCTTCTGCCGGTCGGTCACAGGCCGCATGACGGAGCCTACGGTCAGGCAGTTGAAGTAGTCGTCCACAAAGATGAGCACACCCAGAACAAGAGTCATGAACTGCGCCCCCGCGCGGGTGTGGATGTGGGTGGACGCCCAGCGGCCAAAGGCCGCGCTGCCGCCCGCCTTGTTCATCAGGGCCACCAGGATGCCCAGCATGACCAGAAAGACCAGAATGCCCACATTGCTGGAGTCGGACAGCTTGGCGACCATGCCGCCGTCTTCGTTGAAGAACAGGGTGTTCAGGGCCAGTTCCAGGTTGCCGTTGGCAAAGAGCAGCGCACCCGTCGCGATGCCCACCAGCAGCGAGGTGTAGACCTCCTTGGTGTTCAGTGCCAGCACGATGGCCACCACCGGCGGCAGCAGGGAGAGCGCCGTGCTGTACACGGCGCAGGTGTAGGTAGACGGATCGGCAATGGTGCCGGGGGTTGCCGCCGTGCACCACAGCAGCAGAGCGAACACCAGCACGGCGCCCGCCCACGAAAGATTGACTTTTTTCATAAGATCTAATTCCTCTTCTGATTTTTTGCCTCAGCGCGGGGCAGACTATCCCCAACCAGACAGGGAAGGGGGTGTTTGCCGCGCCGGATTATAAAGCGCTGTACTTTGAGCTGTTCCGCGCCAGCGAACAGGCCGCCCGCCTCCTCCACGAGGCCCAGCAGCGGGCCGAAGAACAGGTGATGGCGGAGGATGAACCGCCGCTGCGGTTGGAAGAACCGCTCCGTCCCCACTCAAGGGAGGGTGCCCCCCGGAAACCGTGAAGCGAAACGGAAACGCGGCATGTAGTACAACCTCTCAGTCATCGCTTCGCGATGCCAGCTCCCCTGGTAGGGGAGCCACTGGCGAGTCGGTAGTGGTCGTGCTGAACGAGCAAAGTTTTTTGCAATCGGGAACGGCCGGGCTCCGCTGTTAAGATTCACAGCTGCAATACAATGCCGCTGCCAATGAGAGCAGGGCCCACTGCTTTGCGCTCCATCAGGCCCAAGCGAACAGTAGGGCTGGCCCGGCCTGCCAAGGGCTCCCCTACCAGGGGAGCTGTCGAGCCGTAGGCGAGACTGAGAGGTTGTACGAAGGATCGCCTTAGCCCTTCTTGCTCTCCGCCTTCGCCGCGAACTTCGCGTCATTGACGACGAAGCGCTCATGCACACCGCCGCCCACGGGGCCTTTTTCGTCGTGCAGCGAGACCTTGAACACCAGCTTCCGGCCTTCCACGGCGGTCAGCTCGCTCTCACAGGTCACGGTCATGCCCACGGGGGTGGGGGCGGTGTGTTCCAGTTCCAGCTTCGTGCCCACCGAGCCGCAGCCCTCGTCCAGCTCGGACGCGACGCTCATCCAGCAGGTCTTTTCGGCCAGTGCCACCAGTGCGGGCGTTGCGAACACATCCAGTGTGCCGCTGCCCATGGTCTTTGCGGTGTTTTCGTTCGTCACGAGCTGGCTCTGCTCGCCGTGGATGCCAACAGTCAACATAAAAAAACTTCCTTTCCTGAATCGCCTTGCGGCAGTAAATTTCCGACCTCCTGATAGGATACCACATTTTCCGCGTCGATGCACCTGTTTTTGGTGGATTTCTGCATTTTCCTCTTTCCTGTCAGCCCAAAACGCGTTATGATAGGGCAAAATGGAGGAGGGTACACCTATGAACGACTTCTGGAAATCCTACGATATCACCGCGCTGGAGTACGGCGTGAATTATCAGTGTTACCCACTGTATGGAAGAATCCATCTCACCGAACTGGCGCTTTCACTGATCTTCATCCTGAGTGCTGCGCTCTGGTACAGGCACAGCGGGCCAAAACAGCGGCGGCGCATCCTGGTGGGGGTCACGGTGCTTCTGCTTCTTGACGAAGCGGCCCTTCTGCTCGGCATGGCCCTGACTGGCCAGTGGAATTGGAGCTATCTCCCGCTCCACCTATGCAGCATCCATGTTTTCGTCTGCCTGTACAACACCCTGTTCGACCAGAACTGGTGCAAAGAGGAGCTTTACGCCCTCTGCATCCCCGGCGCGGCGCTGGCCCTGCTCTGCCCAAGCTGGTTGGATGTGCCTTCATGGTGGACGCTCATCAACTTGCACTCGGTCTCCATCCACGCTCTGCTGGTGCTTTACCCGGTCCTTCTCGTTGTGGGCGGCTACCGCCCCAGCCCCCGCCGGGTGCCGCAGGTACTGGCTTTCCTGTTCGGCACCGCCTTGCCCATCTATTTTCTCAACAAATCTCTGTACACGAACTTCTATTTCCTGAACAACCCAACCGCCAACGTCATCACCTGTGCCTTCACGAGATTTCTGGGTGAACCGTATTATATACTCGGCTTCCTGCCCGCCATCGCTGCGGCACTGGCGGTGATGTATCTGCCATGGGCAGCAAAAAACCTCACCGAAAATCGACGAAAACATTGACACTTTTCCGCGCTCAAAACGCACCCTTTTTGCAGATTGAAATCGCAGTTTTCTTGCGTATTGGGGTATTTTTTTACAATTTCGAAGTTCTGCTCAAAATCTTTGCAAAAAGCCTTGACAGGGCCTCTTCTGCGTGATACCATGAACACATGAACAAACGTTCACATGAATGTGCCGCGAAAGGAGAGACTGCCATGAACGACCCCAAAGACGCTCTGCCCGCCGCGCAGCCGGGGCCTCTCGTGATGCCGGATGACGAAGTGCTGTACGAGCTGGCCGACCTGTTCCGGGTGTTCGGCGACTCCTCCCGCATCAAGATCCTGTATGCGCTCCACGACAGCGAGCTGTGTGTGCAGGACCTCGCGAATGCGGTGCAGCTGAGCCAGTCTGCGGTGAGCCACCAGCTCCGGGTGCTGAAGGACTCGAAGCTCGTGCGGTTCCGCCGGGACGGAAAGACCGTTTACTACGCACTGGACGATGACCATGTGCGCAGCATCCTCTCCATGGGGATGGACCATATCGAAGAATAACCGAAAGGCAGGTACTTATTATGAAAAAGAGCTACAAGATCGAAGTCGATTGCGCAAACTGCGCCCAGAAGATGGAAGACGCCGCCAACACCGTGGCCGGTGTGGCAAATGCGACCGTCAGCTTCATGACCCAGAAGATGAAGGTGGAGTTCGCAGAGGGCGCAGACCCCCACGACACCATGGTGAACGTTCTGGCCGCCTGCAAAAAGGTCGAGGACGACTGCGAGATCTTTGATATCTGAGAAACGCATCCGATGAGAACGGCTCCTCCTGCGGGGGAGCCGTTTCCTTCCCCCGGTGATTTCCTGTTGAAAGAAAAACCAGTTTTCAACACTTTCCACCGGGTTTTCAACAGCTTTTGCGGAAAAGTTTGAAAACAAACGCGAAAAAGTCAGATTTCTTCGGGAAAACCTCGTGGAAAACATGGGGGAAAACGTGGAAAAGTTTCCTTTCCGGGGAAAACCTGTTGAAACCGCCCCCAGCCATCCGTCAAAAGGAGAGTTTCGTATGACCAAAAAGCAGAAAAAGGTGCTGTATCAGATCATCGCGGCGGTCATCCTGATCGTGATCCTGAAGTTCCTGCCCGCATTCCCCACCCCGGTGGAGCTGGTGCTCTACCTCATCCCGTACCTCGTGGTGGGCTGGGATGTCCTGCGCAAGGCGCTCAAGGGCATCAAGAACCGCCAGCCGTTCGACGAGTGCTTCCTGATGGCCGTTGCCACCGTGGGCGCGTTCGCGCTGGGCGACTATGTCGAGGGCTGCGCCGTCATCCTCTTTTACCAGATCGGCGAGCTGTTCCAGAGCGTGGCCGTCGGCAAGAGCCGCCAGAGCATCTCCAGCCTGATGGACATCCGCCCCGACTACGCCAACATCGAGGACGCAGACGGCAAGCTGGAACAGGTGGACCCCGATGACGTCGAGGTCGGCACCGTGATCGTGGTCCAGCCCGGCGAGCGTGTGCCCATCGACGGCGTGATCGTGGAGGGCACTTCGGCCCTGAACACCGCAGCCCTGACCGGCGAGAGCCTGCCCCGCGATGTGCAGACCGGCGACGAGGTCATCAGCGGCTGTGTGAACATGACCGGCCTGCTCAAGGTGCGCACCACCAAGGAATTTGGCGAGTCCACGGTCTCCAAGATCCTCGACCTCGTGGAAAATTCCAGCATGAAGAAGGCCCGCACCGAGAACTTCATCACCCGTTTTGCCCGCGTGTACACCCCCGCCGTCTGCTACAGTGCACTGGCTCTGGCGTTCATCCCGCCGGTGATCCTGCTGCTGATGGGCCAGCCCGCCCGCTTCGGCGACTGGGTCTACCGCGCCCTGACCTTCCTCGTCATCTCCTGCCCCTGCGCTCTGGTCATCTCCATCCCGCTGAGCTTCTTCGGCGGCATCGGCGGTGCCAGCGCCTGCGGCATCCTCGTCAAAGGCTCCACTTATCTGGAAGAGCTGGCCCGCACCGGGATCGTGGTCTTTGATAAGACCGGCACCCTGACCCAGGGCACCTTCAAGGTCGTGGGCGTCCACCCCGAACACGGTGTCACCGAAGACGCCCTCGTGGAGGCCGCCGCCCTGGCCGAGAGCTGGTCCAAACACCCCATCTCCCTGAGCATCAAGGCCGCTTACGGCAGGGACATCGACGCCAGCCGCGTCACCGATGTCCAGGAACTTGGCGGCCACGGCGTGACAGCAAAGGTGGACGGCAAAACCGTTGCCTCCGGCAACTCCCGCCTGATGGCAAAACTGGGCCTCACCGCCCCTGAAGTGACCGAGCCGGGCACCCTCGTGCATGTGGCCATCGAGGGGCAGTACGCCGGTTATCTGCTCATCGCGGACGTGGTCAAGCCCCACAGCGCGCAGGCCATCCGGAGCCTGAAGTCCGCAGGCGTCCGCAAGACCGTGATGCTGACCGGCGACGCCGAGCCTGTAGCCAGAGCGGTCGCCGATCAGCTGGGTCTGGACGAGTACCATGCCGGTCTGCTGCCCGGCGACAAGGTGGACCAGATCGAAACGCTCCTCGCCGCCAAAGGCCCGAAAGAGAACCTCGCCTTCGTGGGCGACGGCATCAACGACGCGCCCGTCCTGTCCCGCGCCGACCTCGGCATCGCCATGGGTGCGCTGGGCTCGGACGCCGCCATTGAGGCCGCGGACATCGTCCTGATGGACGACGACCCGGCCAAGATCGCGCTGGCCATGCGCATCGCCCGCCGCACCCTCCGCATCGTCTACGAGAACATCGTCTTCGCGCTGGCCATCAAGTTCGCCTGCCTGATCCTCGGCGCTCTGGGTCTGGCAAGCATGTGGACTGCCATCTTCGCTGACGTCGGCGTCATGGTGCTGGCCGTCCTCAACGCCACCCGCGCCCTCTATACCAAAGACCTTGCCCGAAAGAACGAGCAGTGACCCACAACAAAAACCGGGAGATGCCATGCGGCATCTCCCGGTTCTGATTTTTATCACAGCATTCGGCACAATACAAGAAGTTCCGCGCTGCTTCACAGTTCCTCCCGCAGCTCCGTCAGATCGGCCCAGAAGCGTTTGGGGCAGTGGGTCATGCGGCCCCGCTCGTTGTGGCGGGCCTGGATCTCCAGCGTTTTGTAAAACTGCTTCCAGAGCGCCTGAAACTGCCGCTCCCGCTCGCTGGGCGGAGGAAGCTCCAGCGGCTCGGCCAGCTCCAGCAGCTGCGGCCGGTGATCCCGATACAGCAGCACTGCCTGGTGCACCGCGTCGTAGATCATGAAGTCTTCCTCCGGAAAGCGGCCGCAGAAATGCCCCCGCAGCAGCGGCAGGATGTAGTTTTTCGGGTGGATGACCGCACCCAGCATCCCGTCGTGTTCCTCAAAGCGGACGAAACCCTGAAATTTGTCCACCTCCCAGTCGAGGCTCTTTTTCATCTCGTAGAGCGGCGCGACGTCCGGGTGGCCTGCCCGCTTGACTGTGCCCGGCCCCAGCGCGAAGGCCAGATGCAGAAACCGGATGAGGAGCAGTTCCTTGTCCTCCCGGCCGGAGAGGAAGTCCCGTGTGACGAGGTATTCCGTCTCGGCCCCCAGTTTCCGGCCAAGGCTGGCAAACACCCGCCGGGCCTTTTCGTGGTCGGTGGCGATGTCCTTGAAGGGGTAGAGGGTAGCGGTCTCCCGCTCCGGCGTCCAGACCGCAAACGGGATCTCGTGCTGGGCAAAGCTCTCGAAGACACAGCAGAGAAAGCCCTCAAAGCTGCCGTCGTAGAGGTAAACGACAGCGGCATCGTGGAGCTTGCGGGCGGGGTTCACAGCGCTCTGGCCAGACATTGCACTGCCTCCTCCCGCACCAGCTTCTGGGCTGCGTGGGGCGGCACTCCCTGTGCCACCAGCTTGTCCACGGCGGGCGGCGAGAACAGGCTCAGCTGCTCCACGCCGCCGCTGAAGACGTTCGGGTCGATGAGGGCGCTCGTGATCCGCTCCCGGCCCGCGCTGCCCCGCCCCGGATGCGCCCCGGCAAAGCCCCGGCAGGTGATGAAATACTGGGCCCGCTTGAGCACCACGCCCATCCGCTTCAGCTCATCCAGCCCCAGCGAGGCCTGTTTCCGGGCATGCCAGATGCGCCGGGCACTCTTGGGGCCGATGCCCGGCACCCGCAGCAGCATCTCGAACGGGGCCCGGTTCACGTCCACCGGGAACAGCCCGTAATGCTGGACCGCCCAGTTGCATTTCGGGTCCAAATAGGGGTTGAAGTTCGGGTGATCGGCGTCCAAGATCTCGTCCGCTTTGAACTGATAGAACCGCAGCAGCCAGTCCGCCTGATAGAGCCGGTGCTCCCGCAGCAGCGGGGGCTTGGTGTCCAGCGCGGGCAGGCGGGTATCCTCGGCCACGGGGATGTAGGCGGAGTAGAACACCCGCTTGAGGCCGTATTTCTGGTACATCCCCTCGGTCAGCTTGAGGATGTGATGATCCGTCTCCGGCGAAGCCCCCACGATCATCTGGGTGCTCTGACCGGCGGGCGCGAACCGGGGCGCTTTGCGGTAGAGGGTCAGTTCCTCCCGGTTGGCGGCTCCTTCCACTGCGATCTGCTTCATGGGCCGGAAGATGGAGTGCCGCCCCTTGTCCGGGGCCAGCAGTTTCAGGCTGCTCTCGCTGGGCAGCTCCACATTGACGCTCAGGCGGTCGGCCAGAAAACCCAGCTGCTCCAGCAGTTCCGGGCTGGTGCCGGGGATGGCCTTGGCGTGGATGTACCCGCCGAAATGGTACTCGTTCCGCAGCAGGCGCAGGGTCTTGAGCATCCGCTCGGTGGTGTAGTCCGGGCTGACCAGCACCGCGCTGGACAGGAACAGCCCCTCGATGTAGTTGCGGCGGTAGAACTCGATGGTCAGCTCGGCCAGCTCCCACGGCGAAAAGGTAGCGCGGGGCGCATCGTTGGACCTGCGGTTGACGCAGTAGCTGCAATCGAAGGCACAGCAGTTGGTCATCAGCACCTTGAGCAAGCTGACGCAGCGGCCGTCCGCCGTAAAGGCATGGCAGCAGCCCGGCGCGTAGCAGCTGCCCATGCTGCCCGCCTTTGCCGCACGGGACGCTCCGCTGGACGTGCAGGCCACATCGTATTTTGCGCTGTCCGCCAGAATGGTCAGCTTTTCCATCAGCGACTGTTCCATGCCGCACCTCCGTTCGTTTATCAAAAAAGGCTGCCGCATCCTTGCAGCAGCCTTTTCAGCGCAAATTGGTTACCACTTGGCCTTGGTCTCGACCACGCGGCCTGCGATGTGCAGGCGGTTCAGGTCTTCGCCCTTGATGACCAGCTCCTTGTAAGCCGGGTTGAAGGGCTGCAGCACGACGCAGTTGCCCCGCTGCAGATACCGCTTGAGGGTGCCTTCGCCCTCGTCGCCGTAGATCAGGACTCCCAGGTCGCCGTTTTCCAGCGTATCCTGCCGGTGCACCAGAGCCAGATCGCCATCGTGGATGCGGGGCTCCATACTGTCGCCGCGCACCACAAGATAGAAGTAGCTGGAAGGGTCTTTGACGCGGGCATATTCCTTGCCGTAGTCCTCCTCATAGGCCAGCGCGCCGTAACCGGCCTTGACCGTGCCGATGACCGGGATCAGGCTGTACACATAGCTGCCGAAGAAGCGCTCTTCGGTCTGGCCCTCCGCGGTGGGGTCGAACAGACCCAACAGATAGTCCGCGGTCGTGTCCAGGATCTCCGCCAGCTTTGCCACGGTGGTGGGGTCCGGGGAACTCTTTCCGCTCTCCCATTTTCCCACGGCCTGCTGAGTCACGCCCAACAGGGAAGCAAGCTCCGCCTGGCTCATGTGCTTTTGCTTTCGGCATTGCCGTAACAGCTCCGGAAACGACATTGTTCAACACTCCTCTGCTTGTACCGGGTCCGGTAAGGTTTTATCTGTATTTATTATATTTGTCTCTATCGCCTCTTCTGCGGCGTTTTTTCGCATTTATTCTGCTTGTATCATATTTTCCTCTGCTTGAATAATTTCCTTTTATTTTATATCTGTTTTTACGTTTATTTCTTAAAATAAGAATAACTATGACAATCAGAATAACGACAATAACAGCAATACCGTATTTTATATTTCCGGCAGAAAAGACCTTAGTAAAAAAAGCTTTTATGTAGTAAGCCGAAGTATTAAATATATTTGCCTTACCTACATCTCTTGTTGCATAAGCATCAGCCTGTCCGATAACCTCTCCGT
>OGJY01003292.1_pt1 | contig 13769 bp, 10 predicted proteins | sample 1572231 | NCBI WGS metagenome assembly OGJY01 (sample SAMEA2582121, study PRJEB24529) | metagenome | biome: Human gut stool | place: China | collected 2011
CACATCGAAAACGAAGAGGTCTTTGTGGAACATCGTTGTGTCGGTGATGATGGTGTTCTCGGTCTTTGGAGCCATTCCGACGGAAGTTCCGTTGACAAGAATGGCGCTGTCTGCGATGGATGCGCGAAGGACTTCCGGATCGGAGAAGTCGTGCAGGGTAACCCTGCAGGAAGTACGCTCATTGAGTTTTGCAACGATTTCCTCGGCTCTTCCGAAGAAATTGTCTCTGACGTTGAATACATTGATCTCAGCCACGCCGTCGAGGGCTGCCTGTACCAGGATTGCAGTAGCAGCGCCGCCGGCACCGAGCAGAGTCATCTTTTTGCCGATGATGTCTACGCCGTTTTCTGCAACTGCTCTCATGAAGCCGACACCGTCGGTGGTGTAAGCGGTGAGAACGCCGTTGTCGTTGACGATGGTATTACATGCGCCGGAGATCTCCGAAGCAGGAGAAACCTTGTCTGCCAATTTGCACATGATATTTTTGCCAGGCATGGTGATGTTCCAGCCTCTTGCACCCATGGTGCGGAGTCCTTCGACTGCCTGCGGCATTTTGTCTTCCGGTACATCAAAGGCAAGGTAGCTATAATCAAGGCCGAGCTGGTCGCATGCTTCGTTGTGCATTTCCGGAGAAACACTGTGTGCAACCGGGCTTCCGAGTAAACATAATAATCCGGTGTGTCCTGTGATGTGTTTTGACATAATTTGAAATCCTCTCTCTCCTCGTATTTCAGCATGATGATAAATCGTGCTGTAGCACTTTAAACTGCTACTATATGAAGTGAATTATACTCCAGATGCCGAAAGAAAGCAAGAAAAAAAGAGGAAATGACGCAAAGTTCATTTCCTCTTTTCGTGTTGGTTTTTGATTAAGGTTTAAGATGGAAAAGATTCGCCCGGAAATCAGATTCCAAGTTTCTCTTTCATGTAGTCAACCGGAGTATCTTTTCCGGTGTACAGCTTGATTGCGATGAGTGCCTGGAACAGCATCATGCCCATGCCGTTGAATACTTTCTCACATCCTGCTTCTTTTGCCTGTTTCATCATAACGGTTTCGCGCGGAGCGTAAACGGTATCCGTTACGATGAGATCTTTTTTAAAGAAGGAAGGATCAGGAATGTTGGAAAGGTCTTCGAGTGGATGCATTCCTACGCCGGTAGCATCGCAGAACAGGTCAGCTGCGTGCATTTTTTCTTTCAGGAGGTCTTTGTCTGCCAGATCGTTCATGGTAGCCTTGCAGTTGGTGTTCTTATTGATCAGATCAACAATTTCCTCTCCACGGCTGTAGAATTTGTCTTTGATGTTGAAGATTTCAATTTCTGCAACTCCATCCAGAGCACCGCGCACTGCAATTGCAGTAGCAGCACCGCCGGTTCCGATCAGGACCATCTTCATTCCCTTGAAATCGATGCCCTCTTCGGTCAGTGCCTGCCAGTATCCCATACCATCGGTGTTGTAGCCTTTCAGTTTTCCGGTTACCTGACCGTTTTTGTCGCGGAGGTTGACTACGGTATTGATAGCGCCGCATAACTTAGCTGCTTCATCTACTTCGTCCAGATATTTGTGGACAACAGTTTTGTTTGGCATGGAAATATTGGAACCGAGCATTTTCAGCGCGCGGATACTCTGCACAGCATCTTTTAAAGAATCGTTATCAACTTCGAAAGCAAGCTGAATGACGTCATCTCCGTTTTTGTCGTATGCAAGGTTGTGGGTTGTCGGAGACTGGGTGTGACGGATCGGGTAAGCCATTAATCCAACTAATTCGGTATGTCCTGTAATATTTGGCATGATATTTTCCTCTTTTCTTTTTTCATGCTGCGCTGTTTCGGTTTGAAAAAGAGGCAGCGCAGCAGATGATATACAGTTTTTTGTCGGGCTGCTTAAAGTCGATACTTACTCAAGCGGCTCCAGATGCAGGTATCCCTGGGACTCCAGTACATTCAGGATCGCGCGGCCTTCCATGGTACCTTCCATGATACGGCGTGCACGTACGGAATCGCCGATGGTGTATACATAAGTATTGGTATCAGCGAATGCTTCCTGGATCTCCGGCAGAACCGGGTTGTTGGAGCGCATTCCAAGGCAGTTGAATCCGTAATCGAATTCAAGATCCTGAATGGTTCCGTCTGGAAGTTTTACGGTGAATGCATTCTCTTTTACTTCCTGAAGAGCAGTGTTGACATATTCTTTTACACCGTATTTGTCGTGTGTCTCACGCATGGAGCATTTGGTGATCGGGTCTGCAAGCATACCGATCTGCGGCAGCATATCGATGATGGTACACTCGGCGCCTCTCGGTGCAAAGTATTCAATAACGTCAAGTCCTACGGAACCGCCGCCGACTACAACGACTTTCTTGCCCTGACAGGCTTCTTCCGGATATTTTCCGGCGTTTACATTGTTGATCATACCAAAGATGGTATTTACGTTTCCGGCATCGATGTTCTCTTTCAGGCCTTTGATCGGCGGAACAAGCGGAACGGAACCGGTGGAGTTTACAATGATGTCCGGTTTGAACTGTTTGATCTTATCCACCGTAGCTTCGGTGTTGAGGAAAATATACAGGTTTTTCAGTCTGGCGGCTCTTGCCTCAAGGTATTTCGGGAAGTCTTTCATACGGCTCTTGCTTGGAAGATCAGAGATGAAAGTGGAAAGACCGCCGATGTGGTCGTTTTTCTCGAGTACGAAAACGTTGCATCCGACTTCTGCAGCGGTGCAGGCTGCTTCCATACCGGCAGTACCGGCGCCGACAACAACAACGTTACAGTTTTTGTTCACTTTCAGTGCTTTGTAAACATCGCCTTCCGGAACAGCCGGGTTTACGGTACAGCGGATCGGGCGGTTGACACCGATACGATTTCCGGCACATCCGACGTTACAGGAGATGCATTTTCGAAGGATATCTTCCTCGCCGTTTTCCACCTTCTTTACCCAGTTCGGCTCAGCGATCAGGCCGCGTCCCATGCCGACGATATCAACATCGCCGCTTTCCAGAACTTTTTCAACGACCTTCGGATCACGGTAGTTACCAGCGTTGATGACCGGTTTTTTGAATTTGTCTTTTACGGCTCTTGCCATGTAGGAACGCCATCCATCCGGCAGGAAGTTGGAATCGATCTGATACTGCAGGGATGGGTTGAGACCGCAGGATACGTCGTACATATCTACGAACTCATCCAGGTACTCCAGGTATTCCAGGGTATCTTCCAGTGTGTTTCCGCCCGGAACACGCTCCTCGGCAGAGATACGAACGATGATCGGGAACCACGGTCCGACGTTTTTACGTACTTCTTCGAGGACCATACGCGGGAAGCGCAGGCGGTTTTCTACAGAACCACCGAATTCATCGGTTCTTTTATTGTAATACGGGGAGATAAACTGGCTCATCAGGTAGGAGTGGCCGCAGTGGATTTCAATGGCATCAAAGCCGATGGCCTGCACACGTTTTGCAGCTTCGCCGTATTTTTTCACGGTTGTCATGATTTCTTCTTTTGTCATCGGGCGAGGGGTTTCTCCGCCGGCTTTTGTCGGGATGTTGGAAGAAGAAACGGTTTCCATACCGGTTCTTGCGGAAGATGCGGAAGCTCCGGCGTGGTTGATCTGGATCGCTACGGTAGCACCGTTTTTATGAAGGTTTTCGACTAACTGATAGTAGCGCGGCATAAAGCTGTCGTGGTCGATACGGATCTGGCTGGTTCCGTTGGAACCGACCGGGTACTCGATGTTGGCGTTCTCCAGAATAATAAGACCAACGCCGCCTTTTGCGCGGAGAGAGTAATAATTCATATGACGGTTACTCATCTCACCGCTTGTCTCACCGTAGTTGGTTCCCATCGGGGTCATTGCAATACGGTTTTTAATCGTTGTTCGTTTGATGGTAATTGGTTCAAAAATTTTTGGGTAAGCACTCTTCATGAAAAATTCTCCTTATTCATTACATGAGCGGTAATCCTCTGTTTGTGACAAATCCATCATAACGCTTTCGACTAAAAATTAACAATATCTTTCAGATAAACTTTCGATACGTTTTCGCTATCATTTCCGGCCTCTTCAATAATGTCAGCGTGCTGTTTCATATATTCGGTAAACCGTTCGACAGCCGGAAGCCGGTAGCGGTTCTTCATCCAGAACATAAAGGTCTGATGATAAATCTCGAGACCTTTCAGTGTGTGGATGCGGATACCGTCTGCCTGTTCCAGAATATCGGTTCGCGGCATAAGCGCGATACCGAAATTTTCACGCACCAGTGCCACAATCGAATATTCATCCGGGCATTCCATGATAATATTCGGATGAAGCTGATATTTTCGGTAGAGATGACCGGTATAAGCTCCCATCCAGGAGGCGCGGTCGTAGCCGATCACCGGATAACGGGTAAGCTTTACAAGCGGAACCTCCGGTTCATCGGCAATCGGATGCTGTTCCGGGGACACGATGACAAGCGGCTGCTGGATCAACGGAAAAAACTCCATGTCATCGCGCTTTAAAAAGCCGCCAAACCCAAGATCGAGTTCACCGGATTTCACCTTCTGTGCAATGGCCGGGGTATGGTTCTGCCAGAAGCTAAAGGCAACGTTTTTGTTTTCTTCTTTGTCCAGAAAGGTGCGGACATTGTGCGGAATATAATGTCCGGCAAGTGGAAAAATATAACCGATGTTGATTTTGCCGCCACCGGAGGCGAGCTCTTTCATCTTGCCTGCCGCAATGTCACAGTCGCCTGCGATCCGGTCTGCATGCTCCAGAAAAAGGCGGCCGGCATTGGTAAGGACAACACCGCGCCCTTTCTTTTCAAACAGTGTGATCCCAAGCTCACTTTCAAGGGCAGCCATGGAACGGCTCAGGGATGGCTGGGAAATATAAAGTTCCTCCGCTGCCTGGTGATAATTTTCCAGCCGGGCAACCTTTCGGAAATAGAGAATCTGATTCAGTGTCATGTGGTTTTTCCTCCTGAAAAAATGATTCCGTAAGAAAGTCTTTGCTTCCTCTTATTATGATAACTCAAGTATACCACATCAATGCATTCAATGCATTGGTTTTTTCCTTTAAAAGCATTAGACCGTACACGTTTTCACTGTTAAAATAAAGGCAAATGTTATTTTTTTAACATTCACGAAACTGGTAATCTGTTGTTTGTGACAAAACAAAAGGATGAACCGAACAGAGGAAAAAGACAATTTGACCTCAACATAATCTATTTAAAAAGGAGAGAAACCATGAACAAGAAATACCTGCCAAGTGCATTAATTCTGTACTTGAACTACTTTATCCACGGTGTTGGATGCTCCATCCTGGGCCAGGCAGTCATCAAAGAGGCTCTGGCAGCAGCATGGGGAGTGGAAGCAATGGCAATTACCGCAATTTCCGCAGCACTCGGTCTTGGCCGTCTGATCGCACTGCCATTTGCAGGTCCTCTGTCCGACAAACTCGGACGCCGCATTTCCACTGCAATCGGAAGTGCTTCCTATGCAATTTACCTTATCGGCCTTGCGCTTGCATTTCATGCAGGAACACACGGCGGTTACACCATCGCTTACGTATGCGCCATCATCGGCGGTATCGCAAACTCCTTCCTGGATACCGGTATTTACCCGGCAGTATCCGAGATTATTTACAAAGCTCCTGGCGTTGCTACCATGGGAATCAAATTCTTCATCGCAATCGCTCAGATGCTGCTTCCATTTGTTCTTGGTGTAGCGGTTACTTCTACCGCAGCCGGCCTTACCTCCTACAATCCGTTATTCTATGGATGCGGAATTGCGTATATCGTACTTTTTGTACTGGTATTCCTGTTCCCGCTGCCAGACGCTGACCAGAAAGCATCCGGCAAAAAAGAGGGCCTGATCGACAGTCTGAAACATACACATTTCTCCTTCGAGTCCATCGCTATGATCCTGATCGGATTCACCTGCACCGGTACCTTCCAGCTGTGGCTGAACTGTGCACAGAACTTTGCAAAAGAGAATGTAGGCTGGGCTGATCCGTCCATCATGCAGACCTACTATTCGGCAGGAACCATGCTGGCACTCGTTGTAACCGCGTTCCTGACCAGAAAAATCAAAGATGTTCGTTTCATCGTTGTTTACCCGGCCATTTGCCTTGTAACTATGATTGCTGTCCTGATGGGACAGAGCAAACCGCTGATGATTGCAGGTGCTTTCATTATCGGATGGGCAGGCGCAGGCGGACTGCTTCAGATCGCAACTTCCGTTTGCAATATGCTGTTCCCGAAAATCAAAGGAACCGTAACCGCATTGGTTATGATTGCATCTTCTCTTTGCAACTATACCATCCTGACCGCAGCATCTAAAATGCAGCCGTCCGGCGTTATGACCATGAACATCGTTCTGACCGCAGTTGGCGTTGCACTTGGACTGTTTGTAAACATTCGCTATAAAAAAATGGTTGAACTTGCGCAGCAGGACAACTAAAATGAGATTAAGGATTGCGGAGTACGAAGAACCAGGTAATCCGGGCGTGAAAAAGAAAAGCCTGCAAAAGAAAAGTCAGGGTTAATATTGAAGAAAGAAGGAAAAACACATGAATACAGTAAAAGTTCGTGATATTGAAATCGGTGCCGGTGCACCGAAGATCATCGTTCCGATCGTAGGAGTTACCAAAAACGATATCATCGAAGAAGCAAAAACCTTCCATTCGATTCCGGTTGACGTTGTAGAGTGGCGTGTAGACTGGTTTGAAGGCGTATTCGACTTCGCACAGGTAGAGGACGTGTTAAAAGACCTCCGCGAAGCACTCGGCAATATTCCGCTTCTGATGACATTCCGTACCTCCAAAGAAGGCGGTGAAAAAGCGATTGAGCCGGCAGCCTATGCGGAGCTGAACATCAAAGCAGCACAGACCGGATATGTGGATCTGGTGGATGTTGAGATCTTTACCGGAGATGACATTGTAAAGAAGATCATCGACGGTGCACACGCAGCAGGCGTAAAGGTTATCGCTTCCAATCATGATTTCTTCAAAACTCCTGCAAAAGCAGACATCATCTACAGACTGCGCAAAATGCAGGATATGAACGCAGATATTCCGAAAATCGCTGTTATGCCGCAGAATAAGAAAGACGTTCTGACCCTGCTTGCAGCAACAGAGGAAATGACCACCAATTATGCGGACAGACCGATCATCACCATGTCTATGGCAGGCACCGGTGTAATCAGCCGTCTCTGCGGTGAGGTGTTTGGTTCTTCCATGACCTTCGGCGCGGCGAAGAAAGCATCCGCACCGGGTCAGATGGGAGTCAATGATCTGAGCACCGTTCTGGATCTGCTTCACAAAGCCATGTAACCGTTTTTTCTTTATGGGACACCGGTATTTTTAGCTTTGCTGTTGATGCCGATGTCCCTTTTGTATTATTGTTCTGTTATAAATTTAACGGAGGTATGCCTTTTATGAAGAGAGTATTTCACTGGCTGGATGAAAACTTGGAAGAATTTCTTCTTGTGATCGGTCTGATCGCCATGACGCTGATCATGGGAATTCAGGTTTTCTGCCGCTACGTCCTTGGCATGTCGCTGTCGTGGTCGGAAGAGCTGACCAGATATATTTTTATCTGGTGCGGTTTTTTAAGCGTCAGCTACTGCAGCAAAAAATGCCTTTCCATCAAGATCGAGCAGTTTGTTGCGATTTTTCCGCGGAGAGGAAAAGCCGTTTTCAAAATTGTGAATCATACGTTTGAACTGATTTTTTTCATCTATATGATTCCGTTTGCTTTTTCTTATATGATGTCGTCAGTTAAAAGCGGCCAGCTTTCCCCGGCCTGCAAAATCCCGATGTACTTTATCCAGGCAGCACCGCTTGTCTCCTTTGTACTGGTTGCATTCCGTGTTTTGCAGCGGTGGATGATCGAGTTCCGTGTGGCACGCGGTGAGAACGTTTTCGACCCGGCCCATCCGGAGCGAAATACGCCGGAATCCTTCATTGAGGCAAATGCCGGAGCAGATAACACCACAGAAAATGCTCTGAACGCGGGTATCGACAACCGCATCCATACGATTAAAAATTCGAATGAGGAGGAACGCTAATGCCGGTCGTAGTATTATTTCTGATTTTTGTTGCATTGCTGGTCATCGCTGTTCCGGTATCGATTACCCTTGGAATCACATCTGTGCTTCCGTCGGTGTTTGACCCGTCTTTTACGGTAGGAGCCAAATATCTGATCCGTGCCATGTTCGGAGGACTCGATTCCTTCCCTCTGCTGGCAGTTCCGATGTTCGTCCTCTCCGGTATCATCATGGCTAAGGGAGGCATCTCCAAAAAACTGTTTGATGTCTTTGCCTATTTTCTCGGAAAATTTACCGCAGGTATGCCGTGCGCGGTTATCGTCACCTGCCTTTTTTACGGTGCGATTTCCGGTTCCGCTCCGGCGACCGTTGCCGCTGTCGGAAGCATGACAATCCCGATTCTGACTACCCTTGGTTATGATCTGACATTCTCCACAGCGATTGTGGCAGTTGCCGGCGGCCTTGGCGTTATCATTCCCCCGAGTATTCCGTTCATCATGTATGGTATGGCTTCCGGTGCTTCGGTCAGTGACCTGTTCCTTGCCGGAATTGTACCGGGTTTGATGATTGGTCTGCTGCTGATGCTTTATGCCATCTATCACTGCAAACGGTATGGGGAGGATAGGGAGAAGATCTATGCAGAAGTCAAAGTGCTGCATGACAAAGGCCTGCTTCGCGTTTTAAAAGAGAGCTTTTTTGCACTGCTTAGCCCGGTAATCATCCTCGGCTGTATCTACAGCGGCGTTGCTTCCCCGACCGAGGCGGCTGTTATCTCCGTATTCTATGCACTGCTTGTCAGCCTTCTTGTGTACAGGAGTATCCGCATACGCGACATCTGGTCCATTCTGGTTGAGGCGATTCGTACCTTCACTCCGATCCTGTTCATCCTAGCGGCATCGACAGCATTTTCCCGTGTCCTGACGCTGATGCAGGTACCGCAGACGGTCAGCGAGTTTATCCTGAACAACTTCCACAGCCCGGTTGCGATCCTTCTGATCATCAATGTATTCCTGCTGATTGTCGGAATGGTTATGGATACGACTCCGGCGATCCTGATTCTGACGCCGATCCTTCTGCCGATCGTACAGGCAATCGGTATGGATCCGATTCAGTTTGGTGTGATCATGGTTGTCAATCTGGCAATCGGCTTCGTAACACCGCCGATCGGGGTCAACCTGTTTGTGGCAAGCTCCCTGACCGAGGTTCCGGTCATGCAGATCGCAAAGAAGGCTATGCCGATGATCGGTTTCTTCCTCGTGGCACTGCTGCTGATTACGTTTATTCCGGCGATTTCGATTGGAATTTTATAGGGAGGAGCGAAGAACAATGAAAAAGATGACAAAAAAGAAAAAGCTTTTCCGAACAGCAACGGTACTTGCCGCTGTCGTTGCACTTGGCGCATCGCTTGCCGGCTGCGGTTCTTCCGGGGAAGAGACGACACAGCGCTATTCCTGGCCGCTGGCAACGGCGAGCCCGGAGGATACGGTAACACAGATTTTCGCCGAGAAGTTTGCGGAAGAGATTTCGGAGCTGAGCGATGGAAGGATGAAAATTCAGGTTTACGCAAACTCAACGCTCGGCGGCGACCGCGATCTGCTCGAAACGTGTGCCGATGGTGATATTCCGTTTGTCGTACAGAATACGGCGCCGCAGGTTTCCTTTATGGGTGATCTTGCCGTGTTCGATCTGCCGTGTGTGTTTGATTCGCTCGATGAATGCCGTGAGAAGATTGATAATCCGGAGTTTTACGAGTTGATCAGCAATGTTTACACAGAGGGCGGCTATCACCTGCTCGGTATGGCGGATCAGGGATTTCGTGTCATGAGTACGAATAAGCCGGTTTACAGCTTTTCGGATTTCAAGGGCCAGAAGATCCGTACCATGGAGAACAGCTACCATCTGGCATTCTGGAAAGCCATCGGTGCCAACCCGACGCCGATGAGCTTCAGTGAGGTTTACATCGGCCTGCAGCAGCACACGATTGATGCGCAGGAGAACCCGTATGAGGTCATCGTTTCGAATAATCTGTATGAGCAGCAGGATTACGTAGTGGAAACGAACCATCTGCCGCATCTGATTTCCCTGATTGTCAACGACGATTTCTTCCGGGGTCTGCCGGAAGACGAGCAGGAGATCATGACAGAGGCCGCAAAGATTGCGACCGAGTACGCAAGAGAACAGTCCGATGCCCGTATCGCCGACAAGATCGCGACAATCGAGGAGAGCGGAACGAAGATTCTGACACTCGATGACCAGACAAGAGAGGAGATCCGAGAGGCATCGAAGAGCGTGTATGCGTCGATTAAAGAGAACATTGACCCGGCGATTTACAATGCTTATATGGATGGGATTGAATAAGAAAAGAAAATGAAATTCCCGGCTGCGGGGCACTGAAAAACAGTGTTTCGCGGCCGGATTTTTTTACACAAAATTTGCCTTGCACAGTCGAAACTGTAAGACTATAATGGGGTTCAGAGGGTTTTTCTAAATTTATCCAATGTGTCGTAAAACCCCTTGCTTTAGCTCTTAACTTGACCCATAAGTAATCATAGATATTTATATGTTCCCATGTTATACTAAAGAAAAAGGGGAGATCCAAATGACGGCGGAATACAAGAACTGGCAAGAAGAGTTTGTGGACATAAATTTTACTGACCAGCGTTTGAAGTCACGTTTCTTCAAGATCATAGACGCTTTTGCAGCATCGCCCGGAAAATCTACTTGGGCAGCTACCGGCTCCAGAAGTTCTGCCAAAGCGGCATACCGTTTCTTTAGTAATAGCGAGATATCCAAAGATGAATTACTTGACAGCATATCCAGAGCAACTGTAGAAAAAATAAAATGTGCAGATGCAGAGTGGATCTTAGCTGTTCAGGATACTACCGCTGTTGGATTTGGAGACCGGAAAGCGATCCAGGGAATGGGATACTATTGCAGTACGGAGCAAAGGGGAATGCTGGTCCATTCTTGCATCGCCGTGACAGACCAGGGGATCCCTTTGGGTATTATCTACCAGGAGACAAATACACGGGAAAAGCCGAAGGACGATTCCCAGACAAAAGAGCAAAAACGTTCCAGACCAATAGAGGAAAAAGAAAATTTCCGATGGCTGGACAGCATGCGTGAGACACTGCTGAGAATGCCAGCGGATATCCCAATATTAACAGTATGTGACCGGGAAGGTGATTTCTATGAATTTTTCTCAGAAGCAGCGGATCTGAAAGCAAATTTTCTGATCCGGATCGTACAAAATCGTATGGTAGATGATGGGAAAAAGATCTTTCATGAATTACGTAGTTCCCCAGTGGCAGGAAGCATGGTTGTCCGGATGAGCCGGAATCCCAAAGAGCATATCCCATCAAGAAATATAAAAATGGATTACCATTGCAAAAAGGTTACAATCTACCGTCCTCAAAGGAGAAAGGAAAAGCATTTACGGGAAAAGCTGGAGCTGACAGCGATCTATGTGCATGAATCCGGGAAAAAGGGGACAGAATGGTTTCTGCTGACAACGGTAACGGTAAAGAGCGAAAAAGAAATAGAAAAGCTGGTACAGTGTTATGCACACAGATGGAAGATAGAACGGTTTCATTTTATATTAAAGAGTGGGTGCAAAATAGAAAAGAACCAGGCAAGGGAATATGGGAGATTAAGCTTTCTAACGTTATTATATTCTGTCATTGCAATGCAGATATTAAATCTGACTTATCTTGGGAAAATATGTCCGGAAATTTCAAGTGGGATCGTATTTGTTGAAGAGGAATGGAAAGTATTATGTTGTTGCGCAAGAAAAAGCAAGGAAATTCCTGAATCGTATTCACTTAAAGAAGCAATTTATGATCTGGGAGTTCTTGGAGGGACGAAAGGTGCACCGAGCGATGGTATGCCCGGAGTACGTTCTATCTGGCAAGGACTGGATGTACTATATTCATTGCTTGCTTATCGAAATTATCTTGTATAAATATGGGTCAAGTTAAGGCTTTAGCTGTGGGGAGTGTCAATCCTGAAGGTGTTCCTGTACCGTCCAAAGATATCATTAACAAACCAGATTTGCAGGTATATGTAAAAGACTTTGGTGAGAACAAGGGAGACTTATGTTTGGTTGCTCAAGTTGCGGATGAGATTGTTGGTGCTGTATGGGTTCGGATTATGAATGATTACGGGCATATAGATAATGAAACACCGTCTTTTGCAATTTCACTTCTTAAAGAGTATAGAAACTATGGTATCGGAACAGAATTAATGAAACAGATGCTAGTGAAATTAAAACTAGAAGGATATAAACAAGCATCATTAGCTGTTCAAAAGATGAATTATGCTGTCCGTATGTATAGGAAGATATGATTTGAAATTGTTGATGAAAATGATGAAGAATATATTATGATTTGTAAATTATAGATACTTGTAAGTTCCAGCTTATATAGCTGTAAATGTTTTATCTTACTGCGGAAAAGGAGATGATTGATAAATGAGAATTGGAGCGTATCAATTTGCGATATCTGGAGATGTAAATGAGAATTATAAAGAAATAGAAAAAGCAATATATTTAGCAAAACATAAAGATGTTCAATTACTGATATTTCCAGAATGTTCATTAACAGGATATCCACCTAGAGATATATCAAATTCATCATGTGTCAATTTTAACCTTGTGCAGTCAATGTGTGATAGACTTCAATCGGTAGCTGACCAAAATGATATTTCTTTTATTGTCGGAACCATATTTAAAGAAAAAGAAATATATAATAGAGCATTACTATTTCAGCCTAATAAACAAATCAAGTCTTATGACAAGCGGGCTTTATGGGGATGGGATAATGATAATTTCGCAAAGGGGAATAGTGATGGAATAGTTGAGATAGATGGGGTTGTATTTGGAATTAGAATTTGCTTTGAAATAAGATTTCCCGAATTTTTCAGAGAATTGTATAAAAGAAATACCGACATAAATGTGGTTTTGTTTTATGATGTAGCGGATACGGACGACAAGGAGCGATATAGTATGATTAGAGGACATCTGCAAACTCGTGCAGTTGAAAATGTTACTACTACTATTTCAGTAAATGCTACCTCGCCTTTTCAAACGGCACCGACAATGGTTTTTGGAAAATCTGGGCAATGTATCAAGGAATGTGTTAGAAATAAACCGGAACTATTGATTTATGATTTTGAAAAGACTGTTAATGATTTCGGAGAAAATGGAAGAACATCAATATCTGATTCATTGATTAACTGGTAACTGATTCTTTTAGCAATTTCTTATTTATTGTGAATGAGCTTACATGTGCTATAATAAAACAAATTAATAGATCGGAATTTGGAAGTGTGAAAGGAATAGAAATGGATAAATACCTTGAACTAAAAGAAAAATTTGAAGCAAATAGAGATGATGAAAATGCTGTAAAAATGGCGGCGTATATGAGGAATTTGTTTTCATTTTATGGTTTACCAACACCTAAAAGAAAAGCAATTTACAAGGATTTTCTGAAATTTGAGAAACGCAAAAAAATAATTGACTGGGATTTGCTTGACAGATGTTATGCAGATGAACATAGAGAATTTCATTATTTTGTGATGGATTATCTTGTGGCAATGCAGAAGTTTTTAAAATTCGATGATGTACCTCATATAGAAAAATATATCAAAACAAATCAATGGTGGGACACAATAGACGGACTTGATAGAATTGTCGGGAATATAGCTTTTACAGATGAACGAATAAATGACCTAATGTTGGAGTGGTCAACAGAT
>OGJY01003296.1_pt1 | contig 13742 bp, 10 predicted proteins | sample 1572231 | NCBI WGS metagenome assembly OGJY01 (sample SAMEA2582121, study PRJEB24529) | metagenome | biome: Human gut stool | place: China | collected 2011
TTACTAATGAAAATGTGTTTTTCATGTTCTGGTAACGCGGCATAGTCAATACGGTCTTGAGACACATCCACTTCTTCTGGACGCCAGAAGAAAGAAAGTTGTTTTTCAATGAGCTTTTCAAAAGTCTCATATTTTTGTTGATCGTAACGAGCAACGTTAACGTTTTGACCAAAGAACATAGGCTCTTTTAATTGATCGTTTTTAGTTTGTGAGAAAGTAGTATATGCCATTGAGATTTTCCTTTTATAGTCTTTATTTAGTACTGATTTATGATACTTTTAATCTGTTCAAACAGTGTTTTAAAGTTACTGAAATAACTGGTATCTTTATCCTTGATCCATGCTGAGAAATTTACTTTTGTATTATCGTTAATTTCTTGTGTTAAGTAATGATATTTTTTATCAAGCTTTTCTTTATAAAATTCAGTTAAGTTTATTTTTGTTGGTAACACTGGATTTGTTGTGCATGTAAAAATGTCTTTAAATTCTAGTATTTTTTGTTCTATAGCTATATTAATTAATTCTGAAGGAAACATGAATTCAATAGGTGTCTGAAACTTAGGCTTTTCTGATATTGAATTCTCTTTACAATACAGCTCACAAATACTTTTTATTTCTTCTGGTTGAGGGAGTAATCCAATATATAAAGGTTTATCAATTGATATTTTACTGAAAATAGAATGCTCTATAGGAGAGGTATCTCTAAACATCTTTAATTGATTTTCACCTTCATGATCTTTATCAAATAAGCCAATTATTATTTTAGATGCCTCTTGTGATAGTACTCTAATTGACTTTAAATATGTGGAAATATTAGATGCTCCATTTGCGCTAATAAATTCGCAAAATAATTGTTTGTTGGGATATAGTTTTTCAAAAGCTGTTTCTAAAATAGCTTTATCTGTAATCCCTTCAACAATAACATGAGGTAATGCTTTATGACTAAGCTCTTGCTCTAAACGTCTATGTTCTTCTTTTAGCTTTTCAATTTTATCAAATTCTTCTTTTGCTCTCTTTGAAATAAGAGCTGCGATACCTAAATTTTGATCTAATAAATCTTCTATAGATACTTGTTGAATACTAGTTTCTGCGTCAGTGTCAGTTGAATTTTGTGATACATACCATTTAGTAATGTGTGGGCTGTCTAAATCATAGAATGCAGGAGAATGTGTTGTAATAAAAATTTGATTTTCTCTAGAGAACTCATTACTAAATTGGCTAGCTAGGTGAAATGCCGCTCCTAATTCTAGAGAGGTTTCAGGTTCTTCATACGCCCAAATATGGTGTTTATCACTATGTTTTGCGATAAAATCTAAAATAAATGGTATATGTCTACTCTGTATACCATCTCCCCTTTTTTGTAATGGAATGCTATGTTCGTTGTAACTTGTTGAAAAATCTAAAGCATTAAATAGCATTCTAAGATCCGTTGGAGGCTGAATACTACTCTTAATTCCTACTCCATCATTGATTTTTAGACTCATATCATAAGTACTTTCATTGATTTGTCTTATTAAATCATTTGTTGATAATGTTAAACTAGACTTTTCATCATCGAATAATGCATCATGTAGCATTGTGAGAAAATGAGCGAAAATATCTCTTCCTCTAACAGCAGGAATGTAATGAAAAGATAATTTATTTAAGAATTTTATAATTTGTGTAGAAGATACATCTTTAGGATATGAAATTTCAGGGGTATTTTCGTACCTATTCCAAACTTTTTTAACAAAAAATTCTTTTGGTAGAGACTTCCAATTTAAAAAGTTATTAAAATAGACTTTAATCCATATGGTTGCTCTTCCTTTTACCTTTCGAGCTTCTTGTTCTCTTTTTCTGGTAAGATCATCATGGAAATAAAAATTTTGGCCTAATTCAGTTTGATTGTTAAAGAATAAGTTTAACGCTTTTAAAATATTTGATTTTCCACTGTCATTATTGCCGATAAGAATATTTAAATCTTCTGTTCTATTTATAATGATATTATATGTTGAACGAAAGTAGTTAATTTCAATTCTATTTATTATTTTCATATGTTTCTACTTCATAAACTAAATATAGTGCCTAAGGCTGAATTATATTCCCTATAATTCAGCCTTGATGACATTTAAATCTTACAAGCGCCACCAGCACAGCCATCATCTAAATCTTCTTGGCTGTCTTCAGCACCATCACGGGTGTTTTGATAGTAGAGGGTTTTTAAGCCGTATTTGTAAGCGGTTAAAAGATCTTTTAACAACACTTTCATTGGCACTTTACCGTCTTCAAAACGTTTTGGATCGTAGTTGGTATTTGCAGAGATCGCTTGATCCACGAATTTTTGCATAATGCCGACTAAGTGTAAGTAACCATCATTGCTTGGAATATCCCAAAGCAACTCATAGTTATCACTTAAGTTTTCATAATCCGGTACAACTTGTCTTAAGATACCATCTTTTGATGCCTTAATACTCACATGACCACGAGGAGGCTCGATACCATTTGTTGCATTAGAAATCTGTGAAGAAGTTTCTGACGGCATTAATGCGGTCAAGGTTGAGTTACGTAAACCGAATTCTTTGATTTCTTGACGCAATGTTTCCCAATCATAATGTAATGGTTCTTGCGTTAAGTTATCGATATCTTTCTTATAGGTATCGATTGGTAAAATACCTTTCGCGTAATTGGTTTCATTGAAGTATTCGCATGCACCTAATTCTTTCGCTAAGTTCATAGAGGCTTTCAATAGATAGTATTGAATCGCTTCAAATGTGCGGTGAGTTAAATCGTTAGCTGAGCCATCAGAATAACGTACACCATTTTTCGCTAAATAATATGCATAGTTAATGACACCGATACCCAGTGAACGACGACCTAATGAAGAGCGTTTTGCTGCTGGAACAGGGTAGTCTTGGTAATCAAGTAATGCATCTAATGCACGTACTGCAAGATCAGCCAGGTTATCTAACTCATCTAAATTATCTAATTTACCCAAGTTAAATGCAGAAAGCGTACAAAGCGCAATTTCACCATTTTCATCATGGAAATGTTGTAATGGTTTAGTTGGTAATGCAATTTCTAAACATAAGTTAGATTGACGCACTGGCGCAACAAGCGGATCAAACGGTGAGTGAGTATTACAGTGATCCACGTTTTGGATATAAATACGACCGGTTGATGCACGTTCTTGCATTAATAAAGAGAATAACTCAACGGCTTTTACAGCACGTTTGCGGATATTTGGATCCTGTTCGTATTTCACGTAAAGTTCTTCAAATTTATCTTGATCAGCAAAGAATGCTTCATAAAGTCCAGGTACGTCTGAAGGGCTGAATAAAGTAATATCTGCGCCTTTAATTAAGCGTTGATACATTAATTTGTTTAGCTGTACGCCGTAGTCCATGTGACGAACACGGTTATCTTCCACACCACGGTTATTTTTCAATACTAATAAGCTTTCAACTTCTAAGTGCCAAATCGGGTAGTAAACTGTTGCTGCACCACCACGTACACCACCTTGTGAACAAGATTTTACAGCACTTTGGAAGTGTTTATAGAATGGAATACAGCCAGTATGGAATGCTTCACCACCACGAATTGGGCTACCTAATGCACGAATTGCACCTGCATTTACCCCGATACCTGCACGTTGTGAAACGTATTTCACGATTGCTGCAGAGGTAGCGTTGATAGAGTCTAAGCTATCACCACATTCAATCAATACACAAGAGCTGAATTGACGCGTAGGCGTACGAACCCCTGCCATGATAGGCGTAGGTAAAGAAATCTTAAAGGTTGAGGTCGCATCGTAGAAACGACGAATATAATCCAAACGGGTTTCTTGTGGATATTTTGAGAATAAGCTCGCTGCAACTAATAAATAAAGGAATTGCGCAGATTCATAGATCTCACCGGTTACACGGTTTTGAACTAAGTATTTTCCTTCTAATTGTTTTACTGCGGCATAAGAAAAGGTCATATCACGCCAGTGATCAATAAACCCATCCATTTCATCCCATTCTTCACGGGTATAGTCGGCTAAAAGTGCAGGATCATATTTACCCATGCGCACTAATTTTTTCACATGATCGTATAAACGAGGCGGATCAAAATGGCCATATGCTTTTTTACGTAAATGGAAAACCGCAAGACGAGCAGCAAGATATTGATAATCGGGCGTATCTTTGCTGATTAAGTCTGCTGCTGCTTTAATAATCGTTTCGTGAATATCAGACGTACGAATGCCTTCATAAAATTGAATATGAGAACGCAATTCAACTTGAGAAACAGACACGTTTTCCAAGCCTTCAGCCGCCCAAGTAATCACACGGTGAATTTTGTCTAAATTGATTTGTTCAAGCGTACCATCGCGCTTTGTAACCATTAATCCTTTGTTCATGGAAGATAAACCTACTAGAGAAATGAATTGAATAAAACACAAGATATAGTGTTGGGAAAAATAACGATGCACAAGATAGAGTGTTTTAGAATTGAATTCAAGCGGTAAATTTTTTACTTATGTTATTGACAAAAGATAAGTCATTAAAAATAAATGACTTATCTTTCAAGTGATGTTTTTTTCGACAGGATCTTTTTTGTAAATCTTTGTAAAGAAAAAAGTGCAGTCAAAAACGAGATGATTTTTGACCGCACTTCAATGTTTAAAAGTTTAATTAATTCAAGTATTTAAATACTTTGACGACTTTTTGAACACCGGTAACTTTACTTGCAATTTCTGCTGCTGAGTCACCTTGTGATTGAGTGACGTTTCCGAGTAAGAATACTTCTCCATTTTCGGTGATCACTTTCACATCTGTTGCTTTTACATTATCGCCAACGAAGAGTTTTGATTTAATTTGTGTGGTAATCCAACTATCTTTGGTAATTTGACCAAAGTTAATTTTATTGCCCACACGTAATTCGTTATAGACGTCATTCACACCATCTACGCCTTTAGCAAGACTGGTTGCAGTTTCTTTTACGCCTTCACTCGGTACTTGACCAATTAATAATACACGGCCACTATAAGAAACGGCATGTACACGACTTTCTGATTTAATTTGTGCATCTTTATCTAATGCATTTTCAACTTTTATTTCTAACGTTTCATCATCGACTTGTGTCCCCATTGTACGAGGATCTGTCGCAACTTTAGCACCAGCAGCCGCACCACCAAGCACAGCAGCTACACAGCCTTGTAACATAATCGATGCACCAAGTACGAAGGCGAGTTTTTTAAATGGGGTTAATTTCATCATTAATCTCCTTTTTATAAATGAGTGAGTTAACTAATTAGTCAATTAATTTTAGAAATAGTTTGGTTGGAAAAGCCTTTAATGTCAAGCTCTTGGGAAAAGTGTGCTATCAACAAGCTCACACAGTGCATTTATGACGAATAAATGATTTTCCAAAATACGCGCTTCTTTCGTTGCGGGAATTGATATTTCTAAATCAGCTTCAGCTAATACACCTTGAATCGCATCGTTATTTGAACCCGTTAAAGCAATCACCTGAATTTCTTTATTAACTGCATTGGAAATCGTATTTAGCACGGCTTTTTCTGTTCCTAAAGGGGCAAAGGCGAGCAATAAATCGCCAGGCTTAGCGATAGCGCTAAATTGATGTTGATAAAGTTGATCGGTTGGTTGATCAAAAACCAGTGAAGAACCGACCGCACTTTCAAGGCTAAGATGTACAGATGGCAGGCTAGGACGCTCAAAATCGTAACGATTAAGCAAATTTGACACTAAGAATTGCGCATTCGCGTAAGAGCGAGCGACGCCACAGGCAATCACTTTATGACCACTTAACAAACATTGCATGACCATTTGTGTGGCAGTTGCAATATTTTCTGATAATAGGCTCGAAGCAGAGATTTGAATCTGAATACTTTCGCTATAAATATCTTTAACTTTTTGTAACATAATCGGAAAAGGTTAATCGAGAAAATTAGGAATCCATTGGATATCACTGGCAGTTTTTCCAAAGGCGATAAGATCAAAACGACAATCTGCATCTTCGAGGCTTAGGTCGCGTTGGGCAAGCCATAAATTTGCAGCATTCAGCCATTTTTGTTGCTTTTGCCAATCCACACTTTCAATAGCGGATCCAAATGCTGAACTAGATCGTTGACGTACTTCAACAAAAACAATGGTTTGCCCGTCTTGCATAACGAGATCTAATTCACCACATTTGAAATGTTGATTCGCCGCGATGAATTTGAGACCTTTAGACTCTAAGAAAAGGCGGGCTTGATGTTCAAAGCCCGCCCCTTGTTGACGTTTTAATGAAAACATGGATTAGTTCGCAACCGCTACTACATTACCATCTTGTACTTGATACCATGTCATATCGCGGTCCACATCACAGTTTGAATCAGCGCTAAGCTGACCAGTTAAACCACTTAAGGTGTAACCTGGCACTTGGCGTAATTCATTAAAGTGATTGATGAGTAACCATGCATCAGAACCCATTGCATATAAACGCATTAATTGGAATTCACCACCGGTTGAGCCAGCCACTTTTTGATATTGTGAAGAATCGCTTTGTTTAAAGAATGGAATATCACTAAATTGAACGCCATTCATTTTCGCATAGTATTCAGGGGTATTACTTGCCGCGTTAGAACGAGAGCTTGCATAAATACGGACATTCGGATTGCTGGTATCTAAATAACCTTTAATTTCAGCCAATTCATCTGGTGAAGAGATGACATAAAGTGCACTTGTATCTTGCGGCGCACCTTGGAAGAAGTAGGTAATATCAGCTGGTAAGTTATAGTAGCGAATATTCGCATCTGTACCCGCTAAACGTTGCCAACGAACATTGAAAGCATTACCAACACGTTGTCCTAAATCATTTTGCGGCATGGCAACGATTGGATTGCGAATACCATCTTTCCACATTTTGTTCGCAGCAGATTCGGCCTCATCTTCTGGAGATAAACCGTAATAACAGACTTGGTTAATCGCTTGAGTATTTGCTGTTGCATTTAATGTGAGTACATCCATGCCTTGTACAGCGCTAGGATTCGCAATGATGGCATCGACGTTTTGTTTAAGTAATGGACCCACTAATGCTTTAATACCTGCTGCTTTTGCTTGTGCAATAATGTCATTGATCGGTGTGGTTGATGAGTCAAATACTTGTACAGGGATGGTTGAGTCACCTTTTGCATCATTGAAACCGGATTGGATAGTTGTACCTAAAATTTGGCCATCGCCACTTAAAGGTAAGACTAAACCAATTTGAGCTAAATTCGTTTGTTGGAAATTCAACAAGCTTTCGAGCTCTTTAGGGAAAAAGGTTGCTGCAACGTGATTTGGATAAGCTGATTTCCAGCTTTGTAACGCTTGGCTTAATTGTACCGGCTGACGGATGTTGTCATTATAAGCTTTAATTAAGGTGAGCCAACCGCCTAATGCCACGCTACCTTCATCTGAGGCATTATTGATGACAGCAGTATTCGCAGAACGGAGTAACGACCAAGTTTTATCAACATTATCTTTACGACGTTGCATGTCTGTTAAATTTTCATCCATTTTAATGCGAGCCTTCACCGCTTCAATCACGTCTTTACGATTTTCTGCTGTTTGAGCAAAGGTTTCGTAATAACGAGATTTTTGTGATGGACTTAATTTCGTGAGATCAATCGCACGTAATTTACTTTCAGCCATCTCATTAGCGCCTTTCGCCGCAGCGATACGTGCTTCAACTAAAGTACGGTCTAATTGTTGCGCTTCGTTTAAGTCAACCAATTCATTTAATAACTCTTCGGCTTGTGGCACTTTATTTTCAGAAATTAATACACGAGCTGCTAAGAGTTTGTATGTTTGTTGATCTTCTTTATCCTGTGTTTGCCCTAATTTGTTCATATAAAATTCAGAACTTGCATTGGCATCACGTTGTAATGTTTGGGTAAAGCTGCTACCAAATAAGTTAGAACAACCTGCTAACGCAACAGACAATAAAATCGGCATTAAACGTTTTTTAAAACGACCGCCTTGTAATAGAATAGACATATTCGCTCCATAATGAATAAATCAATAATGGGCGATCTTACTTATCTCACAATGTAAAAGCAAACAAAAATGAATGATTTAACCGGAATTTTATATATTGTCGCTACGCCAATCGGGAATTTACAAGATATTACACAACGTGCTTTAGACACCTTTTCTCAAGTGGATTTAATTGCTGCGGAAGACACACGCCACAGTGGTTTATTGCTCAGTCATTATGGTATCAAAAAGCCTTTTTTCGCCTTGCATGATCACAATGAACAAGAAAAAGCGCATGTGTTGGTAGAAAAGTTAAAACAAGGCACCAATATCGCATTAATTTCCGATGCAGGGACACCCTTAATTAGCGATCCAGGTTTTCATTTAGTGCGTCAATGTCGTGAAGCAGACATTAAAGTGGTGCCGTTACCCGGCGCTTGTGCTGCGATTACTGCATTATGTGCATCGGGCATTGCATCAGACCGTTTTTGCTTTGAAGGTTTTTTACCTGCGAAAACCAAGGCGCGTAAAGATAAGTTAGAAAACGTCGCAGAAGAAGACCGCACTTTAATCTTCTATGAATCAACTCACCGCATTTTAGATACCCTTGCTGATATGCAAGATGTATTAGGTGGCGAACGCTATGTTGTACTTGCTCGTGAAATTACGAAAACATGGGAAACTATTGCAGGGGATAAATTAAGTGATCTTCGTCAATGGTTAAGCGAAGATCCGAATCGCACGAAAGGTGAGATGGTGTTAATCGTGGAAGGCAAACCCAAATCAGAAGATAGCGAAGCATTTTCACCACAAGCAATTAAAGCACTCACTTTGATTGCCAAAGAACTCCCTTTAAAAAAGGCTGCGGCGATTGTGGCAGAACTTTATGGTTATAAGAAAAATGCCTTATACCAATTTGGATTGGATAATTTAGATTAGTCAAAAAACTATCTCCCTCTTTAGCAAAGAGGAGCTAAGGGAGATTTGGCAGAATTAATTTTTATAAATTTCGGAGAACAAATGTTAAAACAGGTTTCAGATACCTTACTTGCACCAAGCAATTTATCGCATCAATCATTGCTTAATATTTTTGATGTGATGTCGCATCGTCATATTGATTATGCGGATCTTTATTTTCAATTAAGCCAAGATGAAAGCTGGGTATTAGAAGACAGTATTATTAAAGAAGGCGGCTTTCATATTGATCGCGGTGTTGGTGTACGCGCAGTTTCTGGAGAGAAAACAGGCTTTGCGTATTCCGATCAAATTAACTTAGCGTCATTACAACAATGTGCAGAGGCCGTAAAAGGTATTGCACAAATTAAAGAAGGCAATTTAATTTCGCCTCAAGCATTTAATGCGGTGAATGCGGTTCAGCGTTATACGGCGATTAACCCGTTAGAAAGTTTAAGTAAAGAGAAAAAGATCGAGTTATTACACTTAGTGGATCGTACAGCGCGATCTGAAGATCCTCGTGTTACGCATGTCTCAGCGGCATTAAGCTCGATTTATGAAGAAGTGTTAGTGGTCGCAACAGATGGCACACTTGCTGCAGATATTCGCCCGCTTGTGCGTTTATCCATTTCTGTTCTTGTTGAAGAAGATGGCAAACGTGAGCGGGGTAGTTGCGGTTCAGGTGGACGCTTTGGCTTAGATTGGTTCTTTGAAGTGGTAAATGGGGATATTCGTGCCGTTAATTTTGCAAAAGAAGCGGTTCGTCAAGCCCTTGTGAATTTAAGTGCGGTCGCGGCACCAGCAGGATTAATGCCTGTGGTATTAGGGGCAGGTTGGCCTGGCGTATTGCTTCATGAAGCAGTGGGGCATGGTTTAGAAGGGGATTTCAACCGCAAAGAAAGCTCTTTATTTACAGGAAAAATTGGTGAGTTAGTGACGTCGCCATTATGTACAATTGTGGATGATGGCACATTGCAAAACCGCCGAGGTTCTTTAACCATTGATGATGAAGGTGTACCAAGTCAGTGTAACGTTTTAATCAAAGATGGGATTTTGCAAGGCTATATGCAAGATAAACTCAACGCTCGATTAATGGGTGTGAAACCCACAGGGAACGGTCGTCGTGAGTCTTATGCGCATTTACCAATGCCACGAATGACGAATACCTATATGTTAGCGGGTCAAAGCAAATTTGAAGATTTAATCGCTTCTGTCGATCGTGGTATTTATGCACCGCACTTTGGTGGTGGGCAAGTGGATATTACCTCGGGTAAATTTGTGTTCTCGACATCTGAAGCTTATCTTATTGAAAAAGGCGAAATCACTAAACCGGTTAAAGGGGCAACGTTAATCGGTAGTGGTATCGATGTGATGCAAAAAGTCTCTATGGTCGCAGATAAAACAGACTTAGATCTTGGTATCGGTGTGTGCGGCAAAGATGGTCAAAGTGTGCCGGTCGGCGTTGGCCAGCCAGCCTTGAAAATCGATGAAATCACCGTTGGTGGAACCAATTAAACATACAGCCCGATAATCATATCGGGCTTTTTATTTCCTTCGTATATAAGTGCGGTCCGTTTTTCATCTATTTTTGATTAGTCAGTTTCTGATGAATCATTATTGCGTTAGGTTAAAAGTTAAACACACCTTGCATTTATCTCGATTCTTTTATGATCCCTATCACAATATCTTGTAAAACCAGTTAAAAAAATTCCCCAAATAACCGTAATAAGTGATACATTTATCGTTGCATGACTTTTTGTCATTTAAGAGACAGGGACAGGCGTGAGTTTGTCTGAAATTTCATCAACCAGAGGGAAACATTTATGTTAATTGGTGTACCTAGAGAACTGCTTGATAGCGAAAATCGTGTGGCGGCGACGCCAAAAACGGTTCAGCAGATCTTAAAACTGGGCTTTGATGTCATCGTAGAACACGATGCGGGATTCAAAGCAAGTTTTGAAGACCAAGCATTTATCGACGCCGGCGCAAAAATTGGCTCAAGTTCAGAAGTATGGCATTCGGATATTATTTTTAAAGTGAATCCACCAACGGATGCAGAAATTGATCAAATGAAGGAAGGTGCAACACTTGTGAGCTTCATTTGGCGCGCACAAAATCCGGATTTAATGAAAAAACTCACGTCGAAAAAAATTAATGTATTAGCGATGGATTCTGTGCCACGTATTTCCCGTGCGCAAGCGCTTGATGCATTAAGCTCTATGGCGAATATTTCTGGTTATCGTGCGGTGATTGAAGCAGCTCATGAATTTGGTAGTTTCTTCACTGGACAAATTACTGCGGCAGGTAAAGTACCACCGGCAAAAGTGTTAGTCATTGGTGCGGGTGTTGCAGGTCTTGCCGCGATTGGTGCAGCCAATAGCCTTGGTGCGATTGTACGTGCTTTTGACTCTCGTCCTGAAGTAAAAGAACAAGTACAAAGTATGGGCGCGTCTTTCTTAGAAATTGATTTCAAAGAAGAAGGCGGTAGCGGCGATGGTTACGCGAAAGTAATGTCAGAAGAATTTAACCGTCGTGCGATGGAGCTTTATGCGGAACAAGCCAAAGAAGTGGATATCATTATTACCACTGCGGCGATTCCAGGTAAACCAGCTCCTCGCTTAATCACGAAAGAAATGGTTGATTCCATGAAACCAGGTTCTGTGGTGGTAGATTTAGCGGCTGCAACAGGTGGTAACTGTGCTTACACTGAAGCAGGAAAAGTCGTAACCACTGAAAACCAAGTGAAAATCATTGGTTACACCGATTTCCCAAGTCGTTTACCAACACAATCTTCCCAACTTTACGGTACAAACTTAGTTAATTTATTAAAACTACTTTGTAAAGAAAAAGACGGCAAGATCAATATTGATTTTGACGATGTGGTATTACGTGGTGTGACTGTGGTACGTGATGGGGAAGAAATTCCACCAGCACAAATCCAAGTGTCAGCACAACCAAAACAAGAAGCGAAAGCAGCACAAAGTGCGGTTAAAAAAGAGGAAGAAAAACCAGCAGATCCTCGCATCAAATATGGTGTGATGGCGGGTGTAGGTGTGTTATTCCTCTGGCTTGCATCTGTGGCGCCAGCGGCATTCCTTTCTCACTTCACCGTATTCGTATTGGCTTGTGTAGTTGGTTACTACGTGGTTTGGAACGTCAGCCACGCTTTACACACCCCACTTATGGCGGTAACCAATGCGATTTCAGGTATCATCATTGTGGGTGCATTACTGCAAATTAGACAACCAACAGGCAACTTCTTTATTGATGCATTAGCCTTTGTGGCAATCTTGGTGGCAAGCATCAACATCTTTGGTGGTTTCCGTGTAACCCAACGTATGTTGGCGATGTTTAGAAAAGGTTAAGGAGAAGACGATGTCTGAAGGTTTAGTACAAGCAGCCTATATTATCGCTGCATTACTTTTCATTATGAGCTTAGCCGGTCTTTCTAAACATGAAACGGCAAAAGCCGGTTGTTGGTATGGTATTGTCGGTATGACAATTGCCCTTGTTGCAACCATTTTCGGTCCACAATCTGAAGGCACATTATGGATCATCATTGCGATGATCATCGGTGGCGTGATTGGTGTTCAACGTGCATTAAAAGTTGAAATGACTGAAATGCCTGAACTCGTTGCGATCCTTCACAGCTTTGTAGGTTTAGCAGCAGTGCTCGTAGGCTTTAACAGCTACGGCTTAACACACGAAACCGATCCTGTGTTAATGAATATCCATAACGTTGAAGTATTCTTAGGGATCTTCATCGGTGCGGTAACATTCACGGGTTCTATCGTAGCATTCGGTAAATTAAGCGGCAAAATCAATTCAAAAGCGTTAATGTTGCCACATCGCCATAAATTAAATTTAGCGGCATTAGTGGTTTCAGCTTTCTTGATGGTAGCATTCTTAAACAACCCAGATAATATCTTCCCAGTGTTACTCATGACCGCGATTGCACTTGCATTCGGCTGGCACTTAGTGGCATCTATCGGTGGTGCGGATATGCCGGTTGTGGTTTCAATGCTTAACTCTTATTCCGGTTGGGCAGCGGCTGCAGCGGGTTTCATGTTAAGCAATGACTTGCTTATCGTTACCGGTGCATTAGTGGGTTCTTCTGGTGCGATTCTTTCTTACATTATGTGTAAAGCGATGAACCGCTCATTTATCAGCGTTATCGCAGGTGGTTTTGGTAATGATGTTCAAGTTTCTTCTGATGAAGAGCAAGGTGAACACCGTGAAACAACCGCAGAAGAAGTGGCTGAATTGCTCAAAAATGCAAGCTCTGTAATCATCACGCCAGGATATGGTATGGCGGTAGCACAAGCGCAATATCCAGTGGCTGAAATTACGGCGAAATTGCGTGAGCGTGGTATTAACGTGCGTTTTGGTATTCACCCTGTTGCAGGTCGTTTACCAGGTCATATGAACGTACTTTTAGCGGAAGCGAAAGTGCCTTATGACATCGTGCTTGAAATGGATGAGATCAATGATGATTTCGCGGATACCGATGTGGTATTGGTTATCGGTGCAAACGACACCGTAAACCCAGCTGCAATGGAAGATCCAAACAGCCCAATCGCCGGTATGCCAGTGTTAGAAGTATGGAAAGCTCAAAACGTTATCGTATTCAAACGCTCTATGGCGGTGGGTTACGCAGGCGTTCAAAACCCATTATTCTTCAAAGAAAACACTCAAATGCTCTTTGGTGATGCAAAAGAACGTGTTGATGACATTCTTACAGCATTAAACAAATAAGCAAAAAGCTGAAGTAAAACTGACCGCACTTTGAGAGATTAAAGTGCGGTTTTTT
>OGJY01003302.1_pt1 | contig 13714 bp, 19 predicted proteins | sample 1572231 | NCBI WGS metagenome assembly OGJY01 (sample SAMEA2582121, study PRJEB24529) | metagenome | biome: Human gut stool | place: China | collected 2011
AACTCTGGTCCATCTGGCCCATCTGAGCGGGCTGAACCTTGCTGAACTGGGGCTTGCGCTGCACGTTGTCCCGCAGCAGGTCCTCCTTAGAGAAGGTGTAGAACTTGGCCGAGGACAGCTGCACCGGGCAGATAGGAAAGATGGACTTCGCCACATAGCGGCTGGCGTCCTGGAAATAGGCCATGCTCAGGTTGGTCAGGTAGATGTTGGGCTTGAAAGTGCCCTTTGCGATCTCAAACTGGATGCTCTCGGGTGTCATTCCATTCATTAGGTTGTTCCTCCTTTGTCTATCAGCCCGCAGCCTTGGGGTATTTCACCATCTGGGCCTTGATATAGGCACCGGCGGCACCGGCGGCCTCCAGTGCCACGGCGATGATATACTGGCCGCCCGTGGTGGCTTTCACCAGGGCCCCGTTGGTGTCGCAGGTCAGCTCGTCGCCCTTGCTCACCGCGTCCCCAGTCCGCACCAGGCCCATCTCCTTCACCTGGATGTCCACGTCGGCCCCCTGGGCGATGGCCTCGTCGTTGGTCATAATGCCGATGCCGATGGCGGCCTCGCCAGCTGTGGAGCACAGTACCACGTTGCCGGAGGCGTCATACTTCACGGCCTTGCCCCGCACGTCGTCCAGGGCGGCTCCGGCCTTCTCGGTGATCACGGCGCTGTCATTGATGGAAGTAGCAAGATAAGTCATGTCGTCGCGCTCCTTTCCGTTATGCCTGATAGGCCCGCTCATACTCAGCGACAAGCTCGGGGTGATTCTCCCATGCCTTGGCCACAGCCTGGACCCGGTCCAGGGAGGTGTCGGACTTCTGAATGTCGTCCGCAGCGGCCTCCACCTTTGCCAGCACGTCGTCGCCCACACCGGCGACGCTCTTGCCGATCTCTGCGAACACGCCGGACTTGTTCACCAGGTCCAGGCTCTTGTCCAGCACAGAGAGATAGGCGTCATAGTTCTCCTGGCCGGTCTGCTTCATGCCATAAAGGCTCTTGGCCAGCTCCTCCACGTTCTCACCCAGAGGGGCGTACTTCTTGGCAATCTCGGTATATTCCTTCATCTGAATGGACTTCTCCAGGGTCTCCAGCCGCTTCAGCGCGGCGCTCATCTCGGGGGAGGTGTCCTTCTTGCCGACATTGTCCTCGGGGGCCTTCTCCTCGGGACCGTCGCCTTCGGGATTCTCCTGGGGCTTCTTCTTGGGGGGAGTGGAGAGCTCACCGTCCGTCAGTCCGGCCTCCTCGGGGTCGGCCTCGGGGTCTACCTTGGCCTTGGCGATCAGCGCCTCATACTGGGCCAGCTCTTCCGGGGTGAAAACGCTCTTGTCGATCTTCATCTGGTCTCTTCCTTTCCACAAAATTTTGGCCTGATGGCCTCGGCCAACAAAGGCTTTGCAATAAATTCTTGCTTGGTTCCACTATACTACATGCCCCGCTTTTCTTAGGTTGCACCCGCATTTGCGCAAAAAAAGAGAGCGGCGTTTGCCGCTCCCAAGTGCAAGCTCATTGTCGGATTTTGCTTATGTTGACAATGTACAGAAAAATTTGATATTGGATGTACGAAAACATGAAATTTCAAGACGAATTTACGCAGTGTTGATGAAAGTATACGTGGGGCGCAGCCAATGCAGAATGTTGATTACCTGAAAAATTTATGTCTAAATAGCACAATATGGTGATTTTGTGCAACATTTTTCATTGACATCAACAGTTTAAGGGCATATACTATAAAGACCTTAGAATATTGTCTATTCTGTACCGTGTATTGCTAAATTCCACAGCACTGTTACAAAAGGCATGATAAGGTTATGGGTCGCGCCTGGAGCGCAGGAGGTGAATACAAAATGTCTCGTATCAGAGAACTTGGCTTTACCATTTGTGAGCGGGTATCCCATGATCCAAAGGTCGAGCAACAGCTTCGAGATAGCTTGGGCATAACACAGCAGGAAATGAAAAAGCTGTATGATGGTCGGCTTTTCTTGACTGGTGCAGACTTGAGAAAGATTTCCGAGGTGTGCGGAAGTGAACTGCTTCAGAACATGGATCAGAGTGCCTACAACGAGCGTGTTGTCCATTGTATGACGGCATTTAAGAACCCGGCAGACCGGGAAAAGATACTGGATTTAATAGATGCTTATATTGATGCACGGGAAGCGCTGGAAAGCTGCTAATACTTGCAATAATGGGCGGGCAAGGAGGACATCTTTTTGCTCGCCCTTTTTATAAGGGAGAGGTGATTGTATGCTGAATTGGGATGAACTTGTCGATTTTCCCCAAGAGACCATTCTAAAAATGCAAGATATCATCGCAGAGAAGAAACAAGCACCCGAACTGAAAAGATTGTTTGTTAATACCATCCTGCGTGAAGATATTTTTGATATCTTGGAAAGCTGCTGTACAGTCGTTTACTTCCCACTGTCTGATGAGGAAGAAAACGATGGGTTTCAAGTTGCGCGTGCAGTAGACTACGGAAAGCAGGGCGCACATGAAGAAATGTTCGTTTTTTTGAATACGGCAAAGCCTCTTGAGAAGCAGGTTTTCACTGCTGGCCACGAATTGGGCCATATTTGGGGAGTTACCGATAGTATCTGGAATTCGGAACTGAGTTCGCAGATCCCACGTAGCATAGCAAGTGAAGAGGCTGCGATGAATCGTTTTTCCGCAGAACTTCTGATGCCTACAGAGCAATTCAAGCAATCTGCAAAGGCGCAGTTGGAATCGTACCGGGTAGATGGAAAAATTAAAATAATCAATGGTATCCGGGTGATCGCAAGCCTGATGAATGAATTCTGTGTTCCGGCGAACGCAGTGGGAAGGCGCCTTTACGAAACTAAGTGCCTGCCTAAGCAGTCTTGTGAGAAGTTGATGTTTACTGGCCCGGGGCGAGTTTCATCCGGTGAATACCAGCGGATATTCCAGGATGCACTGCGCGACTGTATTGAAGAGGGTGGATACACCCGCTTGAATAAACCAACAAAAAAGTATGGGATCAAAGAGTTCCCCTCAATTCTCAGCAAAGTTGAAGAAAAACATATTTTCTCTCAGGAAAGAATCAAAAATTTGCGAAGCCAACTGCATATTCCCGTCATTGACGAAAAAGAAGACGGGCTCGGCAGCGGGGACCTTTAACAAGGAGCGGGTTGCCAGTGGACGAAAATCGGGTCGTTCTGGACACAGATTTTATTTCAGGAATCACTGATTATAGAGATGGAGATTCATCGGACCTTTTTCGCCGGGTGTTTCAAACACTTGGGAAAGTGCCTGTAGTTCATTCTTTCATTGCAGATAATGAGTTGATACATAACCCTGTAGCGCAGGCGTTGCTCCGTGAGGGGTTTGTTCAGTCTATTTCCTGTACAGAATTGAGTGTACCAGATGGCATGGATGGGGAAGCTGAGTACCGAGGGATGTTCGAGTCGATGTATCAACGTATAAAGAACGAGCCGCTTTCGGCCCATATCAACATTTTTGCGCGGAATGCAGGAAAGAGCTTCGGTGAGATTCACTCGATTCTGTTGGCTACAGAATTAGGTATCCCACTATTTTATTCCAATGACAGTGACGCTAAAACGGCAGCGAAAGCATATCCTCGTGGGCGGTTAACGATCATGAACGCCGAGGACGTAGCGGAACAGCTTATCGACACTGACTTGATCACAGGGAAAGAACGAAAATTTATCCGCAATTATTACCAAAGAAAACGGCACTGATCCGAAGAATAAGAACGGAAAACACCCCATACTGGAAGCCCAGTATGGGGTGTTTTCGTGAAGAATACCGATATATCATTGTCATATTCCCTTCGCCTTATCCCTGAAAGATTTACTTTGAAGGAATACTTGCCAGATAGTCGAATACCTCGTCGTTGTTCAGCCAGCGGATACTTCCGTTGTCTTCCACCAGGTAACAGGGAAGGCCGACATTCACCGACTCGTCCGTGTCGAGCACAGCCTCATAAACGTCAAAACCTTTCCAATGCTTCCTGAACTTTGCTCCATCATACCCGAGCGAACGGGCCATATTATCAAAGTCTTTTTTGGTCATTTTCCGGCCTCCTTCAAATGGGGCTTGTGTGTCAGTAATCCGCATCGGGATCAAAGTCGGGGTCGCTGGTCGGATCGTAGGGTTTACCCATTTTCAGGCAAGTTTTGATGATTTTGATTCCATCCTCGGCTCGATAGGCGTAACCGGGGAAGTCCACATCGAACTTCTGGAAATATTCTTCCTGGGCTTTCTCGTATTCTGAGTTATAAGGTTGGTGCATTTCTTATCCTCCTAATCGGTCTGAATAGTTGCCCCATGGGCGCACATTTCTACAAAGAGTTTATAACTCTCCGGGAAAATCTCCTTAATTTGCCCAAGACTCTTATGGTTGGTAGTGGAGGCGCTAAACATTTCAGCAAATGCTTCCACAGCAACAGAGTGTGCCCCGATAGAACGGCCATAATAATCTTTTGTTCCAGTCCAATAGTTTTTGGAATGGCCGGCAGACCCAACGAACTTTCCCTTTGTTGCACCGCCGAGAATATCGGAAACGTCGCCCGTGACCTTGTATCCACCATTTCGGAACATTTCCCAGCTTACAGCTTTCCGGGTGTCGGCAATGGTCATTTTTCTTCCCCTTGCAGCAGAGTATTCAGCTTGCTTTCGCTTAAAATAAGCGTTAGATTCAGAAATTAGACTTTTTTCAAAAGCGCCGTCCTTATAGACCATGCTGATGCGGGACCCAACCTCATAGGTGCCGATTGCCCGGGCAATAGCCCGGTCAATGTTATGCCCACTTTCATGCAGGGTCGTTTCATAAGGAATATCCTTATCAGCGCTGTCTTCGGCTATATTCACGTGGATGTAGCCACGGGAGTCACAATGTGCCGTTCCATTATGAGTGGCCGTTGCAACACTGATTTTGTCTCCATATTTGTCCCAAACATCCTGAACTTCCTTCGGCGCGTTTTCATGGATCAGCTTTTCAATAGCTCTCGCGTGTTTCTCGCCCAGTCCGGCCACAAGTCCCTTTTTCGGCGTTCCGGCGACTGTTGCTGCTGCCGCCGTCCTGGCCTTTTCCCGGGCGATGGCGTTGTCATACATCTTTCCTTGTCCGGGTTTATAAGTGAAGGACGCCGCACCGTTCGCGGAGGAAAACCGTCCGTCCGGGCCGTGGTATGGGTTGAATTTTGTGATTTCCTGGATCACGTCATACCGGGACTTCTGCACCTCTTGGATATGATCGTATCGGCTCATAGTACACCTCACATTCGGTCTCTATGCGCCGATCATAGCACAGTCTGGGCAATATCCGGGTTGCGCCCCGGTCAAACCTCTTCGATTACGTCATATCCGGCGGGGACAGCCTGGGTTTCCGTCCCGCACAGCCTGGGGATCAGGGCGTTCATGGCGTTCGTGAACTGCTGGACGCTCTCCTGCATTTGCACTGCCCGCTGCTGGTTGCCCAGGCCCTGGTCTTCCTGGATGCTCCGCAGGGAGCAGCCCAGCGCGTCGATATAGCGCCAAAGCTGATCCTGATTCTCCCGGTTATTGTTCACCTGGTCAAAGGTCACAAAGTCCTTTTCCACGGGTTCCTCAGGCACCTCTTCATTGGGGTTGTCCCTCAGCCAGTTCAAAAACCGCTTGAAAATGCCCTCATCCCGGGCCGCGGGCGGGTCCTGTTCCGCGCTCTTATAAAGGCAGATGTCCGCCTCCTGGTTGGCTCCGGCCCGCACCAGATCCACGCTGGTCAGCCGCAGATTTTTCAGTTTCGTTGCCATTCTCAGTCGCCTCCATAGTCGTTACCAGTCCAGCTCTTCCAGCTCCCACAAGGGGCGGACACCGTCGTACTTCTCGTATGCGTCTGCCGCAGCTACCAGATAATCAAAAAAAGCCGCCGCTCCCGGTTCCAGCTTTTTGCGATATTCCATGTCGTTTCGATTGACTGCCTTGGTGACCCGGTTGCGTTCAAGAGCAGTGCTGCGTGCCTCCCAGGCCACATATTCTGGATTCTGGTCCAACTGATTTACAAGAGCCTCTTCCTCTTGACAAGCTCGGTCTAACCACGTCATAAAAATCACTCCTTGATGGAAATATATCATTTTCAGGCTATGATTACAATATGGCGGAGTGCTTATTCCGCCGGAATCACCTGACCGTCAGGAAGGATACTGAAGCCGTCCAGCCCCCGGGTCCCTTTTGCCAAATATTTTTTGACGGCATACTCTTCTCCTGGCACAATGGTCAAGTTTTTCCCATTGCCGCCCACAGCGATCATTTTCTGCTGTCCTTTCCTGCCGTTGTTGTCCCAAATCTCAATGTGGTCAAAATCCTTGGCGCAGGTCACCGAAATGTCAGATACCTTCGCGTGGATTTTGCGGAGTGTCTTTTTGCCTACACCCCGAGGGATTTTACCGTCCGCTTTCGCGGCTTTGTACCGCTCCCTGTTTCTTCTCACCGCTTCCTCCGTGTCAACGGTGACATATTTTGCTTCCACGCGGTATCCGTGCTCCCTTGCGGCGGCGATCTTCTTCTGCACGTTCTTCACGCTTCCGTCCCCGGTCCCGTCATAGATGGCGTTATAGTTTTCATGATAAGCCACCTCTGCAAATCGCTTTGCCAGCATAGAGCTTTCTTCGTGATAAAAGTCCGCCGCTTTGTCGGTCCTTGCCGCCATTTCGGCGTATCCGGGCAGCTTCTCTTTGAATGCGTCGGGGTCAATGGTCACGGCGTACGGGTCTTTGCTGGTGTCCGAACTCATGACGGAACTCTTGCCGGAAGCAGGGCCGCCGCCCAGCATTGTCATGGTGGCCTGGCCCTCTACGGGCACTTTTCCTTCCAGCATTTCATCAATGATTTTTCGGTGCAGTGCCTCGCGCTCCGGGCTTAGGGTTCCGTCCTTGTCCAGATGCTTTTCCAGGGAGTTGTGCTCGCCAACCGCAATATCCGCCGCCGCGTCGCTGGTGTCCGCTTTTCCATATTCCCGTGGCTTCCCGTTGGGGGCCAGCGTCACCGCAGCGGCTCCGCCGTTGGCAGAAGAGAAACGTCCGTCCCGCCCGTGATATGGGTTGAACTTCTGCACCTCCACGATGTGGTCATATCGGTCCGACCAGGCCGTATGTACCGGCTCACCCCGCTCCAGCAGGACCTCCCGAAAGGACTTTGCCACAGCCCGGGGCGGCAGCTCGCCGCCGTTCTGTGTCTTTTCTACCGGCTCACGGTTGGCCTTGCCCTCGATGGAGAACATCTGATAGGTGCCGTTCTTCACCCGCTGCCACGCATCGTCGTCGTCAATGTGGAAGCCGATCCACCAGCCCACCGGGACAATGCCCTCCGGGATGCCCATGGCCCGCTGCTTCTCTCGGGTCAAAACACAGCTTTCCACCAGCTTGCCCCGCTTACGCATAGACGGGATGTGCTCCTCGCCGGTGTCGCGGAAGTTCAGCACGTAGTCATAGGCAGCCTCTTCCAGGTCCTCTGGGTCGATCATGTCGCTCTGCCGGTCCTCCAGCGCCTCGCCGTCCACCGTCAGCGCCACTGATGCCCACCCGAATACCAGCCGCTTGTCATCTTCCGATTTCAGAATAGAAAAAGTCTCCCCGTCCACCGGACAGACCCCCTTTGCATGTCTTTTTCTCAATATAACACACAAAGAGGGCCTTTCCGGTTGCACGGTAGGGGAGAAGGGCTTCAGGCGATACAGCGCTTTCAGGCTGTTTTAGCTTTGCGTTTCCGCCGCAGATAGCCCATCATCTGCTCAACCTGTTCTGGCGGCCACCTGATTTCTAGGAGGTGCTGTTCCACCTCTTCCAGGGTGTCGTAGCGCTCCGCACAGCGGTCCGCTACGATCTTCGCGTGGTCCCATTCCCATCCGGTCATCTTGCTCATCTGGTTCACCGCTTTTCGTTTCCTTGACACCCTGCCGCCTTTGTGATAAGGTGGGGGCAGCTTGAGTGGCAGGCCTCGCGCCGCCCCCGGGTCTCTTTTAGGCTCCCTTCGCTCTGGTAGGTGTTGGGGGGCCTATTTTTTTACGGTTTCCGCAGCGCAGTCACCTTCTCTCTGATGATGTCAGCCGCTTCCTTTCCGGTCTGCGCTTTCAGCTCGACGTTCTCCGCCAAGGTTTCCAGGAACAGGGCCAATTCCTGCTGGGTCATGGTGTCCTCGTCGTCCCCGGCCTCCGTGTCCTTGCTCTTCCAATACTTCACAATGGCAATGACGGCCACGAGGTTCATGGCGGCCACCACAAGATCAAAAATAGCTCTGAGCATAGCTTTGTTCTCCTTCCAAAAAATATTTGACAATGGCTCAGATAAAGGTTATCCTGTTCTTGCGAGGGGGAGTTGCCTCCCCCTCGCCCTATCCGGTCAGAAGTTTGATTAAGCTGTGGGCAAAATCAACCACTGCATGGATAAGGTCCAGAACTGCGGTAACAAAGAGGATGTTTGCAAGCGTCGTTTCTTTGTTGCCGCTTTTCTTTTTCTTAGCCATTGGCTTTCCCTCCTTTCAAGTATAATTATAAAGGAAAACATTTATATTGTCAAGCGTTTCTTGGATATTTTCCTTTATAATCACAAAGTTTTTCTTGACATTATAAATGTTTGTTTTTATACTTGCTTATACGGAGGCGATGATATTATGGATACGTCAAAGAAGATAAAATTGGCACTTGCTTATCTCGGTATCAGCGAGGCAGAGCTTGCCCGCCGCGTCGGAGCAACCCCCCAAGCATTTAATCAGCGCATGAAAACCGGTAAATGGTCGGACGATGACCTGAACAAAATAGCTGGTGCGCTTGGGTGCGAAATCGCAGTTGAATTTCGGTTCCCGGACGGAACCACGTTATAAAACCAGAAAAAGAGCGGCGACCCACCAACGGGCCGCCGCTTTTTTGGCGCTACACGTCATCCTGATGTCTCTATGACGGGCGGCGTGACCTCCCGATACTCCACCGCGCAGCGGCAGGAGGGGTGTGCCGGGGGGACCCGCTGGATGGTCCCCATTCGCCCGGCTAGCTTTGTGGGGAAGTTAAAGTCCTCGTCCATGGCGATCTCTTTGCCCTCCAAAGCGCCGCAGATGGGGCAGGTCCGCTCGTCCATTGCCGTGGACCACACCTTCACCACCTCGCCCATATATCCGGCCTCCTGGGCCTGCTTTGTGCCCTGATAGCTCCCCTGGTTATAGGCGAAAGCAAGCTCCGTCCTGGCAATCAGATAGCCCCGGTATCGGTGCTGTCTGGCACCATATCGGGCGGCCAGGTCCAGTGCCTTTTTCTCCTTCATGCCGCTTTCCAGCAGGCCGGTGAAATAGTTCAGGTTAGCGACGCTCTGTTGGTGATACAGCCCCACCATGGGGCGGATGGCCCTGGCCAGCGTGTCCACGTTGATGTCCGCCAGCACTGCCGCCCGCCGGACAACAGCCCGCAGCCCGTCGATCTGCGCGGCAGTGCTGCTGGTCACAAAGGCCGCGCCCCGTTCCTCCACCCAGCTGCGCACGCCGTCTGCATAGGGGTCAAAAGAAAATGCCGGGTATCGCTGCGCGATGCCTGCTGCCGCCGCTGAAATGGCCCCGGACCAGGCCGGGTCCATGTGTTCCGTCACAAAGCGCACATAGTCCTGCTGCCATTCCTCTAGTAGGTCAGCGCTGATTTCTCCGGCCAGAATGGCCTCCCGCAGTTCTTTATAGGTGATGGCCTTTCCCTGTTCAGCGTGGAGCGTGGTCAGCCAATAGACCAGCTCCGGTTCCGCTGCGTCCAGAAAGGACCGCAGCTTCCGCAATACGGCTCCGTCTGCGGATTTTTTGATATCAGCGGTTCTATGTTTTGGTTGAATTCGTGCCCACATGTCGGTCCTCCCTGGGGTCATTTCCGGCCCAGGCTCTTTTTTGCCGCCTCCGCCGCCTGTTCGTCTGCGGCGTCCTGCGTGGTTCTCTCCGCGTCCTTCAGGTAAAATTCAATCTTCTCATCGTTCAGGCCGACCCCCTCCAGCAGACTTGCGGCAACGTCCCGAGACATCTTTCCGCTTTGATACTTCTCCAGAATAGCGGTTACCTTATAAACAGATTTGCTGTCAGGGTCGCCGCGCTGCCCCCGAGGGCCGTCTTCTCCAGGCTGCTTCTCCGCCGGCGTGTCCGTCTCTACCTTGTCGGGCAGGTGGCCGATCCGGCGAATTTCTTTTTCGATGGCATCGTCAGGGATAATAACACCAGCCCCCACCATCTCCTTCACGAAGGAGGCGAACTGCTGAAGGTCGGGTTCGTCAATGTCACCATGCACCATCTTGGGATAATCCGTGATCCCATTGAAGTGCTCCCCGTTCAGGTCGATCAGCTTGGGAATGCCCTGGTTGTTGAATACCTCACAGATTACGTCCAGATAGGTGCCGATGGCCATGGCGAAAATCTGCGTCTTGCTGTCCGCCAGGGCAAAGCTGCCCACCGCCTGCTGCCCCAGCATTACAAAGTCGGCCAAGACGCTGGTGGCAATGCGCTTGTCATAGCGGTCAATGATGGCATTGGTGTCAAACTGCCGGCGGCTGCCGGAAGAGATCAGCTCCAGCTTCCAGCCGTTTTCACCGCCGGGCAGGACCAGGCCCTCCCGGGCATCCCGCCGAATGCTGGATACGATGCGCTCCGCCCTTGCGAGTGTCTGCTGCATCTCCGGGGTATCATCCCAAACATCCATATCGGCGGGGGCGTAGAGCACCGGGAACCCGGCCAAGTCCCGCTCCATGCCGTATCCTTCGATCTCCTCCAGGCGCTTCTTGAAGTAGTAGGCCCGGTAGGCGGTGCGGAGGATACTTCGGCCCTCCGGGTTGTCCTTGCGGCTCCTGGTGCGGAAGTGCAGCGCCTTTTCAATGGGGATGGTCAGGTGCTTAAAGTCGGGTGGTGGGGCCTGGGTCATGCCCAGCAACTCGTCCGTCCCGTCTTTATACTCCCAGCCAAATAGTGTATCCTGGCTGCGGATGGGCAGCTTGCGCCAGCCGATTAGTCCGTCGCTGTACTTGCTGTTGGTCACGGGGGAACTGGACTTGCCGCAGCGGCGCTTGTATACGATCTCATGATAGCTCCAGCCGTAGGTCATAAAGGACAGAATTTCAGACAGTGTGTCTGCCCAGGTCCGCTCCATGTCGTTCATACAGCTTTCCACAAACTCCGCCGCCTCGCGGTCCTTTTCGCCGCTCCCGGCAGGCTCCACGTGGAATTCACACTGTCGCATCAGCATTTCAATGGCGAACAAGATCGCGCCCACCGTAGCGTCGTTATCCGCCATTTCTGTGTATGCCTGGACGCCCCGCGTTCCCCGCAGTTCCGGCAGGAACTCTTCAAAGAAAATGCTGCCGGACCCGTAACTTCCATATCGGTATTGACCTAACCGGCCAATTTCTCGCGCCATGTTGTCGTCACTCTCCCTATGTTATCTGAACCAATAACTTGCCTTCAGCGTCGTGCCCGTCCCGTTCTCTGCTGGCGGCACACTGCCGGCATTCATCATTTCCAGTTCGTTAAATGCGTTGGAGCCGGAATCCACCAGGTCCTTGAACTTCGATTCCGGGAAGCTCTCATACTGGCCCAGCAGAGTCTCCGTCCAGGCCCCGGCTACCACCTTCACGTTTCCGGCCTGCCACTGGGCCGCAAAGGGTTCCGCCCGGGCCTCCTTGTTGCCGGATTCTTTCACTACGGAGACGGAGAACCCGGCCAGCATTTTCACGTAGCTCTGCGCCTGTTCCTTCCCTGCCTGGCCTGGGTCCTGAGACATCCGAATCCTGACCCGCTTATATTGGGCCTTGTCTGCCGCCGCGCACTGCTTCACCATGGCACGGACCTTATCTGCCCGCAGGCGGTTGTTCGTGGCATCCGCAATTACATAGGAGCCGTCCCGGCGCTTGCCCAGCAGCACAGAGGCGGTATAGGCCGGGTCGCCGCCTTCATCGGTGTCGGTGGCCGCCAGGTCCCAGCCCCGTACCCACCGCACCACGTCGCTTGGCACATCCTCCAGCAGTTCCCCGATGGCGGGGCGAGGGAAAAAGAGGCCCTTTGCGGCCTTGATCTTCCAGTTGCCATATAGAAGTCGCTCCCGCTCCACGATGGACAGAGCCTTCAGGTTTGCCATATATCCGGGGTCTGCCTTTAAAAGCGCCTGGTTGTCCTGGATGGTGGAGAGGATAAAGGTTACGCTTTTCACCTCATGGGCCTCTAGCTTCATGTCCGGGTCTGCATCCCGTGCGTGGTCAATGACCTCATCCACGGTGTCACCCCAGAAAATCTGCTCGTTGACCCGGCCCATATATCGGATTTTTCCGCTCCGTTCCGGGATGGCATAGCCCGTGTCCTGGTCAATCCACCAGGACAAAAAGGATGCCACCCAGGAATCGGCATCCGGGTTACAGCTGGCCCGTACATAGGGTCGCACCCCGCACATACTGCGGTTTCGGGATAACATATAGAAAAACTCAAACTCCGTGAAGTGGGTCAGCTCGTCGAACTCGATCAAAGCAATTTGTGTGCCCTGCCAGTCGTAGACATCCGCGTCCCGGGCGATTTGTCGAAAGGATATCTTCGCTCCGCTGGGGAACTTCCAATATGGCTTTGGGCTCTTGATGGGTCTGGCGCGAGGGAATAGGGTATAGAGTTTCATGCTCTCGTCCCACAGACCGCCTTGCTCTGTGATCTGTGTCATGCTGGCCCGGAACAGCACTGCGCCAAAGTCTGGGTTGTCCACGTGGCGTAGCGGTTCATAGAGCAATGCCCAGGACTTCCCACCGCCGGCTGCTCCGCCATATATCACAATGTCCGCCGGACTGGAGAGCTAAAGAAATTCTTCCTGCTTGGGCTGAGGTCGAATCTCCATGGCATCACCCCCTTGATTTGTTGTTTTGGCGCAGATGGCAGGAATTGGACCTGCGACATACCTCCTGGCGCGGTGCTCTACCGACTGAGCTACATCTGCATGGTGGGCGGACGCGGTTGGTTCACGTCCGCCCAAATTGTGGGGGAGAAGGGGCGGGGAATATCCCCGCTGGAGCTGGTAGCCGGAATCGAACCGGCGGCCTACGGGTTACAAAGCCATCGCTCTGCCATCTGAGCTACACCAGCGTATGAAAGCCCCGCCGCGCCGCCCTGTGGTGCAAGGGTGGGCAGGGCTATAGTTATTCCTGTTTATCGCGCCCGTTCGCCGGAATGTAGAACGAGACTGGATTCGGGGCCTGGCCGCCGTCCCGTTCCTCGACGACTTCGCCCACGTCGCCCCGGCTCAAACGCTCCAGCTTACTGGCTACGTCCATCAGACGGGCCATATCTGCGTTAGTCATGGCATCTGGGTTGACCTTATCCAAAGCAGCAGAAACTTTGTCCAGGGCCTTTTGCGCGATTTTTGCATGGCGCACACGCATTTTCTTGATTTCATCCATCTGCGCCTTCCGGGCGACCCGGTCCTGTTCATCGTCCCAGGCAGTGGCCCGCTTCACCCAGTCATAAGCTGCGCTCCAGCCCTCCATAAGCCCCTGGGATTTCCCCAGAACCTCCCCAGCTTTTGCCATGCTGCGATCAGGCCCCAGGTCTCGGTATGCACAGAAAGCGGCGTATGCTTTCATGGATTCCTGCGGCAGCCGCTCCCACAGCTCCGCATTGTTAGCCATGGATATCCCTCCTTCCTCTTATTATACAATGCTCTCTTCAGATTCCAGGTTGCACTCTGCCGCATCGTACACGATAAAGATCGGAAGAGCGTCGTGTAGGGAAAGA
>OGJY01003319.1_pt1 | contig 13664 bp, 13 predicted proteins | sample 1572231 | NCBI WGS metagenome assembly OGJY01 (sample SAMEA2582121, study PRJEB24529) | metagenome | biome: Human gut stool | place: China | collected 2011
GCCTAGTATTTTTGGAGAAAACTTATTTGATGATGATTGGATGAACTTCCCGTTTGATCAGGATTTCTGGGGAAAGAAGAATCCGTTATATGGTAAACACGTAAAGAACATGATGAAGACAGATATTCGTGAACATGAAAAAGGATATGAAGTAGATATTGATCTTCCGGGATTCAAGAAAGACGAGATCGGCATAGAGCTTGAGAATGGTTATCTGACCGTATCAGCAGCCAAAGGTCTTGACAAAGATGAGGAAGATAAGAAAGGTAAATACATCCGTAAGGAGCGTTATGCCGGAGCAATGCAGAGAAGCTTCTATGTTGGCGAGTATGTAACACAGGAAGACATCAAAGCAAAATATGAGAATGGTATTTTGAGACTGTCCGTGCCGAAGAAAGAGGCAAAACCAGTCGAAACAAAGAAGACCATCGCAATTGAAGGATAATCTGATTTCGGTTTTGGAATCTCAGGTAAAGTGAAAAGAGGAGCGAAAGCTCCTTTTTTCATGTCAAAAATCAGGTTGCAAACGATAATACTTGCATAATAAGAGGAGTAGCTCTATAATCTTAAATAAGAAACCCTACTATTTTACTAGGATAATAAAAATAAGTTTTCCAGCAAAAAGTATAGAAAATAAGAAAGGGGCAGATTATGAAAGTATTTTGGGGAATTTTAATTCCGTTTTTCGGAACATCATTAGGAGCAGCGTGTGTATTTCTTATGAAGGAGACACTTAGTGATAAGGTGCAGCGGGCGCTGACAGGATTTGCAGCAGGGGTGATGGTTGCGGCATCCGTCTGGAGTCTTCTGATTCCGGCAATCGAGCAATCAGAAAATCTGGGTGCATTTTCTTTTCTTCCGGCATTTATCGGATTCTGGCTGGGCATTCTTTTTCTATTGGCATTGGATCATATCATTCCGCATCTTCATATGAATAGTGAGCAGGCTGAGGGACCGAGAAGTCAGTTGAGACGTACAACAATGATGGTGTTGGCGGTGACTCTGCATAACATTCCGGAAGGTATGGCTGTCGGTGTAATATACGCAGGTTTTCTGGCTGGAGATATGCAGATTACAGCGGCAAGTGCACTTGCGTTATCACTTGGTATTGCGATTCAGAACTTTCCGGAAGGAGCGATTATCTCCCTGCCACTTCGGGCAGAAGGAGAAAAGAAAAGCAAGGCATTTCTCGGCGGAGTTCTTTCAGGTGTTGTAGAGCCGATCGGAGCTGTACTGACACTGGCTGCGGCACAGTTGATTCTGCCAGCGCTTCCTTATTTACTCAGTTTTGCTGCCGGAGCGATGCTCTATGTAGTGATCGAAGAGATGATACCGGAAATGTCACAGGGAAAGCATTCGAATATAGGAACGCTCTTTTTTGCTGTGGGATTCAGCATTATGATGATGCTGGATGTAGCGTTGGGATAACAAATTTACAAACATAGAAATAATTTGGATACAAGGTGTCAGGCACCATTATTCCGTATCCTTAATAAAATAAGCATAAAGACAGGGGTTGAGTTCTCTCATGGAAGAAGGGAGGATGGCAACCCCTAAACCATGTTTGGCCAAAGTTATGGCGGTTCTGTCATAGAGCGCTTTACCGGTTTCGGTTAGAGTAATTTGTGTTATACTTGGAGTCAGGGAAAGAAAGCAAAAAAGGAATGAAAGTATGAAACGAATTGATTTTGAACACGGAACAATTACAGGAAATATTTTAGGCGCGGCATTACCGATGCTGGTGGCACAGATATTGAGTCTTTTGTATAATATCGTGGATCGAATTTACATTGCCAGAATTCCGAAAGTCGGAACAACAGCACTTGGAGCTGTGGGCTTATGTTTTCCAATTATTGTGATTATCACAGCATTCTGTAACTTGTTCGGAAGTGGCGGCGCCCCTTTATTTTCCATTAATAGAGGAAAAGGAAATACCAAAAAAGCTGAAACAATTATGAATACATCATTTTCAATGATGTGCATTTGCGGAGTGGTATTGACGGTAATCGGCATGATGTCTGCAAGTCCGATACTGGTATTATTTGGTGCATCAGAGGAAGGGTTATCTTATGCGTATCCATATATGATGATTTATCTGATAGGAACAGTGCCATCCATGATTGCAACAGGAATGAATCCTTTTATTAATGCACAAGGTTATGCTACATCAGGCATGCTGTCTGTAACAATCGGAGCAGTTGCCAATTTAATTTTAGATCCATTATTTATATTTGGATTGCATTTAGGAATAAAAGGAGCTGCAATTGCAACGATTATTTCACAGACTTTATCAGCAGCATATGTATTTTATTTTTTAAGAAAAAAATCGGAGATAAAAGTTCGAATGCTCTCCAAGGCGGAATGGAAAGTATGTGGAACAGATGCAAAAAATATCGTGAGTCTTGGTAGTGCAGGATTTATTATGCAGCTGACAAATAGTGTAGTAACAATATGTTGTAACAGTGTGCTGTCAGGTATCGGAGGAGATGTTTATATATCAGTGATGACAATTGTATCAAGCATCCGGCAGATGGTAGAGACACCGATTTATGCTATGAATGAAGGAAGCTCTCCAATTTTAAGCTACAATTATGGAGCACAGCGTCCAAAACGTGTTAGAAAAGCAATTAGAGTAATGACTTGCATGATTCTTATTTATACGGCAATCATGTGGAGTGTGATTATTTTTGCACCGGAATTTTTGATCGGAATTTTCAGTTCGGATAAAGAATTACTGGTAGATGCAGTAGAAGCATTGAAGTTGTATTTTGCAGCATTTATATTTATGGATCTGCAATATATTGGACAGACGGTATTTAAATCATTAAATAAAAAGAAACAGGCAATCTTCTTTTCGTTACTTAGAAAAGTATTTATAGTCGTGCCATTAACATATTTGTTTCCATATACATTTCACATGGGAACAAGAGGTGTGTTTTTAGCAGAACCGATATCAAATGTAATCGGAGGAAGTTTGTGTTTTATTACAATGCTGGCAATTGTGATGCCGGAGTTAAAGAGAATGAAGAAGGAAAATTAAAAAAATTAGCACTCACCTCTTGACTCGGCTGAAAACTGCGTGCTATATAATAAATAGAACAAAACAAAAGGCAACAAAGTTAGTTAGCATTGAAAGGAGAAATGACTTATGATGATGCCTAGTATTTTTGGAGAAAACTTATTTGATGATGATTGGATGAACTTCCCGTTTGATCAGGATTTCTGGGGAAAGAAGAATCCGTTATATGGTAAACACGTAAAGAACATGATGAAGACAGATATTCGTGAACATGAAAAAGGATATGAAGTAGATATTGATCTTCCGGGATTCAAGAAAGACGAGATCGGCATAGAGCTTGAGAATGGTTATCTGACCGTATCAGCAGCCAAAGGTCTTGACAAAGATGAGGAAGATAAGAAAGGTAAATACATCCGTAAGGAGCGTTATGCCGGAGCAATGCAGAGAAGCTTCTATGTAGGTGAGAACCTTACACAGGAAGATATCAAAGCAAAATATGAGAATGGTATTCTGAGACTGTCAGTGCCGAAGAAAGAGGCAAAACCAGTTGAGACAAAGAAAACAATCGCAATTGAAGGATGATTTGAACACTGATGTGAGTCAGGTGTCAAATGTCGAAGGGGCTTATGTAAGCCCCTTCTTTTTGTGCGTAAATCTATTTATACGTGTATAAAACATATTTTTTCAGTACAAAAACGTTCATAAATTCGGTCGTAAATATTTACGATTGTTTTTATGAACGTTTTTGTATATAATAGAATCAATAGGATTGGAAAGGATGTGGGTGATATGCGTGAAACACGAACATTAGAATTCAAGGAAACGATTACAAATACTTTTTTGAAAACAGTAAGTGCCTTTTCGAATTATGATGGAGGAACCATTGTCTTTGGGATTGATGACGATGGAAAGATCAAAGGGTTAGCAGATGCTAAGCAATCGTGTCTGGATATTGAAAATAAAATAAACGACAGCATTTCTCCACAACCGAATTATACACTTGAGATACAGAATAATGATCAGACAATAAAACTTACTGTAAAAAGTGGACTTCAAAAGCCGTATTTATACAAATCAAAAGCATACAAACGAAATGATACAGCAACGATAGAAGTCGATACACTAGAATTTTCAAGACTTATTTTAGAAGGGCAAAATATCAGATTTGAAGAACTGACATGTAAAGACCAGGAGTTATCTTTTGAAGTGTTGCATCGCAAATTATCAGAAAACATTCAGATTGAAAGTTTTAGCAAGGATACATTGAAAACACTGAACTTATATGATAATGACAATGGTTACAATAATGCAGCAGGGCTGTTAGCAGATAAAAATCATTTTCCAGGAATTGATATGGTAAAATTCGGTGAAAATATCAGTATCATTCAAAAAAGATCAACATTTGAAAATATATCTGTATTAGAAGAATATGATAAGTCAGTAAATGTGTTTAGAGATTATTATCAATATGAAGTAATTCAAGGAATTGAAAGGAAAAAGGTCGAGAAGATTCCGGAAGCTGCGTTTAGAGAGGCGATTGCTAATGCATTGATTCACAGGGCCTGGGATGTAGAAGCACAGATCAGGGTATTGATGTTTGATGACAGGATTGAAGTTATTTCTCCTGGAGGTTTGCCATCCGGAATAACAAGGGAAGAATATTTGTCTGGTAAACTTTCTGTTTTAAGAAACCGGAATCTTGCCAATGTATTTTATCGTTTAGGTTTTGTTGAGATATTCGGAACCGGAATCACACGAATAAAACAACTGTATGAAGAAGGATTGATGAAACCAGAATTTGAAGTATCAGAGAATACGATTAAGATTGTACTTCCATTATTTGCAAAGAACATGAATCTTTCAGAGGATGAAAAGATGATTTATCGGATTCTTAGCCGAACAATGCTGAAACCAGTGAGTGAAATCATACCGTATGTACCGTTTGGTAAATCAAAGACGACAAAGCTGTTGAAAGAGATGGAACAAAAAGGTGTTATAGATATCCAAGGGCGAGGAAGAGGTACGAAATATATAATAAGATAAATATGAATCATAAACGCACAAAAAATCAGCCGTAAATATTTACGACTGATTTTTGCGCATTTATAATTCATTTGCAGTTTATTCAGTTTCAGCTTTGATTCCCTGCTCGAAAATCTCAACAGCTTTTTCATTCGGTTCGGCAGTAAGATTAGCCACAACGACAGCAATCAAAAGACTTGCGAAGAATCCAGGGATGATCTCGAAGATACCTGTGGCATCTGTCATTCCTGTCAGCAGCCATCCAAGATCTACAACGAATCCGGAGATTACACCTGCTACAGCGCCCTGGTAGTTAAAGCGTTTCCAGAACAGAGACAGCAGGATTGTAGGTCCGAAGGAAGCACCGAAAGCGCCCCATGCATTTTCAACCATATCCATAATAGCCTGAGCACCGCTTCCCTTGGAGTTCGCGATACCGAAAGCAATCAGGGAGAGGATCAGTACGAGGATACGTCCAACCATCAGTGTCTCTTTTTCAGAAGCATTTTTTCTGAAGAAAGGCTTGTACAGATCCGCTGTGAAGGAGCTGGATGCTACCAACAGCTGGGAATCTGCTGTGGAGATTGAAGCGGCAATGATCGCTGCAAGCAGAAGTCCACAGATGCCGGCAGGGAAGAACTTTCTGGCCATAGCAATGAAAACAAGTTTCTGATTTCCCTGAGTAAGCAGTTCCGCACCCATAACCATTCTTCCAAAGTAAGCAATCAGAACAGCAGAGAACAGTGAGATGATTACCCATACGATAGCTACGATAGAAGATTTCTTGATCATGGATGGTTTCTCGATAGACATAAAACGTACCAGGATATGTGGCATACCGAAGTATCCTAATCCCCATCCAAGTCCGCTGACAATATCCTGCCAGCTGGCATCAAAGATACCGCCTCCGAAAGCACACTGTGTTACAGCGCCTGTAGCGGCATCAGTATACTCATATACCGTAGTAAGAGCAGTAGGATCCAACAGATCACTGTGACCGATACAGACTACAAGAGGTACAAGCATCAGTGCAAGCATCATCAGTAATCCCTGGAAGAAGTCTGTCCAGCAAACAGCAGTAAAGCCACCAAAGAAAGTGTAGGCAACAATGATCAGCAAGAATGCGAACATAGCAATCTTAGGAGAAACTGTTGGGAACAAAGTTGTAAATACGGAAGTACCGGCTACCAGTGCAGATGCTACATAAATGGTATATGCAAACAGGAAGATCAGTGCACATGTCAACTGCAGTGATCTGGAGTCTGTTGCAAAACGATTTGTCAGATACTGTGGTAATGTGATCGCATCATCTGCAGCTTTAGAGAATGTACGCAGACGTTTTGCGCACAGAATCCAGTTGGCAGCTGTACCTAATGCAAGACCAATACCAATCCACATCTGTCCGAAACCGAAAGCTAAGATCGATCCCGGAAGCCCCATCAGCAGCCATGCAGACATATCGGATGCCTGTGCGGACAGTGCTGTTACCCAAGGTCCCATGGATCTTCCACCAAGGAAGAAGTCCTCGGAGTTCTTATTGGTACCGTTAAAGTAAAATACTAACGCTACGCCAAGCAAAATGGCGAAATACGCAATAAAAGTAATGATTTCCCAATTCATATTCTTTTATCCTTTCCTTATATTATTTTATATGATGATATCGGGCAGGATTGTAAGAAGGCATAGCATTTATACAATCCATAGGTATCAAAATCATAACTGAAGGCGTTTTTAACCCACAATAACATTTAATTTACCGCAATTGGACGGATATTGTCAATAGTTTGAGGAAAATACGTTGTTGCCCGGTATTTTTCATGTTTTGCGGTTAGTTAAAGCGAACAGATTATTTTTTAACAAATTATGTAAAAATCACGAAATATTGATGGAATATCGCGTGGTATTGTGAGATAATAGAAAAGTAAGAGTTGTGTTCTAAAAAATAGAAAACGAGGTAGAACAGCATGAAACTGATCAAAGAAAAGAAGATCTATACAGGGGATGGTATGATTGAAAATGGTTATATCCGCTTCGATGAGAAGATTGAAGAAGTCGGAGATATGACAGGATTTGAGCCGAAAGAAGATGATCTTGAGGTGAACTGTGCTGGAACGATGGTGGTTCCGGGATTTATCGATATTCATAGCCATGGTGGTTATGGAAAAGATAATATGGATGCTACACCGGATGAGATTGATGAGATGGTTAAGCAGATGACAAAGCAGGAGGGAATCACAACTTACTTCTGTACAACTATGACTCAGACCTATGAGAACATCGAGAAAGCAATGCAGAATATTCATGATGCGGCACAGAAGAACCCGGTGATCAAAGGAATCCACGTAGAGGGACCATTTATCTCAACTGTGTTTAAGGGAGCACAAGATCCTTCTTATATTAAGAAACCAGATGAAAACACACTGGAAAAATGGAATGAGATCAGTGGTGGACTGATCCGTATTGTTACTTATGCACCAGAAGAGGCTGATCCGTCATTTGAGACATGGTGCAAGGAAAATGGAGTTGTCTTAAGCGCAGGACATTCGAATGCATTATACGGGGAATTGAATGCAAGCGGAGCAACACATGTGACTCATCTTTACAATGCACAGCGAGGACTGAATCACAGAGAGCCGGGGGTAACAGGATATGGTATGCTGGCAGAAGGGATACACGCAGAGCTAATCTGTGACGGAAAGCATATTGTACCGGATATGGTGAAACTCGCATGCAAAGTAAGAGGGTATGATGGAATCGAGCTGATCACAGACTCTATGCGTGCGAAAGGAATGCCGGAAGGAAAGAGCGAATTGGGCGGACAGGTCGTAATCGTAAAAGATGGTATGGCAAAACTGGAAGACGGAACGATCGCAGGAAGTATCCTTACATACATTCAGGCATTTAAAAATGTTATGGAATTTACAGGAGCTACTGTTGAAGAAGCGGTTAAGATGACATCCGGAAACCAGGCGAAGGAATTTGGACTTGAGACCAAGGGTGCAATCGCAGTTGGAAAAGATGCAGATATGGTTGTATTAAATGATGCGTTTGATTTAGTACAGACAATCAGCTATGGTAAACTCGCATAAGGAATAAGAAGTTATAAAATATATTTACTGAAGCAGGAAGCAAATAGATTTGATCTATGAAAATATGGGGTGGCTTCCAAAGCACTCGATATAAATATAATGAAATGAGAGGGTATTAAACATGGAAGTAATTGTAAAGAAGAATTATGAAGAGATGAGCAAGGCAGCGGCAACATTGTTTGCAGCAGAGATTATGGAGAATCCAAAGACAATCCTTGGAATGGCAACAGGATCTACACCGGTTGGTCTGTACAAAGAGCTTGTTAAGATGTATGAGGCGGGAGATCTTGATTTCTCTCAGGTTACTACATTCAACCTGGATGAGTATATCGGGCTGGCACCGGAGCATGATCAGAGCTATCATTATTTCATGAATGACAATCTTTTCGATCATGTAAATATCAACAAAGAGAATGTACATGTACCGGATGGGGTTGGATTTGAAGCTGGAGAGGCAGGAAAAGCATATGAAGAGCTGATGGCAAAGACAGGACAGGTAGAAATCCAGCTGCTTGGACTTGGATGCAATGGACATATCGGATTCAACGAGCCGGCAGATGAGTTTACAAAAGTAACAGGTGAGATCGACCTGACAGACAGCACAATTGAAGCGAATAAGCGTTTCTTTGAGAAGAAAGAAGATGTGCCGAGAAAAGCTGTTTCTATGGGGATCGGAACAATTATGCGTGCAAAGAAGATCGTACTTCTTGTAAACGGAGAGAATAAAGCAGAGATCCTGAAAGAAGTAGTAAACGGACCGGTTACACCAAAGGTACCTGGAAGTATCTTACAGTTCCATCCACATGTAACAGTGATCTGTGACGAAGAGGCAGCAAAGTACCTGTAAAATGCCTGTAAGAGGTCCTTAACTGACATACGGTTAACGCTTAATAGCAGCTTGTGTCCAGAGAGACTTCTTAGTAAACGATAAGAACCATGAAGAAGCTGCCAACGGCAGCTTCTTCTAATATATAAAATTCTTGTAACTATTCAGAGCCAACCTCCAAAATGCTATGCATTTCGGAGGTGTGGCGTATCCGCCAAATAAAATTTCAAAAACAGTCTAAAAAATGCAAGCATTTTACACCTTTTTTTGAAATTTTGCTTGGCTCTGAACAGTTACAAATTCTTAATTATTGAAGGAAAACAGAACAGATGAAAACAACAATATTAGAAGCATGCACAGATTGTGTACAATCAGCGATCAATGCGCAGAAAGGTGGCGCAGACCGAATCGAGCTTTGTAGTAATCTTGTGATCGGAGGACTTACTCCGGGAAAAGCATTATTTGATCTTGTAAAAAAATATACGAATATCAAGACAAGAGTTCTTCTTCGTCCAAGATATGGAGATTATTGTTATGACCAGTATGAGTTTGAACAGCTAAAAGAGGAAGTTCAGATGTACTGTGAGATGGGAGCTGATGGAGTTGTCATCGGAATGCTCAATCCGGATGGTACGTTGGATACAGAGCATATGGCAGAGCTTATTAAGGCAGCAGGAAATAAAGAGAAAGCGCTTCACCGTGCATTTGATGTCTGCATAGATCCGATGAAAGCACTCGAAGAAGCCATTGAACTTGGATTTGATACGATTCTGACAAGTGGACAGAAGGAAACAGCATGGGAAGGAAGAGAGATGCTGAAAGCACTTCAGGAAAAAAGCGCAGGAAGAATAGAAATTCTTGCCGCAAGTGGGATTGGTGCAGAATCAATAGAAAAGCTTCTTCCATATACTGGAATTACTTCTTATCATATGTCTGGAAAAATCGTAGTGGACAGTGCGATGAAATATAGAAAAGAAGGAATAGGACTTGGATTGTCAGAGCGTGGAGATTATGCGCTCTGGCAGACTTCGGAAGAAGAAATCGTGAAAGCAGTAAAGGTTTTAAAAACAATAGATTAACTTCAACAGACGTGTCTTGCACAGCTTGAAAAAAACAGTTATACTCATAGACAAAGGTAAAAACAGTAACAATTTTAACAGGAGAAAGCGGATTATGATCAAAGTAATAGCAAGTGATATGGATGGAACACTTCTTGGAGACAATCATAAAGTAGCACCGGAGACAGTAGAAGCGATCCGTGAAGCACAGGCGGCGGGAATCCGCTTTATGATAGCAACCGGAAGAAGTTATAATGGAGCAATGGAAGAATTAAAAGATCTGGATCTTGGCTGTGATTTTATTGTGGGCTCAGGCGCAGAGGTACGCAACCCAAAGGGTGAAATTCTAAAAAGCATAGGATTTACATATGAGGTCTGCAATGAGGTGGCAAAGGTATTGGAAGAATATCCAATCTCGGTATTGTATTGTGCCGGACCTTATGAGTATCGTGTGGGAACACCGGAGGAAGTAGAGGAGAGTATTGTTCGTCAGATTCAGTTGTTCCATTTATCTGAGTGCAGAGACCAAATAGAGCAGTCAGAACTTTATAAGCGAGTGAAGGCAAGTTCAAGACGAATCGATTCTGTGGACGAATTAGAGAAACAGGGAATTATAATCCATAAGATTTTCCTTTTTACAGGCGATCTGGAGATGCTTGATAAGATCAAGCGCAGACTGATGCAGAATCCGGAGCTCGCAGTTGCGTCTTCCTTCTATAATAATCTGGAAATCACGGTAAAAGGAGCGGAGAAAGGACCTGCGATTCAGGAATATATTGAATCTTTAGGTTATACAAAAGATGAAGTGATGGTATTTGGTGACAGCCTGAATGATTACTCTATGTTGTCTATGGATTTTGGCGCAACTGTTGCGATGGAAAATGCAGATGATGAAGTGAAGCAGGTTTCAAAATATGTTACAAAGTCAAATGAAGACTTAGGGGTGGCATATACCATTCATGAACTGTTGAAAAAGCAGGGGAAAATCAATTCAGATTGTGAATAACTTTTCAAAAAATGAAACTGTATGTTGATAACACAAAATGAAAGCGAGGCAATTAAGATGGATGCAAGACAGAAAAGAAACAAAGTACTTGGAGAACGTGTGGTGAAAGCGCTTGAATCCAGAAATATGGATGCTTATTATGCTGAGACAAAGGAAGAAGCAGTGAAGAAAGCACTGGAGTGGATTCCGGAAGGAAGCACGATTAATATGGGAGGTTCCTCTTCTGTTCGTGAGTGTGGATTGATTGATGCAATCTGTTCCGGAAATTATAATTTCTGTGACAGAGATAAAGCATCTACACAGGAAGAGAAACAGAAAATCGCGAGAGCAGCTTTTTCCTGCGACTGGTTCCTCGGAAGCGTGAATGCGATGAGTGAGGACGGTGTCTTCATTAATATTGACGGAAATGCAAACCGTGTGGCAGCATATGCATTTGGACCCAAGAATGTACTTTTAATTGTTGGTATGAACAAAGTTGTAAAGACACAGGAAGATGCAATGAGCAGGGCGAGAAATGAAGCTGCACCTGTAAATGCACAGCGTTTTGGAATTGATACACCATGTTCCAAGGCTGGAAGCTGCTTTGACTGTAAGAGTCCGGAATGTATCTGCTGTCAGATATTGATGACAAGATTCAGTCGTCAAAAGGGGCGCTTTAAAATTATCCTTGTAGACGAGAATCTTGGCTTTTAGAGAATAGAATAAGTGGGGGAAAACAAATGGGAAGAAACGTAAAAAAGCCGGTACGCCGCAGAGGGGCAAAACGGCAGGCAGAGAGAAGAGGCGGGCGAAAGAAAAAACGTGTTGCATTTGATGTAGTAACAACGACGATTTTGATCGTGGCAATCTGTGTTTTTGCATTTTCACTTTTTCAGTTGGTTAAAATGCTGATACCGTACTATTCCGGTGGAAAAGAGTACGACAAACTCAAAGATAAAGCAATTACGATAGAGACTACGAAGGATTCAGAGGACACCTCGGAAGCTCGATTTAAGGTGGATTTTGATGTACTCTTGCAGGAAAATCCGGATACTGTTGCATGGATCCGTTTTGATGAACCGTCGATCATTAGTTATCCGGTTGTGAAAAGTGCGGATAATAAGGAATACCTTACAAAGACATTTACGGAAAGTGATAATAAGCTTGGTGCTATTTTCATGGATATGAGAAATACAAGTGATTTCTCAGACAAGAATACAATGATTTATGGTCATAATATGAAAATAGGCGGAGAGATGTTTTCGCAGCTGAAAGAGTATGAGGAAGAATCTTTCTATAAAGAACATCCGAATTTCTATATTTATACACCGGATGGAAAAACAAGGACTTATACCGTGTTTTCAGCAGCTGTTGTGAAGGATACTGCAGATCAGTATAATCTGACGTATGCGACAGACGAAGCGTTTGAGAGTTATTTGAAAATGTGTAAAGAAGATTCAGCATATGACACAGGAACAGAAGTGAATGCGCAGTCTCAGATTGTCAGTCTTTCAACTTGTACCAATGTAAGAGAAGATGAGAGATTCCTTTTGCAGGGAGTATTGACGGCGACAGACGGAGGAGAAGATTAGAATGGCAGACAGATTTGATGTAGGCGACATTATTAAGATGAAGAAACCTCATCCATGCGGAAGTCAGGAGTGGGAGATTCTCCGGGTCGGAGCGGATTTCCGTCTCAAATGTATGGGGTGTGGGCATCAGATTATGGTGCCAAGAAAATTGGTAGAAAAAAATACAAGACAAATTACAAAAAAGGCTTGAAACAACAAATTCTTTATGGTATTATAAGAAACTGTGACATGCTGATGGAACAATTCCAATCAGTCATTCAATTTCCTTGTTCCCGGGAGGAACCGGGGGCCAAGAGACCATAAGGAGGTAAAATAAGATGAATAAGTATGAATTAGCTGTTGTTGTAAGCGCAAAACTCGAAGACGAAGCAAGAGCAGAAGTAATCGAGAAAGGGTAAAGCCATACATCTGTGCTGTGCCGCTGTCACCTTTCCGTTTACGGTGATCACCCGTGCGGAAAATTCATCGGTTCCCCGGTTATTTAAAAATCCCTGACCCTTCAGTCTTTTTTCTTCATCTTTGCTTACAGTTAATGCTGACATATTTCCTCCTCCTGGTCTCACTGGCATTCCGATACTTTCCCACGGTATCTTTGCCCTGTATTTTGCAATGTTGAAGTTACTGTTTACTCCTGAACAGTAACACCTGTTGAAATCGTTTTCACGTACCTCCTACTATACCACTTGAAGATGTATTTGAAAAATGATATTATTTTATAAAAATGATAGTTTTTACCTATATATCAATTTATAATAAAAGGAGATTCCACATGACCATCCGTCATCTCACTGTTTTTGTTGCCGTTGCGGAACAGGGCTCCATGAGTGCTGCTGCCAAACATCTTTATCTTTCCCAGCCAACAGTCAGTCAGGCCATCCGGGAGCTGGAAGCTCATTATAACGGCCTTCTCTTTGAACGTCTTGGAAAAAAGCTTTATCTCACAGAACGGGGAAAGCTTCTTCTTCCCCATGCCCGTGAAATGATCCGCCAGTTTCAGCAGCTGGAAGAGCTGATGCAGAACCAGGGACAGTCTTCCACTCTGAAGCTGGGCTCCACCCTCACTGTGGGAACGT
>OGJY01003325.1_pt1 | contig 13638 bp, 17 predicted proteins | sample 1572231 | NCBI WGS metagenome assembly OGJY01 (sample SAMEA2582121, study PRJEB24529) | metagenome | biome: Human gut stool | place: China | collected 2011
AAAATCAAGGTGCTAGGTCGGATTTAACTTCCCGACAAGTTGTCGGGAAGTTGGAAGCCGCTGATGAAGTCGGAAAAGCCACTGATGAAAGCGGCAGACAAGTCCAGCGTTTCATTCGGCTCACCAATCTTGTCCCTGAACTACTGGACATGGTGGACGAAAAGAAAATCTCTTTTAACCCTGCGGTAGAACTGTCCTATCTGGATGAGAAACAGCAGCAGGATTTTTTAGAAGCAATGGACGCTTCACAGAATGCTCCATCCCTTTCGCAAGCCATTCGGATAAAAAAGCTGGCACAGCAGGGCGAGTTTGACTACGATGCTGTCTACGACATTATGAACGAGGAAAAGAAAAGCGAACTGGACACCGTGACCATCAAAAACGAAACTCTGCGGAAATACTTTCCGCGCAACTACACGCCCCGGCAGATGGAAAACATCATCATCAAGCTGCTCGACCAGTGGCAACTGAAAAAGCAGCAGGCAAAACAAAAGAAGCAGGAAGAAGCGCGTTGAGCGCAGACTGAACCAAGAGACCCGATGGGGTCTTTTTTGTTTGCAAAAATTTGGAGGTAACGCCTATGAACAATACGATTCCTTTTCACTCCGCAACTCACGCCCCGCAGATCACGGTGGATGTGAACATCCTGACCATGCTGAAGCAGGCGGCATCCTGTTTGACCGAGGCAGCAGGCAAGGATGTGTACCTTGCCGCCATCGGTCCCGACATGGAGCTAACCATTATCATGGAGGAGGATGCCCCTTCCGTTCTGCCTTGTTTTGACGAGGACGATGCCCTGATTTCCGTGAAGGGTGCGCCGCTGTTTATCAGCTACAATCCGGCGCAGGTCCTCAAGCTGGCAGGCAAGCGGTACCTGACCGGTCCGGTCATCTTCTACCGTACCGATGGGCACAGCACCATCGTATCCCTGACGGTGGAGGATATTTACCGCTTTCAGACCTATCTGGAAAGCCACAGCACCACCCTGATGGCAGATGGGCAGAAGCTGACCTGCATCTGTATCGACTGAGGTTTGCCATGCTGAACTTTTTATCGGTTTCGCATTTTTGAAGCGGGTGCTTTTTTCGGCTTCTTCGTGGCGGCTCTGATGCAGGCGGCACGGAGCGGCGAAATCAGTCTGAACGGAAAGGAGGATTCGCATGGGAGAAAATACCCTTTCGGTGCTGCAAATTGCGCCGGGGCAGCACCCGAAGCCGATTGAGATTGACAATGACCTGAAAGCGCTGCAGCAGGCGGTCGGCGGCTCGATTGGTGCAAGCTATCCCTTTGAAGACCCGGTGGCCATCGTTTACAACGATGACGGAAAGCTCATGGGGCTGCCGCCAAACCGCGCTCTGCGGGATGAAAGCGGCGAGGCCTATGATGTGGTTGCCGGAACGTTTCTGGTGGTGGGTCTGGGCGAGGAGGATTTTGCATCGCTTTCCCCGGAGATGGCGCAGAAGTACGAGCAGCTTTTCCATCAGCCGGAAGCCTTTCTGAAGCTGGGCAACCGTCTGCTGGTGTTGCCAGTGCCCGATGAACCTCCGGCGGAAAAGCCCCGCACCAAGCCTCCGGCAGAGCATGACCGCTAAAATCACCCTGTTGCACGGGAGGTGATGGCAGTGCAGGAAGAAATCGAACAGAAGTCATTCAACATTATGATCTCCACCACAAAGCTGTCCGCCCGGACTGTCCTCCGGGCGGTAAAGGCGGCGTTTCGGCTGTACCAGTCCAAAGCATCCCAAGGTAAGCAAAGCGTCCGCACCCTTCTGCGGCAAAACCGGGGTGTGTCCAGCGTGGAGATCAGCAAGACCGGCATCCGTGGGCTGGAACGCTATGCCAAAAAGTACGGCATCGACTACGCTATCCGCAAGGACAGCTCTGAAGTGCCGCCCCGGTATCTGGTCTTTTTCAAAGCCCCGGACGCAGAAGCCTTCAACTCGGCGTTCAAAGAGTATTCGGCATCTCTACTGAACAAAGACAAACGCCCCTCGGTGCTGGCAAAACTGCATGAACTGGTGCAGGCGGCGGCAGAACTCCCCGGCAAAGTCCGGCATAAGGAACAGGAGCGTGGGCTGTGACCACGAAAAAGCTGACAAAACTGCTGGCGCTGTATTTGCCCTATATTTTGCTGGGGCTGGTGGCAACCAACTTTGGTGAAGCATGGCGGCTTGCCGAGGGCAAAGAACTTGGCGATAAGATCATGTCCATGATGGGCACCGTTCCGCTGGCGTTTGCAAACCCTCTGCCCAGCCTGCATCCGCTTGATATTCTGGTGGGTTTGTGCTGCGGCGCAGGGCTGCGGCTGGCGGTCTATCTGCGTGGAAAAAACGCAAAAAAGTACCGGCATGGTATGGAATACGGCTCTGCCCGGTGGGGCACCGCCAAGGACATTGAGCCGTTCATGGCTCCCAAGTTTGCAGACAACATCATCCTGACCAAAACGGAAAGGTTGATGATGTCCAATCGTCCGCCTGACCCCAAGAATGCCCGGAACAAAAATGTGCTGGTGGTGGGCGGCTCCGGCAGCGGCAAGACGAGATTTTGGCTTAAACCCAACCTTTTACAATGTCACAGCTCCTATGTGGTAACAGACCCGAAGGGCTATAATGAACAAGGATAAAACAAAGATGCGTTTACAAAAGGATAAAAATATCGTATCTTTGTTACATATCAAGCAACCAAACCCCAACCAAAAAACAAAGAAGGTGAAACTATGGCAAAATCCAACCAAGGAAAAATCACGGCGCTGTATGAACGGCTTTCCAGAGATGATGAACTGCAAGGTGAATCCAACAGCATCCTGAACCAGAAAAAGTATCTGGAAGACTACGCCCGCAAAAGTGGTTTCAACAATATCAAACATTTTACGGATGATGGGTACAGCGGAACAAACTTTAACCGCCCCGGCTTTCAGTCAATGATTGCTGAAATCGAAGCCGGGCATATTGCAACGGTCATCGTAAAAGACATGAGCCGTTTTGGACGGAACTATCTGGAAGTTGGATTTTACACCGAAATTCAGTTTCCCTCAAAAGGTGTTCGGTTCATTGCCATCAATAATAATGTAGATAGTGCTAATCCAACAGACAATGACTTTACTCCGTTCCTGAACATCATGAACGAGTGGTACGCAAAGGATACTAGCAATAAAATCCGTGCCGTTTTCAAATCGCGGATGAAGGATGGCAAACGGTGCAGCGGAAGTATTCCTTACGGTTATAAGCGGATTCCCGGTGATAAGCAAACCCTTCATGTAGATGAGGAAGCAGCTTCCGTTGTCCGCAGGATCTTCGATATGGCAGCCAGCGGTGCCAGTCTTGCACAAATCGGCCAGACGCTTTCGGATGAAAAAGTGCTGATTCCGTCTGCATACGAAGAACGGCATCATCCCGAAGCTGCCCGAAACCATTCGTACCACGACCCCTATCGGTGGAATACGACCACTTTGACCTATATTCTTGACCGGCAGGAATACCTCGGCCATACAGTGCTATGTAAAAGTATCCGTGAGAACTTCAAGTTGAAAAAGCGCCGTGCTGCAACCCCGGAAGAAAGGATCATATTCAAAAACACTCATGAGGCTATCATCGACCAAGAAACATGGGATAAAGCACAACGTCTTCGGAAACGTTGCCCGAAAAGACTGCCGGATGGGACATATACACATCGGCTGTCGGGTATGGTTTTCTGTGCTGATTGCGGCTCCCGGATGAGCTTTTCCAGCCCAGAATCCAAACATCGGGATTCTAATGTAGTGTACGATTCGGATTCTTCATGGCAGTGCAGCAAATACCGTAATATGTACGTCTCCTGCACATCCCATTTTATCAAGACATCAACCATTGAAGACGCCATTCTGGAGGCAATAAAAGCAATGGCGCAAAAAGTCCTTGAGGATGAAACAGAATTTGCAGAACAGCTTCGAACTTTATGGGAAAGCCAGAACAGTCAATCTTCTAACGAGTACAAAAAAGAACTGCTCTCTGTGCAAAAGAGAATGGATGAGCTTGATACTTTGATTCGCAGCCTATATGAAAGCAGTGTTATAGGTAAAATCCCGGAACGTCAATTCCAGCGGCTGATGGCACAGTACGATGAAGAACAAACGGGCTGTGAAATCCGTATGGCGGAACTGAAAAAAGAACTGGACAACGCTGAAACAACGAAAGTTGACCTGAAACGCTTTGTAAAACTGATTCGGAAATATAAGGACTGTGAAACGCTGACAGATGAAATGCTGTACGAGCTGGTAGAAAAAGTGGTGATTCATTCCGCATCCGGCGGACGGACGATCTACCGTCAACAGCAAATCGACATTTATTTCAACTTCATTGGCGATACTTTTCCCAGCCAAATCGAGATCAACCACGACGATGCGAAAAAGATTACAGAACAGCAGATAGCCAAGCGTAAAAAGTACCAAAAAACATCTGGAGAAAACCGCAAGAAAAAACGAGTGGCTTTGAGAGAAGCTGCTAAAACTGACCCGCAAGCAGCAGCAGAGTACGAAGCACTCTTACAGAAAAACCGGGAACGCTGCCGCCAATATGCCCAAAAGAAAAAGCTGGCTCAACAAGAGCTTGCCGAAAAAAATCCCCTTCAACTTGAACCAACCGATGAACTGAAAGGAGAATCCGCATGAACAAACTTGAAAATTCCATCCATGACAACGCTAACGGTCTGGACTACACCCTTGTCAATGACCACTATCTGCCGAACCTGACCGCAGCAGCCCCGGCAGAACAGCACCCCATCGGGAGGTGGGGCCGCTTACATAAGAAATATCTGCAAGAACATCATCCTATCCGGTACAATCAACTGCTCCTGTCCGGTGAGCTAAGCGGCTACCTTGCCAAGCTGGACAAGCAGGCCGAGGAACAGCTTGTGTTGACCGTCCGGCAGATGCAGAAAGCCGAGGATGTGTCCGAAGACCTGAAAGCCGCCGATCAACTGGAATGGGTGCTCCGGATGAACAGCATCCGAAACCGCGCCGAGGAAATCATCAAGTCTGAGCTGATTTTTGTCTGATACAATATTGCATCTCTGACCGCCCTGCACGACTGCAAGGCGGTCTTTTCGTTACATCGGGTCTGCACACGGCAGCCCCTTTTTTGATACGGAGGTACACGCCTATGAAACTGACTTTTGATGAAAAGAAGCTGCTCTATGCCTACGGCAACCCCGATCTGGCACTGACCCGCAAGCGGCTGTATGAGGTTGTCGGACTGACGGTTGATCCTGATCTGAACAGGCTGGTGTTCGATTTCGTCCGTAAGCTGGAGAACGAATCGCTGCATCTGGAGCGCTGGTACGACCAGATGTTCTACTTCATCCGTTCCGAGATGGAGTGTTATGCCAGGATGGAGAAGCTGGCGCAGGACATCGAGCGTGATGAGGATTGGGGGCCTGAGATGTTTGAGGAAAACGAAGATGACGAACTCTCTGACGATGTTTAAGCTGGAAACCATGATCTACGCCAGCGAGGACGGAACGAACAGCGTGTTCACGCTGAATTCTTCCTTGCAGAAGCAGCTTGATGCCCTTGCAACGCAGCACCCGGAGGTGTGCCAGCGGAAGGCAAGGGGCGAAGCTGGCGGGGTAACGTATCAGGTCAGGGGTGCCGCACTGGCTATCCAGCCCGTGCGGGGCACCGATCTGCTATGGTAAAATAATCTCCAATCGGCTACCGTATCCCTGCAAGTCATCATTGGTTTGTGTAAACACAAAGAAGCGGCGGCTCTGAAAATTGAGCCGCCGCTTCAAAATGGGCGTGCGGATATGTCTGCTATACGACGGCTTTTTTCTTTTGCCGTCGTCCGGTAGATCATTCCATATTTATGAAACTTGGTGCTTGGCAAATACACGGCGAGAGATACCTGCACCAACTCCCAAAAAGAGTAGTGCTGCCGGGATTGCCCATATCGCATACAGCATACCGTTACTCATTTGTTCCACCGACAGGAGCGAAATGGCCAGTACATGATAGATCGGAAGAAGTCCAACCAATCGGAACAATGGATTTACTTCGGTGATCGGCAGCAAAACGGGAAAAAGAAAAATTGCCATCGCCGCAACCAAAGCTACAATCTGATTTTTACTGATTGCAGATAGGAACAGTGTAATTCCCGTAACGCTAAGCGTACAGGTAAATGCCAGCAGAATTTGATATTTGAGCAGCGTACCGCAGGTGATATTAAAAGGGATAAACGCTTCCACATAGTCACTGGGGGCAAATAGAATACTACAATCTAGCCCTTCCGTTCCGTAAAAGATAAGAGCAAGAAGCAAGTTAAAAGCCGCAACCAGCGCAGTAGTGAGAATGGCGGTAAGAATGCCTGCTGCTACCTTTGCAGTAGCGCATTTGGTTTTGCCGTATTTGCTTGTCAATATGATATTGTCAACGCCTTCATACTCGCCGGAGAAAATCGGAGCAAGCATGATGATAACCGCAAGAGCAAGGGCGATAAAAAACCGCACCATGTTTTTACTTGTTGAAAGCCAACCATCTACATAGCCAATTTTAATTTCTTCATTACCGAACACATCCGAAACACTTAATCCGTTCCAATTCCCCTCTTTATCAGAAAATCGGGAAAAGGCGGCGGATTGCGTAGCGTTCTGATACAGGTACATAGCATTGAGACCATGCAGATCGTGGGTCGGTGCAAAATCAGACATCATTTGCTGCACCTTTTCGTCTGTCAGGATTCCTTCATATTTAGCTGCAATTTCCTTGTCGATTTTTACTGCTGTTTTGCCAGTACCTTCACCGATATTTTGGTCAAATGCATATTTGTTTTGAAAGGTGGAAAAGGATAGCAAGGCAGAGAACAGGATAATTCCAATTAGAGCGATGAGCGCCAAACGCTTTGAAAACACTTTCCGCAGTTCAAAAAGAATCAGTTTTTTCATTCTTCACAGCCCCCTTTGAAATAGAACAGGTACAGGTCTTCCAAAGTAGGCTGCACCCTTACCGCATTTTCCATAGACGGACGATCTCCAATAATCCGTAAGATTGTCTGGTTTCCACTGATGTTCCGCAGATTACTTGTATTGTAGGCAGCTGCGTGTTTTTCCGCATAGGCAGTCGGAACCGTACATTCCCATACTTGACCGTCGATTTCAGAAGTGATCTCTTGCGGATTTCCAAAGTGAATGATTTGCCCAGACTTCATCATAATGATTTCCTCCGCAATAAACTCCACATCGGAAACAATATGCGTAGACAGGATCACAATGCGGTCTTTGGAAAAGGCGCTGATTAAATTGCGGAAACGGACGCGTTCTTTCGGGTCAAGCCCTGCCGTTGGCTCGTCTAAAATCAAAATGCAGGGGTCATTGAGCATGGCTTGTGCAATCCCTAAACGCTGTTTCATGCCCCCGGAAAAGGTTTTGATTTTGTGCTTACTTTCCCTCGATAAGTCTACTGCTTCCAGCAGTTCTTTTGCTTTCTTCCGCGCTGCCTTCTCGTCCAAGCCTTTTAGGGCAGAAATGTAAAGCAGAAAGTCATACGCTGAAAAATCGGGGTAATATCCGAAGTGCTGCGGCAAATAGCCTAAGAGGTTTCGATACTTCTCACCCAGTTCAACAATGCTCCTGCCATTCAGCATGATTTTTCCGGAAGTAGGCGTTTGGATATTGCAGAGCAGCCGCATAAGCGTTGTTTTTCCTGCGCCGTTTGCGCCCAGCAAGCCGTAGACACCATTGGTCAGGGTAATATTCAAATTGTCTACGGCGGTTTTGGAGCCGAACTTTTTTGTCAGCCCAATCGTTTTTAATTCCATAAAAAGCCCCTTTCTCCATAGGGAGCAATAAAATACTCTCCATGTGTTTTCATGGAGAGTATAGCGGGGAAATATCTACTTTTTATCTACAAGGCAGGAGATTTGAAGTAGGCGGATACATTTGCTCCAGTTGCAGTATTTTCAATCTTCAAATAGCCGTTGTGGTGTTCACAAAGCAGCTTGCAAATATATAGACCAAGTCCAAAATGCTCGGAATGGTTATTTTCCTCTGTGTAATATGGGCTGGTTGCTTTTTGCAGACTGCTTTTGTCAAAACCCTTCCCATCGTCTGATACGGAAAGCAACAAGCCGTTGTCATGCAAGGCGAAAGATATTGTTACCGTAGTCTGGGCATATCGAACCGCGTTGGCAAGCAGGTTATTGCTGACCTGTGAAACAAATGCGCTGTCAAGGGGCAACTGTGAATTGGGTATATGATTTTGTAAAATCAACTCTTTTGCATTTTTCGCGCAAACGATTTTTGCGCTGTCATACAAAGATGATACCAATGGTTGCAAGCCAATCAACTTGTACTCTGGCTGAGTATCTTCCATACGCCTAAGATTGCTCATACTGCTTACATAGTTTTCCATACGGGAAATATGTTTTCCCATTGTGGCGGCGGTTTCCCTCGTTTGGGAATTGTCGCTGGCTTGTAGCATTTCGTTATAGCCTTTTAGTACTGTCAGAGGGGTACGCAAATCGTGAGCAAAAGCGGCGTTGAGTGCTTTTCGTTCTTCAACTTGCCGCCACATTTTAGAGAAATTGTCCGCAAGGGTTGTCCGCATGATTTCAAAGGACGCGCAAAGCTGCCCCAATTCATCGTTGTTATCATAGTCGATTGAAAAGTCCAAGTCGTTGTTCGCTATTTTTTCAGAAGCAGTCCGCAGTTCCACAAGCGGCTTTTTCAGCCTGTTTCTGTAAAATAGCAGCGCAGCAGCGATAATACAGAATGCAGAATAGATAGGAGTTGCAACAATGGGAAGTTTCTCCAGTAGCGCAATGGTACACTCGTCCTCTTTAGACATCGGGACGGGCACTGTCCCGATGTAAGCGCCGTTGCCCAACTGTTCTCCCTGCTCATTCGTCAAATAATATTTTTCGCCGGACGGAGGATAAGATGCACTGATACCCTCGGCAGCACCATCACAGATTGAAAAAGTTGTTACGGATAGAAAGACTGCGAGTACAACAAAGGCAATTACATAGAGAACAAGGCTTTTTCGGAGAGATAAATAGTGCTTGCGGCAATTTACTTGACCCATTTGTATCCACACCCCCAAACCGTTTCAATATACATGCGGTCGGTGTATGCCGCGATTTTGGACCGTATTCTGCGGATATGCTCTGCTACAACACTGCTGTCCCCCTCGCTGTCATAGCCCCAAATGTGTTCATAAATTCTCTCTTTATCAAAGACTTGGCCCGGATTTTGAGAAAGCAGTTCCACAATATCAAATTCCTTTTTGGCAAGCCCCACACGCTTACCGTTAAAGAACAGGCAACGCTCTGAATAGTCAATCGTCAGATCACCGACGAACTTGATCTGCGCTTCAAAATTATGTCGTGCTTCCCGGCGCAGGTGAGCGCGTACCCGCGCATCAAGCTCTACGAGGGAAAAGGGCTTTACAATATAATCATCACCGCCAACAGCAAAGCCTTTTACCTTATCTGTATCTTCGATTCTGGCAGTCAGAAAAAGGATCGGGCAGGATATGTGATCACGGATACGCTTGCAAACTTCTAACCCGTCTGTTCCGGGCATATTGATGTCAAGCAAAATAATATCCGGTTGTTTTTCCACTTGCTTTAGTGCTTCTGCACCATTGAAAGCGGGCAGGACACGAAAGCCCTTGCTTTCAAAAAAGTTACCGAGCATAGAAACAATATCGCTTTCATCATCGGCAATCAGTATCTTTGCATTCATTATGCCCACCTCCTAACAGCAAATATAGCAATCATTTTTCAATTATTTATCTATTCTCCTAGACGTATTATATTCGTTATCTCAAAGAATACAAGGCGGTAAATATGAATTATAAAATGTTTGTAAACGAATAAAAGTTTTTGAAAAAGGAGCGTGATGCCATGACCCAACCCAAAACCGCCCTTGCCTATCTCCGCAACGAAAAAGCCAAAGCAGAGCAGAAGCTGCGCTCTTGCCAGCACCGGGAGAAGATCCTTGAACGCAGGATGTCGGAGCTGAACCGGAGAGAGCGTGTGCATCGTCTTTGCACCCGTGCCGGAATGCTGGAAAGCTTTTTGGTCTGTCCGGGAGAGCTGACCGACGATCAGGTGATGGAACTGCTGAAAATCTCATTCCGTCAACCGGAAGTCGTGCTGGCACTTGCAAAGATGGTGCATAACGTTCACGAACGCAGCAACGTCCAAAACCCTTTAGAATAAAGGGCGCAATTATACACCGTTCCGGTGAAATTGCGGTCTTGCAGACGGCTCGATGAAATCGAAGCTGGCGTTTGTGCGCCAGCCCGATTCCATCCCAAGGAAAACTGTATTTTCCTTGCGCTGCTTTGCAGCTATCTTTTTGCAGAAGAACACGATATAAAGTACAAAAGCCGACTGGGAAAATCCTAGTCGGCTTTTGAATTTTTAGGGATAAAGTTCAATCAAAAGAGCATCAAATTCGTTGCAGTAACATCTTACGGTCATCCTCAGAAATCCCCATGGCATCCATAGCCTGTTCTGGGCTGAGATTCATGTTTTTCATCAGGTTCTTTACAGACACCAAAAGAGTTTTGATGTTCTGCTCAGCAGCGGTTTCGTCCCGCATTTTTTCCATAGCTCTGCACATAGTTGCCACTCCCTTCTCGTTTTCTTTGAAGTACCATACTCGATTGGCCAAAATGGGATAGTACATTTTGCTGGAATCGGTACAGAAAAAGTCATGCATCAATTTACCAAGCGCCGTTTCATCCTTGATCTGCGAGTTGACATAGATGATATGAGCCTGATCATTAAAGATCATTCCGGTTTCCTGAACAGTTCGGTCAATATGATAAATCGGAAGCCCAGCCCTCAAAATATCGTTTTCTGTGATAAAGATGACATAAGTTTCATTCAACGCATCGTATTCCTCACCGGAATCTGTCAGATTTGCATCAAGCAAGCTGCTATTGTAGCGAGCACGTTTTTCACTGGCGCCCCGGTCACTGCGCTGGACTTCAATATTGTATGCACGGTTGTTTCGGTCTACCGCCAGAATGTCCAGCCGAACCGAACGTCCCTGCAAATTTTTAATGCTGTATTGTCCATGAACCTCTCGCACAATCAAATCGTCTCGCTTCAGAATGATTCGGAGCAAGAACTCTGCGCAGTCGTGGTCTTCAAACACCGCAGCCATAAAATCATCATCAATCAAACGAAACTCTCGAATCCGCTGCAAATCTTCTTCGTGCTTCCGTTCAAAATCCAGTTCCTGTTGTGTTTTTCTTTCCGACATTGGCTCACCAGCTTTCTGTTTACTTATCCAAGATAATAGTATCATAAATCCACATTTTTTACAAGAGAACGTTTCAAATGCTCACAAGGAGGTGATTCCGATTCCGTGTCCGCACTTCAAAATCTCCATCGTAAAACGCAGCCAAGGGCAGTCTGCTGTGGCCGGAGCCGCTTACCAAAGCGGCGAACGGCTATTCAGTGAGTACGACCAGAAAACGAAATTCTACAACAAGAAGAAAGAACTTGTCCACGCCGAGATCATGCTGCCGTCCCATGCGCCACCCGGATATGCAGACCGGGCAACGCTTTGGAACGCCGTGGAAGCCGTGGAGAACCAATGGAACTCCCAGCTTGCCCGGCGTATCGTGCTGGCGTTCCCGGTGGAGGTGCCGAAGGAACAGTATCTTTCCATGCTCAAAGAATTTTGCAACGAGCAGTTTGTTTCCAAAGGCATGATTGCTGACTTTGCCATCCACGACAAGGGAGATGGAAACCCACACGCCCACATTCTGCTGACGCTCCGAGCGATGGACGAACACGGCAGGTGGCTTCCGAAAGCCAGAAAAGTGTACGACCTTGACGAAAACGGTAAGCGCATCCAGCTTCCATCCGGGAATTGGAAGTGTCACAAGGAAAACACCGTGGACTGGAACGACCAGAAGTACGCCGAGGTCTGGCGGCATGGCTGGGGAACCATCACCAACCGCTATCTGGAAGCCGCTGGCAGACCGGAACGTGTTGACCTCCGCTCATTCGAGCGTCAGGGAGTGCAGCAGATACCGACCGTGCATCTCGGCCCCGCTGCTCACCAGATGGAAAAGCGAGGAATCGAAACTTTTCTCGGAAATCTCAACCGGGATATTCGCGCCGCCAACAGTCTGATGCAGTCCATCCGCAACACCATTCGGGGGCTGCAACGCTGGATCGCAGACCTGACCGAAAAGAAGCAACTTCTTCTGGACGCTCTGGAAAAGGCAAAGGAACCCACGCTGTCCGACCTGCTGGTGGACTATTTCAATCTCCGCAATGAGCAGCGTAGCGATTGGTCTGGCAAGGCAAAACTGAAATGCACTGTCCGGGACTTTGAGGAGATTCGGCAGGCGTTGGACTACCTGAAGGCTCATTCTCTGAACACCATCGAGGATTTGAACGCCGCAATCAAAGACCTGAGCCAGACCGCCGCCCCTCTCCGCAAGCAGCTGAAGCAGAACGAGAACCGGATGCGAGCAATCGCCCAGATCAAGGATGCTGCTGCCATCCATGCCAAGCTGAAGCCCATCCACGACATCTTTATAAAGAAGAACTTCAAGCTGACAAAGGACGCTTATGCTGCCCAGCACAAGGACGAGCTGGACGCATTCAACAAAGCTGTCCGCACTTTGATGAAGCTGAACGGCAGCACAGCGGTGGATTTTTCGGCATTGGATGCCGAATTTTCTGCGCTGCAATCCGACAGCGCAGAACTGCGCAGCCAGCTTGAAACCCTGCAGCCCGACCTGACCGCACTGAAAAATGTGCGAAAGTATATTGATCTTGTGCTGAATAAGCAGCAGCTTTCTGCACCGGGCGGCAAAACCCCGGAGAAAGAATCTGTGCTGAAAAAGCTGCACGAAGCCAAAGCCACCGCCGCCCCGAAGAAACCGGAGCAGCAGAAAGAAACAGAATATGATTTATGATGGAGGAAAACGAATGAATAAGACTGTTGATTTGAAAGAGCATCGTACCGCAGATGGAACGCTAGCCATGCGAAACGGAAAGACAACGTACCACGTTAATATCTTCTTTAATCCTACCGCAAAACACACATTGGATAGCCAGCTGCGAAAAATCATTCAAAAAGAAGCGAAAGTGGGTAATTTTTGATTTTCCAGCAGCATTTCAAAACTTTATCTTGACAAAAGCGAGCCTAAAGGTAGTATCGTGGTCGAGTGCGGGAACGCAATGTTGAAGAACGGTTACAAGCTGAAAATCCTGAATACCATTAACTTTTCCAAGAGTATGCACTACAACCCCTTCGCCTATGTCCACAGCGAAAAGGACATTCTGAAACTGGTCACGACCCTGATGACCAACACCAAGGGCGAAGGGTCCGGCGGCGACCCTTTCTGGGAAAAATCCGAAAGGCTGCTTTTGACTGCGCTGATTGCGTATCTCCACTATGAAGCCCCGGTGGAGGAGCAAAATTTCGCCACCCTGCTGGAAATGCTCAACACCATGCAGGTGCTGGAGGATGACGAGGAATACCAGAATCCGGTGGACTTGCTGTTTGAAGAACTGGCAAAAAAGAAGCCCAACAGCTTTGCCGGGCGGCAGTACAAACTTTACAAGCTGGCCGCAGGTGATATATGCTCTAAGTGACTTCTTAATCATGATTTTGTCATGGTTAGTGAAG
>OGJY01003329.1_pt1 | contig 13623 bp, 15 predicted proteins | sample 1572231 | NCBI WGS metagenome assembly OGJY01 (sample SAMEA2582121, study PRJEB24529) | metagenome | biome: Human gut stool | place: China | collected 2011
CATCTTCATATGCCATCTTATTTTTTAGAGACATTTACTGAATATCCCTTTTTAGACATGTATATATCCTTTGGGGGAAGTTAGGGATTAACAAAATTAATGATGAAATAGAATAGGCATTTGAGATTGTGTAAAAATGAAAAACTTATTTTAGGTTGTTTTTCTCTAAGTAATAACACAAATGATCATATATTTTGTCATCATAGCTAACTTCGGCTTGATGGAGAATGCCTTCGTATGTAAACCCCATTTTCTCCAAAACACGTTGTGAACGTTTGTTTTGAGGATAACAATTTGCACTGATCAAGGTTAATCCTAGTTTGTTGAAGCCATAGTCCAAGACAGCACAGACGGCTTCAGACATATATCCTTTTCCCCATTGGGCTTCATCTAACCAATAACCTATCATTCCGGCATTTGAATTCTCTCTCTTTGGGTCTGGTAGAATTCCTATAGCTCCTATCAGAAGCCGGTCTTCCTTTCTAGTGATGGCCCATGTGTCTTTTTGTGGTATAAATATTGTTTGAAGAATTTTCAGAGATTCTTCCAGTGTGTCATGAGGTTTCCAACCAGCATTATTTCCTAGGTTGGGATTCTGGCAACAGTTAAAAACAGCTTCCGTATCATTCTCTGTAAAAGGACGTAAAATAAGTCGCTCAGTTTCTATTACATGATTTCCCTCAGGAGGGCATTCCTGCTCTTTTTTGTAAACACACTCTATCCGGTTTCCGTCTGGATCTAGTATCACACTTTCAAAATAGCCATCTCCTGAAATGCGAGGTTCACCTACGATATGGTATCCTTTAGTACGTAGCTGTTCCGTTAGTGATAAGACAGCTTCTTGGCTTTCAAAAGAAAAAGCTAGATGGGTCAATCCCGGTCTGTTTTCTTCTATCGGGATATTTTGCACGTCAATCCTACTCATCAACTCTAATGTAGCACCACTTTCAAATGAAATGAAGTAAGATTCAAAACCTTTTTGGGAATTAATGTATTTTTCATTACTTGTTCCGTTAAAGTAACGAGTATAAAATTCCCTTAGCTTTTCCAGATGAAATGTCCAAATGGCGATATGATGTATTTTCATGAGTGATTATTTATTCATTATAGATATTTTCTTTAGTTCGTTTTATTCTAAATAAATCATCTTTTTGGTCATTCCACCATCGATGATGATATTTTGTCCATTGATGAAGTCGTTCTCTTCTTGACATAAAAATAAACACATACGTGCTATGTCTTCTGGTTTGCCTACTCGTCTTGATGGATGTTGGGCATGATCTTCTGGGCGTAGCTGTTCGTAATCATTGGTCTGAATCCATCCCGGCGAAATACAGTTTACGGTGATATGAAAGTCGGCAAGGGATAAAGCAAGTGCATGGGTCAGTGAATAGATTCCTCCTTTGGAAGCCGCATAGCTTTCGCTTCCCGGTTCGCTCATTAAATAACGGGTGGAACAGATATTGATAATTCTGCCATACGGGTGATTTTCTGCTTGGGATTTGCGATGCAAAGCTAATGTGCGTGAGGTGATAAATACAGGTCGCAGATTGATGGACAAAATTTTATCAAAATCTTCCACGCTGGTTTCCGTGATGGGAGAAAATTCGCTTATTCCGGCATTGTTAATAATGATGTCCATATCCCCCCACTTTTCAAAAAGCTCGTGCATACAGTTCTCAAGGGATTCTTTATTACTTACATCGGCATGATAAAAAATTGCTCCGGTCTCTTTGGCTGTCTGTATTCCTAAATCCTCATTTTTGTCACAAAAGGCGACTTGGTATTGTGAGTTGCAGAAAGCTTTCACAATGTTTCTCCCTATGCCATCGGCACCTCCTGTGATGAATGCTTTTCTAGGAAGTTTGATTGTATTGTCTGTCAGGTCCTTTGGTTGAGGCTTGACGGAAATCGTTTTCTTCTTTCCTTGTTTACGTTTTTTTTCCCATGCAGCCTTTCGGGCTTCATATTGTTCGTATTGCCTTTCTATATAATTGTCTGCCATAAGTTTTGAAATATATTTATCGGAATGTTATTCTATTGTTTACCATAAAATTAACAGCTCCATATATTATTATTCCAATAAATTGTGCTGTAAATTCTTTGATTCCTATTGCTTCTATCATCAGTATCACAAAAAGAAGTTGTATGCCATAGGCAATACCAAAAGCGGTACAAAAGAGCATTATTTGTTGCCAAAGACTGTTTTGGGGATTGCTGGAAGGAAAAATCCAATATTTGCTCCATATAAAATTATGGGTTTGAGCGATGAGATATGCCATAATATTTGCTACTATATATTTTCCTTTGAATGAGAAGTAACTTATCACAATCCATATCACTAACATGGTAATAAGGTAATTTAAGGTTCCTATTGTAGCAAAACGAACTAAACGTACTGATGCTTTCATCCTCTTTTTATTGGTTTGTTTTATATGGTGAATTTGGGTACAAAAATACTAAAAATATGTGATTTTAATGCTTGTATAATAAAAAAGAAGCCTACTCATCTTAGTTTCTGTTTTAATGTTGTTCAGCATTTTTTGAAGGAAAATTTAAACTGGCTTTTTTCAGTTTTGTCCTGAATTTGAAGTTCAATTGTAATAGAGGTGGACTTTTTTAGGGGAAAGATGGGAAGAAACGCTGAAAAGCATGGTGGAAATCCGCAGAAAGTGTTGATGCAAATATGTTGATTTTATGACAATCGGACAATATATAAGGCACACTTTTATATCATGCAAAATAATAGCATGTTATAGATGTACCTTATAAACTGTCTGATTGTAAATATTCAAAATCTGTGATTAATGAATTTCGATGATTCTGTTCACTTTGGCTTTTTCTTCAGGAGTGCGTTTAGGCAAATCAATGGTCAGAACACCATTGCTGGCATTGGCGCTGATTTTTTCCTTAACCACATCTTCAGGAAGAATCAAAGCTTGTTCGAACTTAGAGTAAGAAAATTCACGACGTAAATATCTTCTGTTGTGATGGTCGTCCTCTTTTGTTTCATTCTTTTTCTCCATTGAGATCACTAGTTCGTTGTTTTCGCTGATGTGGATATTGAAATCTTCTTTAGTCATACCCGGAGCAGCAACCTCTACTTTATAATCTTTGTCACTTTCAATGACATTAATTGCAGGGGCAGTAGCGTTGGCTCTTGTCAACCATTCATTATCAAAGAAATCGTTGAAAATACTTGGTAACCAATTCTGATTGTTATACTTTCTAGTCGGCGTCATAATTATAATCTCCTATATTTTAAATTGTTACTAGACTGCTTTTTGATTTTTTTTATCTTGTCGTTTTTGGCAATACACTGATGTTCTTGCAAAGTATATGCCTGATGGCAAAATGTCAGCCGGAAATGAAATGAATTTAAATCTGTGAAGATAATTTTAATGAATATCGAGATGTGTTTAAACCTTTGTAAAATTTGTTTGCAGTTGAGAAGCAAGGTAAAGTGATAAAGAAAGCCATTTTGTCAGCAAATGGTGGCTGTTGTTTATGTTTGTATATTATCTTTGCGTCGTTTTATAAAGATAACCATTAAAGAAGAAAAGGAAATATTATGTTGGCATATACTTATATTAAACAGGGAAAATTTGAATTGATAGAGAAACCGAAGCCTGAGTTGAGAGACTCGCGTGATGCTATTGTGCGCGTCATAAATGGGAATATTATAAAAATAGCACTGTATATATTTGAATTACAATAATATACAAAACAATAGATTTCTTAGGTTAACAAAATAGTAACATAATCATTCAAAATTCAGCCAATCAACACAAAATCGTAAGAAGTAAGTTCCAACCTCAAATCACTCCCTATATTTGATATTTTTTGCCTCCCAAAAGAAAAATCACCGAGTGTGTTTTCCACTCAGTGCATAATCAAGCAATCAGCCGGATGAGTTTATAATAATAGGTTTAATTGAATCTTGTATATATACTACAAGGACTAAACTAAACCTGTCACATTTTACTTTTAAGATTTCCTTTTTTGGAAAGCAAGATTCTCCGACTTTAGAAAAACAGGTTTAATGAAATCTTGTATATATACTACAAGAACCGGACTAAACCTGTATTCCTTTACGCTTTTCTATTTGAAATGAGATTCAATCCAAATCTCTATTTTCTCCGGATACTTCACGGTTTTAGCCAAACAGACAACCCCGACAACTTCCACCCCATATTTGCCAAGTTCCTCTGCGTGTTCCTTGATGCTGCTTCCTGTTGTAATTACGTCGTCAATAATTACGGCTTTCTTGCCTACGATGTCTGCATTGATAATGACATTGGAATCCGCATTTACCTTATCCCTATCTTTTATGTTGTGTTTGCTTTCACGGGCCTCCAGATAAGTAAGACTGTACAGCATCGGATGCAACTTTTCTTCATACGACAAAGCATTGTTCAACCGGCTGAATCGGGTAAGGTATTTGCTTTGATTGCTGCATGGCATGAATACAACACTAACACTATCTGGCAAATCCAGCTTTGCCAATGCTTCTTTGAATAAACGGCTGCAAGACACACGTCCGTCCTTAAAGTCATATACCATTTGTACAAACTTCCGTTGTTCCTCAGTGATGAAATTCCAATCCTTTTTGGGTATGTAATAGTCAATGAATATTGCCGGAATCTTCTTGCCGTTGGATAGTTTCATCTTGAAAGGCACCATCGGTTTCTCATCCATGAAATCCTCCAAAGCTGAATATACATAGAATCTTTCCGCTTTCTTTTCCCCTGCACGCAGTGCATTGCGATATCCCCATTTGCGTTCCTCCTTTGTTATCGCACGTTGCCCCACTACCAGAAAGGCCGCAGCCGCTCTCTTTTTCCATGTGCTTATCCTGCTCATCAGGTAAAAGAACACCAATAGGACAATCCATATAATCAGTTTTTCCATTCTCTATCTTCTTTGTTATTGATACGCTTTATAGGCACGTTATGCCTTTTCTTTTGGAAGGTTATAATTTGTTCTTATTATGATGCACTTCCATTTGCAAAGATACGCAGAAACAGCATATTCCAATCCACCTTTTTAACTTATCTCATTTGTTTTTCTTCTTATATATCATCTGTTTACATACACTCCTGTTATAAAAAGTTTCACCGCAATCCTTTTTCCCAAAGACAGCCAAAGTCTTTTTTGACAGGAAAAGTAACCTTCTGATAACTTTTTCCTTGTTTAATAGCCTTTTCCTTCTTCTATCCAGCCGATAGGCTACTGAAACTGCCGGCAATATCGTTTCTCCACTTTTTATAGTCAGCCTTACGTTATCTATATCCCAATGAGTATTGCTTTATATCAACAATGCCTATGTGATTGCTGATTTTCGCGGTTTCCTCATTTCATAATGAAGTTTCCATTCTGATTTGCTCCTTTACCTCATGGATAGAGCCACGTGCGGTTATTAGCATACTTCAGCTTCCTTTCCGACTATTACTGCTATTTTCTTCGCCCTCCCTTCGTCAATCTCTTTTTGATGGCGAAGTCACAATATTTTTCAGATGCAAAGATATAATGCAGCGATGCCGAAGCATCTACGGGTCACTCCGTTCTGACCAATGACATACACGAAAATCTTCCGACATTTTTCTACTGCGTGAAAAATATAGCGTATTTGTGTGCTATCCTTGGTGCCGCCCTATACCTGCAATATCCGATAGCATCATAAAAATTAATTGTTTAACTTCTAAAAAATAGAATTATGAAGAAAGTAGTAGAAAATTCATTCGCAGTAACAGGTTTCGTTGGTAAGGATGCAGAAATCCGTCAGTTTACAACAGCAAGCGTAGCACGCTTTCCACTGGCAGTAAGCCGTAAGGAGCAAAACGGAGAAGAATATGTGTCATCTTTCATTTACGTGGAAGCCTGGCGTAAAAATGACAGCACTTCGTTTGAGTTGTTGAAGAAAGGCAAAAACATTACAGTCAAGGGATTTTTCAAACCCGACGAATGGACTGACCAGCAAGGTGTCAAACATAACCGTATCATCATGGCAGTCACCGACTTCTATGAGCCGGTGGAGAAAGAAGAAAAAGCTCCTATCGCTTCAAAAAAGAAGAAAACCAAGAAAGCTGCTTAAAGCAGTTTCTCCTTTCAAAAACGGCTTCGGCCGTTTATTTATGTTCAACAGATACATTTACGCATACTCTCTTTTTTTAACCAATCCTCCCTGTTATGTCATATTGATTCCCATTGTACCACTATAAAGAAACATATTACTCTTTTGGCTCGCAAGCCGGCACATCACTTTTCGTGCGGCGAAATTAGAATGAAGCCCGGAAATAGCAAGCCACACGTTGCTCGTATGATGAAAATAGACTATTGCATGGTTGATTTTCATATCCGGGCTTGCCTTATTCCATCAATGGCTTCATTCAGGGGATGCCTTAAAAAGTCTGATATGCCGACCTGCGGAACTGAAAAGTAACGTAGGGAAAATAAGTCAGGCATTGAGAAAATAATAGTATTAACTTAAAAAAAAGCTATATGGAACGAAGTATCGAAAGAGTACCCACATGGGCATTGCCTTACATGGCTAACGGAGACGCCACAGGACTGAAAGACAAAGAGATTAAAATGATTGACAACCTATTGCGTAATCGGTGTATCGAACTGGTATGCCCCATTGCAGACAGCGTGCAAGGCGGTATGCCACCTTATTATACCAAAGACCCACTATTCGGCAAGGCAACCGAAGTGGAAGATTGTATCGTTTTTTATAATATCTAATTGAGACGCTATGAATGTGACATTTGAAAATCTTATTAACGTATGGGACGCACAAATTCCCAACTTATTGGTTGAACTGGTAAACCATGCTGTATTTGCAACAGACAAAGCTGGTTTTCAAGCTGTTGTTACAAAATTGTCTGAAACCACGGATTTTGACAAGTTCTTTGCTTATGGATACGGCAGACAACATTTTTGGCTGAAGCAACGCCTTGCCTCAGACCCTTCCAAATACATGGATGAACGGTTATTGATAGTAGATTTTTGTAGGTACAACCCAAAGAATGAAGATGATGAAGGTAATATCGAATAGAAATCCTCCAAAGGAAAGTTGCATCGAGGAAATAAGGCAAGGTCAAAAAATGATTCTTTGGTCTGACGACAACATATCTATCTCTATGATATTCAATAATCTGATCGGACAAAACTTTAAAGCGGATGAATACAAAGCCTATATCCGTAACATTGCTTTTGGAGAAATGGGATTTGTGCCAGGCACGATTGAACTTTATAAAGGAGGTATATTGATAGCAAGCGGCATAATTCCGGCTTTATAACCAGTCAATAATTAAAATAAAATATATGGTAACAGCAAGAACATTAAAAGGAGCGCAAGTATATGTAACATTTTATCCTGATTGTGAGGAAAATGTAGGTGGCTATTATTGCCAAGTATATACCGATGAAAATTGTATATGAGAAATAGACAATTTCATGGTTCATGTGAAAGATATTGCAGATAAAAAAGACCCGTATGCTGCGGCGGAAGAACTGGCAAGAGAATATATAGAATCAATCAAAGAGTATCAAAACTACCTATTGAGTGTACAATGAAACAAACCAATTCACATAATCAGGTAATGGCAGTGGCACTTACCGGCCACCGTTTCATACCCTACGACAAAGTACCTTCGCTTCGGCAAGCATTAAGGACAGTGATATTGGAACATTACAATCGAGGCATCCGCATATTTTACTGTGGCATGGCGATGGGCTTCGACCTGCTTGCCGCAGAAACGGCCTTATCCATGAAAGAAGTATATTCCGACATTACATTGGTTGCCGCCGTACCTTATTGTGGGCAATGCGAGAAGTTTACACCTTATAATAAGGAACGCTATCGTAACGCTCTTACCAAAGCGGACGAAGTTGTAATACTTAATGAGAGCTATGTCGACGGTTGTTTCTTGCAGAGGAATGACTATATGCTGTCATGTTCCGCTTGCTTGATAGCCTATTTTGATGGAGTACCCAAAGGAGGTACATACTATACCTTCAAGAGAGCCAGGCAGCGAGGTATGTCGATTGTCAATCTGTTTTAATCAATGAAAGGTTTTGTGTATGATTGCACAGAGCCTTTTTCTTTTGGTCAGCACTGCGCTCTAATTACCTGTCATAACCTATTCCCTTTTTTACCATCCGCTCCAAGAACGGCTTCCCTTCCACTTTTACCCGAAATGGCTCCTTTTATAAACTTTCCCTATCCTCTAATAACGTGACAATCAAGATTGTCTTCTTGAGCGTGATTCCACCTAGCCCGGATTTATTTTTCCGCAAAGGTAACGTCCGGTGTCAAGACTTGTCAAATCCGGCTGTGCCGTGGATGTCTTCACGAAATCTTCCTCTCACAAGTTCGAGCGTATTTCCTTCGTCAGATTTGCCCGTATTGCCCCGTCACCTTTTCGGGGCAGAAAAATAATTCCCGGCAGGTTGCAACAACCAGCCCGAAGAAAGGGAAATATTAAACAAAAGGTTAAATATACACGTATGAGTTACAACAAGTTAAAAGCATTAGAGGGCAATATCGAAGCGATAAGCACAGCCCTTGCCATTCACGAGGAACGCAGAAATGCGACCACCGCAGAGCGTGAGACATTATCCAAGTTTACAGGCTGCGGAGGTATCAAGGAAGTATTGAGTATCGGAACGGACACCCCCATACCCGACACCATGCAGGAAGCCGTTAAACGCTTGCTCTCCGTCCTGTCAAAAGCGGCAAAAGGGAATGAAACACTTTACAGGCAACTCCTGCAAAGTCTGAAATCGTCCGTATTGACAGCTTTTTATACCCCGACATTCCTTATTCAAGCCGTAGCTAAGCAAATCAAAGACACTTTCACGGCAAACGACCTTAAAATGGGCACATTCTTAGAACCGTCCGCCGGTATTGGCGGTTTCCTACCAGTCGGAGATATGGCTACACATCGGACGGCTTTTGAGAAAGACCTGCTTACCGGACTTGTATTGTCCGCCCTGCATCCCGACACACAGGTATTCATCGAAGGATTTGAAACGATTGACAGCCAAGAGACGGAACACAACCGCTTTGACATAATCGCTTCCAACATACCGTTTGGCGACTTCCGTGTGTTCGACAATACTTTTAGCAAAAAAGGCGGCATCTATGCACAGGCTTCCAAGACCATCCATAACTATTTCTTCGTGAAAGCCGTTGAGAAACTGAACGAGGGCGGCATATTGGCTTTCGTCACATCAAGAGGTATCGCTGACACACAAGGCAACCAATTCGTGCGTGACTATCTTGTACACCGTTGCAATCTGATTACGGCATTACGTTTGCCTGATAGCCTGTTCATGCAGACAAGCGGCATTGAAGTAGGCAGCGACCTGTTGATATTCCAAAAGAGTGGCCGTAAGGTAACGCTTACAGACCGTGAAAAGCTGTTCATGGAAACAACCCGAGAAATCGTGCCGGGTAGTGACCAATATACCGGACATGCCAATAAATTGTTTACTTTACCAAAAACCGTCTTGTTTACAGAAAGTCGCATACAAACCAACCAATATGGGGAATATGTGCGCAAATACCGCTGGCAGGGAGAGGAAGCCGATTTGCAACAAACCCTTTCCTCCATGCTGAAAGCCGACTTTGAGCGTTTTTTCAGAAAGAACCTGTTTGCCACACCGAACAAAGGCATTGGCGGCATACAAATGTCACTTTTTGATTGCTTTAATACCAACAAGGCGGCACAACCCAACAGGGAAAAACGCACGTACACAGGCACGTTGCACAAGTGGATGAAAAACGGCACGTTGGTACTCTTTGAAAACCAACTTGGCACACTCCGCTACAAACAGGCAAACTGTTTTTCCGACATGACCGTTACATTCGTACCTTTAAAAGTTTCCCGGATAAACATAGAGCGTGCCAACGATTATTTTCCTATCCGTGAAGCCTACTTTGAACTGACAACCAAAGAAAGCGAGGAACTGGCCGAATATCCGAAGCTAAGGGAACAACTCAACAAACACTATGATACTTATGTGCGCAAGTGGGGCTTTTTCCACCACAACGACAACAAGGAGTTTTTCTCTTGGGATAGTCTGGGCATGGAAGTATTCACGATTGAAATGCAACTCGGAAAGGACATCTGTAAAGCCGACATCATGCACGAGCCTGTTGCATTCAAGAAAATAGATACTTCCATTCAACTGACACCGGTAGAAGCATTGGCAAGCAGCCTTAACTATTACGGTTCGGTCAATATGGACTATCTTGTACAGACAACCGGACAGACCGAAACAGAACTGACAGAAGCCCTTGCCGGTGAGATATTCTACAATCCTTTGACGGATTGTTGGGAGAACAAAGGCAAATTCCTTGCAGGTAATGTCGTGGAGAAATGTAAGGAGATATGTACCGTTCTTGCTGACCTGACAGGCAACGCTCAAAAATGGGCGGCTACATCTGTCGAGGCTTTGGAAGATGCGACCCCCGAACTTATTCCGTATGAAGAACTTGACTTCAATATGGGTGAGCGTTGGATTCCGGCAAGTATTTACGCTTCCTTTGCCAAAGACCTGTTCGGGGTAAACACAACGGTGATGTATTTTGATGTGAATGACACCTATATTGTCTCTTTGCAAGGCCATTCCCCCATTGCCTATAATGTCTATTCGATTGGAAGCTATAACGGGGAAGCCCTGTTCGTCCACGCCCTGCACGATACGGTTCCGGAAATCACCAAAGAGATAATGCGCAACGGTGAAAGTATCCGTGTACCCGATGAAGAAGCCATACAAGCGGCATCCACGAAGATACAGGAGATACGCCGCAAGTTCAACGAATGGTTGGATTGCCAACCTATCGCCGTGCGTGATGAATTGGTACGCCTGTATAACGAACGCTTTAATTGCTACGTCCGTCCTCATTATGACGGTTCGGTACAGACATTCCCCAACCTCTCTTTTGAGCAGTTCCCATACGATGACCTCTATCCCTCACAAAAGGATGCAATCTGGATGATTAAGCAGAATGGCGGTGGCGTATGCTGGCACGCAGTCGGTGCAGGCAAGACAATGGTAATGTGTGTGGCGGCTTATGAAATGAAGCGTTTGGGCATGACACAGAAGCCGCTCATTATCGGCTTGAAAGCCAACGTACACGAGATTGCGGACTGTTTCCGCAAGGCATATCCGACCGCAAAACTTCTTTATCCGGGAAAAGAGGACTTCACACCTGCCAACCGACAGGAATTGTTCTCTAAAATCAAGAATAACAACTGGGATTGCATCATTCTCACGCACGACCAGTTTTCTAAGATACCGCAATCCGAGCAGACCATGCTGGAGATATGCGAGCAGGAACTTCAAGACGTGGAACGCTCTTTGAAAGTGTTGGAGGACAGCGGTATGGCTGATAACAACAAAAGGTTACAGAAAGGTTTGGAGAAACGGCAGAAGAACCTCAACGCCAACTTGGAAGCCTTAAAAGAGAAACTTGGCGAGAAAAAGGATGATTGCGTTGATTTTCATGCTATGGGCATCGACCACATCTTTGTCGATGAACCACTATTTTAAAAATCTGATGTTCCAGACACGCCACACAAGGGTTGCCGGGATTGGTAATACACAAGGCTCGCAACGTGCCATGAACCTGCTTGTCGCCATTCGTGACATACAGCAACGGACGGGCAGGGATTTGGGTGCCACGTTCCTTTCCGGCACGGTGGTGGTAAATGCACTGACCGAATTGTATGTGTTGTTCAAATACTTGCGGCCGAAAGAGTTGTCACGCCAATGTATAAGTTGCTTTGACGCTTGGGCGGCTATTTTCACGAAAAAGACAACCGACTATGAGTTGAACATCACCGGCTCAATCAAGCGCAAAGAGCGTTTCCGCACGTATATCAAGATTCCTGAACTGGCGACCTTCCTGCGTGAGATAACCGATTATCGCACGGCTGAAATGATAAACCTTGACGTGCCGCAGAAGAATGTACGTTTTCTCTCCGACAAGCCTACCATTGCCCAAGAGGAAATGATTGGACGTCTGGTGTCGTTCGCCGGTAGCGGTAATTGGGATGATTTGGGGCTTGACATTCCGCAGCCCGACAATCTGGATATGGCTAAAATGCTGGTGGCTACCAATGTGGCACGGAAAATGGCTTTGGATATGCGCCTGTTGGGTGATAAGTTCGCTGACGATCCGGGCAACAAGGCTTCCCGGTGTGCGGCCACTATCTACGACTATTATGTACGTTCCAAATCCAACAAAGGTACGCAGTTCGTGTTCAGTGACTTAAGCACGTACAAGTCTAATGAGTGGAACATCTATCAGGACATCAAAGACAAGTTGGTGACAATGGGTATTCCGGCAAATGAGATACGGTTTATACAGACTGCCAAGACCGAACAGGAACGTAAGAAACTGTTTACCGACATGAACAACGGCACTGTCCGGGTATTGTTCGGCTCTACTTCCATGTTGGGTACAGGTGTCAATGCGCAGCAGCGAGCCGTGGCGGTGCATCATTTGGAGGTACCCTGGGTGCGACATGAAGTCGCATAGATAATTGTTGGAATGATACTTACGGGTATCAGTTTTAACCCGCTGTTCCGTCAGCGGTAGCCTACCGACCGGTGCACCTTAATGTTGTATTAAGCGGTCGGGACAAAGTACACTTTCGCAAGACAAGACAGAACCGTGAGGGGAAGTCAAGTACGGTTAGTATCATACCGTAGAGTGGCGAGGCTGGATAGTATGGTTAGCGCAAGCGAACTGTTAGTAAACTTCGTAATGTCACGAAAGAGTGTAAGATACTGGCACACTCTACCCAAAAGGGAAGCGGTCGGTTAATCCTCTCCATGGTAGGATTACACGGATATAAGCACCGCCGGAGGATGAGACAGAACCTAACCTATCCGTTAGTTATCTATGTGGAACATGGTAAGCCTGTATATCTCCTGTCATGTAAAAAATGGCAGGTAAGCTGACAGCAATGAAAGCCGAATGGTGTGCAGGTATAAGATAACAGAAAAAGCGAATGCCGTTCTGTAATGGAGCGGATACGGATTGAACCGACATCACGAGCTGATGTGGGCGACATCATCCGACACGAAAGTGGGCAGACTTCTGTGACGACATTAGGGAGGCAATCAAAACCGAATGTTGTCAAATGGTGATTCTTTACAATTAACTTTTAGAACTTTCAAAAGGAGGAAAGCAAATGAACGAAAACAAGACATCGTGTGCGCCTGCTGACAATCAGCAAACACTTTGGGACAGAATAGACTGGAATAAGGCGGAGTTGGCTGTCAGAAAGCTACAAGCGCGTATTGTAAAGGCTCAGAAGGAAGGCAGACCGGGCAAGGTGAAAGCCTTGCAGTGGACGCTGACCCACTCTTTTTACGCAAAAGCCTTAGCCGTAAAGAGAGTTACTTCTAATGGAGGTGGCAACACCCCCGGGGTGGACATGGAAACATGGGAGAAACCCGAAGCAAAAACACAAGCGATAAGCGAACTCAAACGCAGAGGCTACCAGCCGAAGCCATTGAGAAGAGTCCACATCAAAAAGAGTAATGGCAAACTGCGACCGTTGGGAATACCGACAATGAAAGACAGAGCCATGCAAGCAC
>OGJY01003330.1_pt1 | contig 13610 bp, 19 predicted proteins | sample 1572231 | NCBI WGS metagenome assembly OGJY01 (sample SAMEA2582121, study PRJEB24529) | metagenome | biome: Human gut stool | place: China | collected 2011
TAAAACAGAAACAAGAAAAGGAGAAAAAAGAAATGTTATATAAAGTTTATGCAAATAATGTTAAAAAAGTGCATCCGGTCATGAAAGCTTCTAATGTTTCTATTTGTAAAGCAATAGACGAAAATGTTGATCATATTATGGAAAAATTAAAAGTTGAAAATGAAGAAGCATTTATGTTTATATATGATAAATTATATAATTTATTTAAGGAAAAATTTGAAGTAAACAAACGTATTTCAGTAGGTGATTATATGATTATAGAGTCAGACGAAGTACCAAGCAGACCAAATATCTGTAATTGGGAGGTGTTATAATGAAGCGTGTAAAATATACAAACACAGGTGTTACCCCGTTAAGTGTAATTCGTACATCTGATAAGGGGCATTATATATTTGACGACACAAAAAATGGTACTTTATCAATCTATGTAATTAGAGTAAGAAACCATAGCAAGAAAGAATCAGCAAAATGTAAAGTGTGTTTTGATAATAAAACAATTATCATAGAAAGTAGCAAAGAGGCTATACTTGCACAAATAAGTAACACATATCTCTCAGATATGTTACTTTTTACAAACAGGAAAGATTTGTTTGATAAATTGTTTGCAGGAAAATCAACGAAAAAATTTATGTCCGGTTCTTTATTATTGGATGGTTATATAGGAAAATGTGTTTTGATTAAATTAAGAAAGGATGGTGTCTTAAAATGAAAATTAGTTTGAATGATTGTGTAGTTATTGGGGAAAGCAATAAAATTTTTGATATTATGTTAGCATATAACACGTACTTAGATAATCAGATTGAATGCTCATGTTATAATGATGCAGGCAATCAAGCAAAAGGACTTTATAAGGCTTTTGCATCATATTTAAGTGAATATCCGCAAGCATTATTAACGTTGCAATTTATGAAAGATATAATAAAGTCTTGTGACGGATTAGAAAAGATAGTGTTATATCGTAATGAATACTATTATTTATATGATAATACATTAGATTGTACAAAAATATTTATCCGTGATCTTAAAATAGTTGCCAACGTATTAATTATATTTTGTGATTGAGGAATAGCAAAATGAAAAGACAATCTAAAATCCCACTTGCAACAAGCGGTCAAAACGTAAATGTAAATATGCTTACTACTCCGGAACTTTTAAAGCTCCGGAGAAAACTAGCAAAGCGTATAAATCAGCGTATGCTTAGGTTAGAAAAGAAAGGCTTCACTGCTGAACGAGGTGGTGCTTATGCAGATTATCAGGATTTACTTAATAGATTCTTTGACGGTGCAAAACGTATACCTGAAAATCTCAGCACTTTTGGTAGAGGTTCATTTAAGAGTCAGGTAAAAGCATTACAGAAAATTTTGAAAGAAAAAACAAGTACTGTACAAGGTTGGAGAGAAGTTATAGACAAACGCTTGGAAACATTTAAAGTCAAGTATGGTATTGATTTTAAAAGCAATAACGAAATGTTTGATTTCATTCATTCAGAAGAATTTAAAAAAGTTGCTAGTTTGTATGATTCAAAGCAAGCACTTCGAATCATCGGGAAAAAACAAAGTGACGGTGCTGATATTGATGAAATTCAGGAATCTTTAAAAGAATTTCGTTCAAAAACAGATAGAAATGTAGCTGAACAGATAGCTTTGAAATTAGGATTCACTTCTGAAGCATCAGCATTAAAATATCGAGGAAGTTAATAATGATAGTATCAGGATATCCAATTATATCATTCAAATCATATGATTATATGAGATTATTTGATGGTAACTTCATACGAAGAAGTAACGCTGGTCGCTTTCTATCAGTTTATGAAAAAGTAATAACTGTAGATACAGAAACATATGTATATCCTGATAAACAGATAGGATTTATCACAGACTGGACAATCACTATTGAGAATGATTGTTGTATTTATGGTAATCATGTTTCGGATCTTCTGGAAACAATTGATAAGATTATGTATACACTTCATGCAGATAAAGAGCATATAGTAAGATTTTACATCCATAACTTTCCTTATGACTATATGTTTTTAAGGAATCATATGTTTGAAAAATGGGGTGAGCCTGATAAGTGCCTGGCTTCAAAGGCACACAGATACATCTTTATGGACTGGACAGGACAAGGACTAGAATTTAGAGATAGTCAGATTCTCACTCAACGCTCACTAGAGCGTTTATGTAAGGATATGGGTACTACGGAAAAAGCAGTTGGTGCATGGGATTATAAGAAATTTAGAACACCTGATTCTGGACGCACCGCAAAAGAAATTACTTATGTATGTACTGATACAATTGCATTGTGTAAAGCACTCCGAAAGTATATCTCAGATCGAGGTTATACAGTTGCAAATGTTCCGTTGACAAATACAGGTTTTATCAGAAGTAAAGCAAGATCATTGTCACGAAAGGATAAAAAATGGAAAAAAAAATTTCTTGATATACAACTTGATTTAATTCAGTATAAGCAACTTGTAGACTCATATCACGGTGGTTATACACACGCAAATAGATACTTCGTAAATAGAGTAATCAGAGAGAAAATGCAGTGTTATGATTTTGCTAGTAGTTATCCAGCGCGTCTGATATATGAAAAATATCCTATGACTAATTTCGTATATACAGATTCTTTGACTCTTTCTGATATTATTGATCTGAAAGATGATTATGCATTTTCTGGCTATATTCGATTAAAAAATGTAAGATTGAAAAAAGACTGTCCTATGCCACCAATGGCATTTCATAAAGCAAAGGTATGTGTTTTTCCAGATCAGGATGTAAAATCAAAGAAAACATTATTTGAGGAAAATCTGGACAACGGTAAAATTGTAAACGCTGATACTGTGATTTACCCTTTCACTGATCCTGATCTTGAAGCAATACTGGAATGCTATGATTATGACTGGGCTGACGTTGCAAATGTTATGCGGGCAAAAAAGGAATATATTCCAGAATGGCTTACATCCTATATCATGGACTTGTATTTTAATAAGTCCACTTTGAAACATGCTGACCCAGTGCTCTATATGATTAGCAAAGGAGAACTTAATGGTGTTTACGGTATGATGGTTCAGAAGATTATCCAACAGATTTTTGAAGAAGATTTTGAAAGTGGTGAATGGGAAAATAAGCTCTCAGAAGATAAAGAACAAGAATTACTGGAAAAATTCTACCACAGCAGAAACAGCTTTCTTCCATATCAGTTTGGTGTATGGGTAACTGCATATGCTCAAAGGGAATTATTTAAGCTAGGTAAATGTTGCAAAGTATGGATTTACTCTGATACAGATTCTGTTAAAGGATATGACTGGGATATGGATGCACTGAAAGCATACAATGATGAAATCATCCGCATTTCAGAAGAAAGAAAGCTTGGGTTGGTAGAATACAATGGTGAGAAGTTCCGGTTGGGTATTGCAGATTTTGACGGTGAGTATTTAGAGTTTAAAACGATGGGTTCTAAACGTTATTGTTTTAGAGAAAAAAGAGAAATAAAGAGAAAACATATAAAAAGTTATAAAATAAACTATAAGAAAGTTAGAAAAATTAACAAAAAAGGTGTATTAAAAATAACAGTTGCAGGAGTACCAAAAGACGGTATTTATTGTCTGGATGATGACATCAATAATTTTTCAAAAGGTTTCATTTTCAGGAATAACAGAACGTTTAAAAGAAATTTTAAAAAATTCAATCCTGATGCAGAACCAAAATGGAAATTAAAGACGGAATACATTTACGTGAAAGGAGTAAAAAAGATGCAGATTGAAGAATCAAAAATTGAGTACGGCTGTTCAATTCGTTTGAGTGATACGGAGTATGAATTGGATCACACAATACCGTATGATTCTGAAACGGGGTTACCATTAAAATTTGAACTTGATAATCCAGTATTTGAGTAAAGGAGAAAAAATATGGCAGAGTGGATTAGCAGATCAGGGGCACTTACAGAAGATGAAACAATTGCCAACGGTAAAATTTTTGGTGATATATTCACAGGACTTGGTTACAATATCAATACAATTTCAGCCCTTGCTGGAAATGCTCAGAGTGAATCAGGAATAAACCCCGGACGCGTTGAAGCTGGTGGTGGTGGGGGATATGGTATTTTCCAATGGACTCCAAAAAGCGATTTAATAGATGCTTGTAGTCAGCTTGGATTGAGTCCATATACAGACGGAACAATACAGTGTCGTTGTTTGGACGGTGAATTATTTATCCTAAGAAATCAGTGGTATACTACACGTGCATTTATCACACCGTATCTCAGCAGTGGTGCAACTTATGATATGATAGGTATTACACCAGAACAGTTCAAAAGCAATTCTATGGCTTGGAATCCAGATAAGCTTGCAATCCTTTTCATGGTTGCATATGAACGTCCAAGCAGGGATCCTGCTACCAATCATGCAGATCAGAGAAAAGCAAACGCAAATAACTGGTATAAATACTACACAGGTAATCCTCCAACGCCAACGCCACCTGAACCAAGTAAAACAGACAAGGGTTTGGTTGTTATTCTTTCTCAAAGTAAACGTGGACTGCACAAGTTGTAATTTAAAAAATTAGAGGATTCAAAGACATGAGTAACAAGAACTTTTTTAAAATTTTAATTGAAACAATGATAACATTTGCATCAGTTATGATGCTTGGTTATATGACGCTAATTATTTTATCTTATTAAAAGGAGAGAAAAAAACATGAAAACATCAGTAAAAGTAAGACCATTTAACGGAAATTCAAAAACAAAAGCATTTGTTGAGTTGACACTTGATGATGTGCTGGTAGTAAAAGGTATGAGGCTGGTAGATGGAAATAATGGTTTATTCATTGCAATGCCAAGTTCAAAGGGGAAAGATGGAAATTATTATGATTCCGTCTACCCACTCAAAAAGGATTGGAGAAAAACGCTGGAAGAAACAGCAATTAGAAAATACAAAGAACAGGTTGCTAACCAGAGTAATGAATCGGGTGGTGGTTTCAACTAATGTATGAGTCAATCAGAAAAATCTTTTCTGTGCACTCTATGAGAATGCGTTGAAAGATTGGCTGATAAATGAGGGACGAGAAATTTTCGTCCCTTTTCTGTCAAAGAAAGAGGTGAAAAATACATTGAAAATCTATGATGAAAAAGGATGGCTTGACATTCCAAAAATTATTGACTGTGCAGAAAAAAATGAGATCAATTTCATTTTTATTATAGGTGCAAGACGTACCGGGAAAACATATGGAGTCTTTAAACATTTCATTGAAGATGTGTTTCCAAGTGAAAAAGGAATCATCTACATGAGACGCACGACTACTCAGCTTGACAGTGTGCTTGTTGATAAAAAGAACCCTTGGATTGATATCAACAGAGATATGGGCAGAAATATCTTTTTCAAAAAAGTGAAAGGTGACAAAGACCGTGTAGTCATTGCAGAAAAGATCTATCAAGATACGGACGGTGAGGCAATAGAGTATAGGGGAGAAGCTTTTTCTCTTACTTCGATGTACAACAATCGTGGTTTTTCAGGATCAGAATTTTCAGAGGGTATCTATGATGAGTTCATTCCAGAAAAAATGGCAAAAAGAATGAACGGTGAAGCAGACGCTTTCCTCAATGCTGTTGAGACAATCAGTTCTAACCGTGAATTGCAGGGTGAAAAAGCGTTCCGCTGGTGGTTATTGTCAAACAGTAACACGCTTGATAATCCGATTGTAAATGCGTTTGGATTACTTCCATATCTTGAAAAGATGCAGAAACGAGGACAGGAGTTTTCCTTATTGAAAAACAAAGGAATCATGCTGATATTGATTAACAGGTCACCAATTTCTGAAAAGAAATCTACGACAGCACTGTACCGGGCATTGTCAAATGACAGTGATTTTTCACGTATGGCATTAAAAAATGAATTTGCATATGATGACACATCGTGTATAAGCTCCGAAGATATCAGGCAGTACATGCTGATCTGTACAATCGGAAAAATTGGTATATATGAGCATAAGTCAGAATGTAAACTCTACATTGCAGAGCATATATCAGGATCATGTAAAGATAACTATGAGAAGTCAGAAAAAGGAATCAGTCAATTTAAAAGGTTTTACAGTTGGGTAGACGATTATAGACTGACTGACCGGATTTCCTATCAAAATTTAGCAGTAAAATTTTTTATTGACAATATATTTAAATAGTAGTATTTTTAAATTAAGGAAGCGAGACTGAACCAACTGCCGGAAGCAGAAGTCACGGGATGGTTACCCTGAAACGCTTCCTTTTATTAACAATATTACCCGTGACAGAAAGGAACAACATGGAAATCAAAGACATTTTAGCATTGACACAGGCTGGATTTTCTAAAGATGAAATCATGAGAATGACACAGCCGACACAGCCGACACAGCCGACACAACCGACACAGCCGACACAGCCGACACAGCCGACACAGCCGACAAATACAGATGCATTACTTCTGGCTATCAACAATCTGACAGCAACAATTCAAGCAGGTAACGTTCAGGCAACCGGGCAGAATCCAGCAAATAAGGTGAGAACCCCGGACGATGTGATTGACGATCTTATGAAGATTATGTAAGAAAAGGAGAAGATACAATGGCAGTAAATTCATTAACTCCACAGGATGCCTATACACTCATTAATGCAGTGGCAAAACAGGCAACCGGACGAGAAAATCTGACAGCGACAGATACAAGCTCTTTTGTATCAGTAGGCGAAACATTACTTAGAACAGGTGTAGAAAACACACTGAATGCATTATCAACCGTATTTGCTTACACATATTTCAGCAATATGTCCTACTCCGGTAGATTGCAGATCATTGAGCAGAACAACGTTCGCTGGGGAGCTATCACAAGAGAAATTACAGCTCTGACACAGGATGCTGAGGCTTCACAGGATTGGAATACAGAACAGAACCCGAATACACTTGATGATGGTAAATCCATCGACATGTACAAGATAAATAAGCCAAAAGCATTGGAGTTAAAATTCTACGGAACTAAGTTACTTCAGCGCCACATCACCAGATTCAGAGATCAGCTGGCACTTGCTTTTTCTTCTGAGGGTGAGTTTTTACGATTCTATGAAGCCGTAATGATTGAGTTCAGAAATGACATTGAGACTGACCGGGAATCAGAGCGTAGAGCAACCATGCTCAATTACATGGCAGGACTTTCCAGCATGGGTCAGGAGATTGACCTGACAGCCGAATTTAACACAAAATATGGAACCAAATACAAGAGAACCCAGCTACTCACAGAGCATAAAGCTGACTTTATGAAATTTGCAGTTGCCAGAATCAAGCTGGATTCATTAAAGCTGGAAGAAAGAACATCACTGTATCATGCAAACATTACAGGTTACAATCCGATCATGCGCTTTACTCCGAAAGCATACCAGAGATTGCTTCTTTTCTCTGAATTTTGGATTGACAGCGAAACACAGGTATTACCAGAAGTGTTCAATGACGAGAATCTGAAATTGGATGGAAAAGAGCTGATTAACTGGTGGCAGTCAGCACAGGAACCATCAGCAATTCAGGTAACACCGTCTATTTTGGATGTTTCAACAGGAAACGCAAAAGAGGCAGAAGCAGAAGTAAGCATCCCTTATGTTCTTGGTTGTCTATATGATCGTCGTGCAATGGGTATCAACTTCCAATTTGACTACGCAAGCACAACGCCATTTAACAGTGCCGGAGGCTACTACAATATGTATGTACATTCCAGAAAAAATTATTGGAACAACTTTACACACAATGGCATTCTGTATGTAATGGGAGAGGGGGTATAAGCTATGACTGACACCTTTTTAACAATTTTGGGAAACTATGTATTCCCCATTGTATGTACTTGTGCGATGGCATACTTTGTTAAATATATGTATGATCAGACAAACGCAAGAGTTGATAGGCTGAATGATCAGCATAAGAATGAAGTTGATACGCTCAGTGAAGTAATCAAAAATAATACGATTGCACTTGAGAAAATGAACACACTGATTGAGAGGTTAGAGAAATGACAGCAAATGATTTAATTCGAAACGCAAAGCTTTTTATCGGCAAGCCTTATGTATGGGGTGGTGAATCAGATGCAGAGGGTGGCTATGACTGTTCCGGTTTTCTCTATGCATTACTGAAAAAATCTGGTTACAATGCATCAAGATTGACTGCATCAGGATTTTCTAAGCTGGGGGAGAAGATTCCAAAGAACAAAATGAAATCCGGGGATTTTCTCTTCTTTGGGGACCCGGTACGACATTGTGCAATCTACATTGGTAGTGGATGGATGATTGAAAGCAGAGGAAATTCCTCAAATACGAAGAACAAGCCAGGTAAAGGGGTATGCATTTCTGAGGTCAGCAGACGTTCCGATTTAACAATTGTAAGACGTTACTGGACAGAATCAGAAAGTGTTCACTACAAGGAAAATAGTGAGTATGTCACAAGAGTTGATCATCTGCATGTAAGATTTTCACCGATGGGAATTATTAAAAAGTACAACCAGTTGACAAGTGACGGTATGAAACATGCCTATTCTGATGGTTGTTTGAAATCTGGTACAAGTGTGACGTGTAAAAAAGTACAGAAAAGAGATGGTGCAACATGGCTTCGGATTCCATCCGGATGGGTATGTGCCAAGACAGCAAAAGGAGAGATTTACATTGATTGAGATTGAATTCTATAATTTTTCGAAAAAATCCAACTCAACAGCAAGACCAACCAATGGTACTGTAATCTCTTGTGAGTTAAAAAGGGAGACTACTTTCCAGTCTCCCTCTTTTTTAATCCGGTATGATATGAACGATTTTCTATCATTCAACTATTGCAAATGGAAAGATCACTACTATTTCATCAATGAAGTAACAAGCATAAATGCAAATCAGATTGAAGTGTCATGCAGAGAAGATGTGCTAGCAACTTACAAAGAAGAAATAGGAAACTACACCTGTTTTATTGAGAGATCAAGTAAACAAAATAAACTTTATCCAGATGCAATGTATTTGCCAACAGAAGATTGGCAGAGTACAGCCACAATCGTAGGTGAACCGCTGAATACTTTTGTAAATGGGTATTTTCCAAATTTTATTATAAGAACGACTGCAAGTGATGGGATAAATCTATATTACATGACAAATGAAGAAATGAACGATCTTCTAAAATTTATGTGGTCAGACGGAACGTGGAAAGATTTGATTTCAGATGCATGGATGAAGTTGTTTTTTGATCCATTCAAATATATATTAAGCGTAGAATGGACACCGTTACGACTTAGTGCTTTTAAATCATTTTTTACTACTGTTCACTTAGGTTTTTGGGATAGTGGTGTTAATGGTAATCAATTAGGTGGCACATATGAAGCACCAACTGTAAAATTTAGTTATGATCTTTCATTTTCAAATCCTCTTTATGATCCTAGCGATTTTAGATATTGGAATAGTAATTTTAGCAGATATGCAGTAAAAATCCCATTTATTGGTGTGGTTAACATTGATATAACAAAAACCAATAAAGGACAGCTAGTTGCAGATTATTTTTTCGATGCAGCGTCAGGCTTGTGTGACGTATGGCTTACGTCCGGTCAAAATAAAATCGCTCACTATCAATTTTCGCTTTCTGTACCAATCGAGATTGGTTATGCAAACACAAACATGACTAATTTAATAGGTAACACAACAGGAGCGGTTGCAAATGTCGCAAGCGGAAATATAATTGGTGGCATCACAAGTGGCTTAAGCGCTATTCAAAACGTTACATCTCCAGAGGTGTCAGTAATTGGAAGCACAGGCACGATTGCAGGTGTGTTAGAAAATAAAGATGCTAGCTCTATATGTTATACAAGAAGTAGCACAGTTGTAAACGGTGTTACAGACGGTTATGCTGATGGTCATACGCGAAAACTCAATAGTTTATCGGGGTTTATAAAATGTAGAAACGCTTCTGTAAGCATCAATGGCTACTCTGGTGATCAGGAATCAGTTAATATGTTCTTAAACACTGGATTTTATTATGAATAGAAAAAGGAGGTATTATCAATGTGGTGTCCGGTAGGAATGGAAAAAATCAACTTAATACAGAATTACTTCCAGCCATCAGGAATCAAAGTCGATAGCAAATATACCGATATGTTTGACCGCATGTTATATGAGCGTGTGTGTTCAGTTCTTGATGTAAAATACAACTCAACGATTGATATAGATTATTTCAAATATGTTTTGCTTGGTGCAGGCTATATTGCAATTACCAAAACACCTTTATATGGTATTTTTGCTCAGCTACCTACATTGACAGGATATGATATGTACTGCAAGCCTACCACAGTAGATATTCACAGTTATGCAACGAACGCAAACATTGACCTCAATGGTTTAAAGATTGGAAAAGATTGTGCAGTCATTTATTTACGTCCGACAAGATGTGGTATCTTCGATATCATTGGTTACTATAGTTACAAGCTGGCATTGGTTGCGTCATCCTTTGATATGAATATTTTCAACAGCAAGCTTGCTTTTATGATGGCAAGCAAAAGTAAAGCATCCGCACAGACTTTGAAAAAGATTTATGACCAAGTGCAGTCCGGTAATCCCGCAGTAGCTTTTGATGAGAAAATCAAGATTGATGATGCTATGCGAGGTGGAAAAACGGAACTCTGGGAAACGTTCAATAAGGATTTAAAGCAGAATTTTATTGCACCAGAACTGATTGATGTATTTGAAAAGTTGCTGGATCAGTTCGATACAGAAGTAGGGATCCCGTCTGTAGGGTCTGACAAAAAAGAACGTCTGAATGTTCTTGAAACAGAAAAAAATGACGTTGAAACAGTCACACGTCTGACTACATGGTTAGAAACAATGCAACCGGGGATTAATGATGCAAACCGACTATATCCAGAGCTTAAGCTTTCTATTACAATGAGAGATTACAATACGGGAAATGAGGTGAGTCAGAATGTCGATGTATAGATTTACACTTGCTGGACTATATCATTTTGATGAATCATTATTTGACAATATGGTTTTTCCAGATGGCGCTGATAAACAGAACTTTATTGATTCATTGATTCTATCTTATGGTGATTGTGAACCTCTATACCCTGATTTTGATTTTATGAAAAAATCAGCTATTCCTGCATGGTCTCATAAATGGAAAAGAAGTATTGAAAAGGTTTACAAAATTCTGGATCAAATTGACTATGAACCTTTAGAAAACTATGATCGGATTGAAGAATGGACGGATAGCCCAAACGTCACCAGAATAAACACACAGTCAGGACAGGATCATGCAGACATAAAATCAGGACAAAATTCTATAACCTCTCAAAGCGGTACAGATACCAGTGAAGATAAAGTTTCTGCTTACAATAGTTCTGGTTATGATCCTAGTCAGCAGAATACGATTAAGTACGGAAATTCGACAAAAAATGAATCTTCTGGAAGTAATTCTAACGTTATTAGATACGGAAAAACAGACACAAATACGGAAAAAGGTACAAATACACACAAAGGAAGAATGCATGGAAACATAGGTGTAACCACTTCTCAGCAGATGGCGGAATCAGAGCTTGTATTCCGTAAACACTCATTTATAGACTATTGTACAGGATTGTTTGCAGGAGATCTTCTAATTCTTGTGTATTAAAAGGAGAATATAAATGTTTAATAATTATCCAAGTAGTTCAATGCAGGACATGAATCTTGATTGGCTTATCAAGATTTCAAAAGAAAGCCATGATATCGTAAAGGGTATCGAAAAAGAAACTGAATCTATCGTAAACGATTGGATTCAGAAAAATTATCCACGACTGATTTTATCGGCATTTTACAATGAATCAACTGAAACAATTTATTTGTTTACTGCAATGACCAGTTTTGACATGCACGTATACACAGACGACGATCACACAATGTCAATCATAGAAAAGAGTTAAAATGAAAGAATTATACACTATTAATTTAAACGGAACTAAACTTGAAGTTGTTGATTTTTTTGCACGTACAACTGCCAGAACAGCTTTAGATAAAGCTAATGAGGCAAAAAACACAGCTGATAGCAAAGTCTCAATCAGTTACAATGAAAATACGTCTACGATAGTAATTAATTAGGAGAAAAAATAATGGCAAAAAAATATGTATCGAATTTCAACTTTAAAGATTCATCTGACGAAATTTTCGTCAAAGATTTAGAAGCACATGAATCAATTAATACTATTAACAGTTCTATCAATGGTATTAATAATTCTATCAGCAATATTAATTCAACGATAAAAACAGATCATGCAAATGAATGCATTTTAATCGGTGACTCATATGCTGTCAGTTCAGTGGTTGGATCAGGTTATAGCTGGCAGGATTTATTTGAAAATTATACCGGATTAACATGTCATAAATACTCTCAGGGCTCTATCGGATTTGTGGGGATTACTACAAACACATTTTTGACTTACTTAAACAAAGCTATTGCAGATATATCTAATAAAGAAGCAATAAAAAGCATCATCGTTTGTGGGGGTTGTAACGACAAGGGAATCACTGCATCCACTCTTGAAAATGCAATTTCTACCTTTATCACAAGGGCAAAAGCAAGTTTTCCAAACAGTGTAGTTTATATTGGATGTATTGGAAATTTTAAAAATAGTTTTTCAAACCACGAAGCAATGTTCGTGACAAAAAACATCTACAAAAATTGTGTAAAGTACAAAGGTGTTTTTCTTAATGGTGTAGATTTCGTTATGAAAAACAATGGTAATTTCCAAAGTGATAACGTTCATCCAAACACAAATGGCTGTTTAGAACTTGCAGAAGCGATTGTAAACGCTTTCAAAACCGGTTCCTATCAGGGAAACGCCTATAAAAGAATTACACCAACCCCAACCGGAATTGTCAGTAATTTCTCTTATAATCCTTTTAACGTTTATCAATTTGCTACTAATGATGGTTGTTCAACTGCAATAGCCGGAGGATATAATGCAGGAGACGGAATACATTGTAATTTAACAAGCAACATAAACATCAACGGATCAAATCAGTATCTGATTGCACAACTCAATGATTCTCTTGATCTTGGTGAATCAGCAGGACAGAATTGTTGCATGATGCAGTGTCGACTGATGGATGCAAATCCTTACCCAATAGGTGTATATCCTTGCGTTGTGTCATTAGTTGATAACAACATATATGCAAAAGTAATTCTGCAAGCGGATGGAGCTAATTTTCAAAAGCCTGTGAACGGTGTAAGCCGAATTGATTTGCTTTACAATGGTTCAATCTATACTTCAAGAGTGTAGATATGAGACTACCAGATAATTATCTGGTAGTCTTTTTATTATACAAAATCATAATTTTTCAATAAATAGTTTTCTACTTCTTGAATAGTTGCAAATTCACTAAATAAGACATGTGTTAAATGAACCTCTACAGTTCCATTTCCCAAAAATAACTCTTTTAAGATATAACCACTAAATAAGACACGTGTTAAATGAACCTCTACAGTTCCGGAAATACAATTAAAAATAGTCCATGAATTTGTCTGTCTAGTTACCTGATAGAGTAAATTAATTAAATTGTACTTGTCATTCATTCTCCTTTTTCCCTCCTGATTTATTTATTAATCACAT
>OGJY01003332.1_pt1 | contig 13575 bp, 13 predicted proteins | sample 1572231 | NCBI WGS metagenome assembly OGJY01 (sample SAMEA2582121, study PRJEB24529) | metagenome | biome: Human gut stool | place: China | collected 2011
TGGACGACGACGTGGCCCGCCGCCGGGTGGAGCTGGTGGTGGACCTCCAGTCCCGGGTGATGGACGAATATAACGAGCAGCGCCTGGGCACGGTGATGGAAGTCCTGTGCGAGGGCTTTGACAGCCAGGCCGGGTGCTATGTGGGCCGGACCTATGCCGACTCGGTGGAGATCGACGGCCACGTCTATTTCACCGCCGCCGGACTGGTGCCCGCCGGGAGCTTTGTGAACGTGCGCATCACCGGCACCATGGACGGGGACCTGACCGGCGAGATCGACGAATAAATCAGAATACACAGCGCATATTGAAGCGCATAAAGGAGATTTCAAACCCATGAATACCGCCAATAAGCTGACCTTGCTGCGGGTCGTGATGATCCCGGCCTTTTTGCTGGTGCTGTATCTGCATGTGCCCGGGGCCAACTACTGGGCGCTGGCCATCTTTGCGCTGGCCAGCATCACCGACACCCTGGACGGCTATATCGCCCGGCACTATAACCAGATCACCGACTTCGGCAAGTTTATGGACCCCCTGGCGGACAAGTGCCTGGTGACGGCGGCTATGCTGTGGTTCGTGGAGATCGGCCAGATGCCCGCCTGGGCCCTGCTCATCGTCATCGTGCGGGAGTTTGCCGTGTCCGGCCTGCGGATGATCGCCGCGGACAAGGGCCGGGTCATCGCCGCCGGGTGGTCCGGCAAGGTGAAAACGGCCAGCACCATGGTGTGCATCGTGCTGATGCTGCTGCCCATCGCCTATTGGGTGAACAGCATCTGCGTGGCGGTGATCGTGCTGACCACCATCTATTCCGGCGTGGAGTATTTCACCAAGAATCTGGACGTGCTGTCCGACGTAAAGTAAACCTGATCTTATTTCCCCGCCCTGCCGGTATCCCAGGGCGGGGAGAAGAACATTTGGACCAATTTTAGACCAACAAACCAACAAAAGGAGCGGAGCATGGACATCACAAAAAAGATCGGCCCCTGGCGGGAGGTTGGAAAACGCCTGCTGGTCATCACCATCTATTCTATTATCATGGCCCTGAACTATAAGAGCTTTGTCCAGGCGGGCGACCTGTTCCCCGGCGGCTTTACCGGCCTGACCCGTCTGGCCCAGCGCTGCGCCCAGGAATTCTGGGGCGTGACGCTGCCCTTTGCCCCCATCAACCTGGTGCTCAACGCCATCCCGGCGGCGGTGAGCTTTAAGCTCATCGGCAAGCGGTTCACCATGTACTCCTGCCTGGCCATTGTGGTCAGCAGTATTTTCACCGACCTGGTTCCCTCGGTGCCGGTGACGGAGGACATCCTGCTCATCTGCGTGTTCGGCGGCCTGATCAACGGCTTTTCCATCAGCCTGTGCCTTCAGGCGCGCATCACCAGCGGCGGCACCGACTTTATCGCCATCGCCCTGGCCGAGCGGAAGAACGTGAACGCCTGGAACTATATCTTCTGCGGCAACGTGATCATGCTCATGGTGGCCGGCGCCCTGTTCGGCTGGGACCGGGCGCTGTACTCCATCATCTTCCAGTATGCATCCACGCAGGTGCTGCACGTCCTGTACAAGAAATATCAGGAGCAGACATTATTTATTGTTACGGATCATGCAGAAGAAATTTACAAAGAAATATCAGAAATTACACATCACGGTGCTACAATTATGAAAGGGGAAGGTCCGTATGACCACAAACAGAGACAGATTGTATACTCGGTAATATCAAGTACGGACAGCAGGAAAGTCTTAAAAGTAGTGAGGGAAAAGGACCCTGCAGCATTTGTAAATGTAATGAATACAGAGCGGATATCGGGCAGATTCTATCATAAACCAAATGAATAGAGATTTACAGAAAGCAATGATGAGGTTATAAATGAAGGCTATAAAAATTGCAATTTTGAAATTAGTATTTTTACTTATTGTGCTGATTGGAACAATCGCGGCATATTTTGTCTTTACTTATGAAAAGACAGAAGACCCGGCGGAGAGCATCAGTACGGCCACACTTCCAGTTATTACCATGAAATACAGGGAACAGAATATCAATGTGCTGAATGGATACACCAATGAAATGCAGGGAAAATATATGAGGCAGGCACTCACACCATATGGGGAAGACGGGACGGTTACACTGGATATCGAGAGATATGCCAATGTTATTGCCGCCATTTCCTATCAGGTGCGAAGTGTCGATACGGAACGTCTGATCGACAGCGAAGAGATAAAAGAATGGACCACGGACGGGGAAGATATCTATGTGACTTTGAATATGTCAAATATTATGAAAGAGGACACAGAATATCTCCTGATAATAAACCTTGTCACGGAAACACACGGCAACGTGTATTATTATGTACATCTGAAAAATCCGTCCGGGCAGGATATTGAAAAGCAGCTGGAATTTGTTTATGATTTCAGCCGTCTGACCATCAGCAAAGAGGTTACGGAGAAGTATGGTGCTTATCTGGAATACGATCCGTCAACGGACAGCAGTAATCTGGCAAATGTAAATATCAAATCCAGTTATGACAATATCCAGTGGGGGGATCTGAAAGTGACAAGAGCGACCGATCCGGTCGTCACGATCAAGGAGATCCTCGGAAATATTGGCTGCTATGAATTACAATATAAGGTAAAGGCACAGGATGAATACGGCACAGAAGAATATTATAATGTAACAGAATATTTCAGGCTCAGAACCGTTTCTTCCGGAATGTATCTGGATGTGTATGAGCGAAAGGCAAACCAGATATTTAATCCGAATACGCAGAGTGTTTCTTCCACAAGAATTAATCTTGGATTGGATGACGATTTAAAGATTCACTATAAAACAAGCCCGACTGGTTCTTATGTCAGCTTTGTAAAAGAAGGCAGCCTGTTTATGCTGGATATGGAAGAAAATAAAGTAACGGAATTGTTCTCGTTTGAGAAGCTGACCGAAGAAGATGTGAGAATAGAAAATAAGAAATTCGATATTGAGATTCTGTCAACGGATACAAAGGGAAATACCATGTTTATGGTATACGGATATATGGCGAAGGGTGCGCATGAAGGTCAGGTCGGGGTGGCTTTATACCAGTATGATTATAAAGAAAATCAGGTAACGGAATTAATCTTTGTACCGTCGGATCGTCCGTTTGATATCTTCCGGGACAGTGTAGGAAAATTTGCCTATATGACGGAAGAAAATCTTTTGTACTTTATGGTTGGAAACAGTATCTACACAGTGACCATGGACAGCAATGAATATATGCAGCTTGTTACCGGGCTGACAAAGGGAAATTATGTCATCAATGAATACAATAATATTCTGGCATGGCATGAAAATGCAAGCGTGTATGACGCAGATACCATAAGGGTCATCGATGTGGATGCAAAGAAAGATTATACAATTCAGGCACCGGAAGGTGACAGAATTAAAGTCATCGGATTTATAGGAAATGATCTGGTCTACGGTACGGCACATACGTCGGATATTTATCAGAATGCATCCGGACAGACGGTATTTCCGATGTATAAAGTCAATGTCATGGTCTATGGAGATGGGGAAAACAGCAGTGACAGCCCGGAAGATGAGGAGACAAATATTATCGAAACATATCAGAAAGATAATATTTATGTAACAGATGTTTCCATAAAAGAAAATGTTATGACACTCCAGCGCAAGATGAAAAATGCAGATGGAAGTTTTACGGATACTGCGGAAGATAAATATGTAAACAAAAAAGGCGAAGATAAGGCTCTTGTCACTTTAAATACAATTTCGACTGAATTAAAGAAAACAGAAGTAGTGCTGACTCTGCCATATACCATTACTTCGGATAATAAATTTGAAGCCGTACAGACGGACAGTATACAGTTTGTCAGTGCAAATACATTAAATCTGGATCAATCCGAATATGTCATGAATAAATATTATGTTTATGCGTCACAGGGACTGCAGGGCATTTACAGTACGGCAAGCGAGGCAATAACATATGCAAATTCCGTATTCGGAGTTGTTGTAGAGGATAGCGGAAATCTGTTATGGGCAAGGATAAACAAGCCGGATCTGGCGAAATTAAGTGATACGACAAAAATTGTTTCCAGGGGATATGCATCTTTAGAACAGGTACAGGCAGATTCGGAATATCAGGTTACGGATATATCTGGAATCGATTTTGCGGCATTGCTGTATTATGGGGCAAATGATATACCTGTCATTACCTGGATCAATGAGTATGGATGTGTGATTCTGTCAGCGTATTCCGGCTATCAGGGAAATATTGATACTCTGGCATTTACCGTATGCCAGACGGGTGAGATTATCAAAATGCCGTATGCCAATGCAAAAGCAACATTAGAGGCTGCGGGCAGCAGATATCTGATTCTCAGATAAAAACAGATACAGAAAGACCGCTGCATTATGGATTGTAATTCATGATGCAGCGGTCTTTTCTATTTTTACAGATTAAGATTATTCAGCGTTCTGGGCTAAATAATCATTTAATGCAGCTTCTACTTCATCAGCATCAAGACCGTGAACGAAGCAGGCTTCTTCTAAGGATTCACCCTGGGCAGACGGGCATCCAACACAATGCATACCTGCTGACATAAGAACCGGGATTAAATTTGTATCTACAGCAATAATATCTGCAATAATCATATCCTTTGTTATCTGAGCCATTATCTAAGTCCTCCTGTATGGTTAATTTGTTGTAATTTTTGCAGAGCTTTTCTGGCAATTAATCTGTCAAAATGCTCTTTATAATAAGCTTCACGCAGAGGAGATCCATCTTCCACCTGTCCGTATTCGGCAAGGAGTGTGCAGAATTCTGCGAATTCATATGTGTCTTCTATTTTGCGCGAAGATTTATCCATAATAAGATAGTATCGGTTATCCTGCGGAGATTTATACAGACTGCTGTTCATTTTGAAATCATTCTGAAAACCGGTAAGATAAATAAGTGTGTTTAAGCTGTCAAAAGAAAATATCTGTGTTATGGAATTCGCCGGTGGTGCAGCAGTCATTCCGTTCCGGTCATATTTCTCAAGAATATCCTTCAGCGGAACGAAATCTCCTTCCGTCTGGGAAACACTCTGTCTGATACGGTCGCGGATCTGTTGGAATAAATCTGTAAGTGCAGAATCATCCTCCATCAGGGTGTCATCGGAAATATCGTCCATATCATCAAAAAATTCATCATAGTTATCCTGATAATCATCCGACTCATCCGGGGAGAAATTAGAAAATCGCGTGTCAAGTTCTTCCGGATCTTCGACTTTGGTAATAATAAGAACGATACTGCCTCCAGGAATAGGGATTGCTTCTATCATAAGAGGAAGATCCTCTGCATGAAATCCAAATTCGCTGGCAGCCTGCTGCATCATATCCTGAAACAGAAGTTTGGCTTTCTCAGTGCCGTATGCAAGTTCACTGACTTTGATCTGGCGTGATGCAAGATCGTTTTTATTTAAAGTACATTTTATCTGATTTTCATTAATCTTTTCAATCTTCATAGACACTCCAATCTGACTTATTACTGATTAGAAGATACTATCAGGTTTTATAATCTATGTTTGTTTGATTTTATTGTTACAAAAATTTTTGACACTTACACATTTATAGTATAACCTATAACAGCGCAATATGTAAAGCGGATTGTGATAAAATTTATATAAACATTAGCTGATAAAAATATTAAAAAGGACTTGCAAAGATTACAATAATATGTTATATTGATTTAAAGAAATTAACAAAACAGAAATAAAAGGAGGAAACATCGATTTTAAGAGAAAATGAGAACGAATTATATGGAACTTAAAAACAGTGAAGTAATTCTTGTTTGTGATAAAATTTCGAATTGTAAAAGAGTTGTTAAGAAAATTTTGAAAAGCGAGCAGGAGAAGGAAAGTATACAGGCGGAGATACTGATTCTGGAACGTCTGGACAGGGAAGGGATACCGAAGATTTACGACATAAAAGAAACAGGGGATTATTTTTATATTATTGAAGAATATATACAGGGAAGAACTCTGTGGGAGATCATACGGTCAGATGGTCCGTTTGACCTGCATGATGCTGTATTCTACAGCAGGCAGCTGACAGAGATTATAATATATCTTCATTCCATAAAGCCGGATGCGGTTCTGCATCTGGATATCCAGCCAAAAAACATTATCATACATAACCGCAGACTGCATCTGATTGATTTCGGCAATGCAGCATATGCAAATGAAGTAACAGAAAAGAGATATTTTAAGGGAACACCCGGATTTGCCGCACCGGAACAATATAACGGGGAAAATCTGGATCAACGGACGGATCTGTATGGGATTGGTGCATGCATGGCATACATGATTACCGGCAGACGGGGAAAGGAGGCATTTTGTAAAACCGACGGATATATATGGGAGGTTATACAGGGATGTATCATGTCTGATCCGGCACAGCGATATGCATCCGTCCGGTTTTTGCAGGACAAACTGGGGAATCCCTGGATTTTCTCGGAAGGTGAAAGTGAGGAAAAGGAAGAGGGAGAAGGAAAAAAGGAAAACTGGGGAGAAAACAGAAACAGGAGAGCAGAACATACAGCAACGGAAAGTCTGGTGCTGGCATTTGCAGGAACACAGCACAGAATGGGTACTTCAAGAATTGCACTGGAATTTACCGCATATCTGACACTGTGCAAAATGGATGCAGGATATCAGGAAGGCCATGACGGACAACTTATTTCCCGGATTTTAAAAGAGGACAGGACAGTTTCGTATAATGGAGGAGAATTCTGTTACCACGGTATAAAGCTCCGGCCGTCCTATCAGAATACTGGAATTGAACTGGACTGTGGGCATGATATTGTGGTCAGGGACGAGGGTGTGTTTTCGGAAACCATGACAGCCTGTGACATTCTTGTCATGGTTGCGGGAATCAGAAGCTGGGAGATGGAACAGACACGCCTGATGGTAAGAATGGCAGAAAAATACCGGATTATAAACAGAGGGATAAAAATTATCTGGCTGTGGAATCTGGCAGGTGGACAGGGAGAAGAGAAATATATCAAAGAACTCGGAATAAGCGGCTTTACCGTACCATTTTTTAAGGAATATATGAAACCGGAGAATCAACCGCTGTTCCGGAAACTGTCGGAAGAGGCAGGACTGTGGGCAGAGAAAGGAAAAAGTTAAAATGAGAAAGCATTTGGAAGAAAAAGAGTTATTGCATATCGGAATACTGGGAATCGACAAGGGCGAAGGAGTCACAAGCCTTGCCGTGGGCATGGCATCCTATCTTCAGGGAATGAGGTGCAAAAAGACAGCCATGCTCGAGATGAATACCGAAGGAGAATTTGCAGATATCAGGACAACATATTTTGGAAAAAACTATAAAGAAACGCCGTTTGAAATCTTTAAAACCAGTTATTATCCGGGAGTCACAAAGGGCGAATACGCAAAGATCTGCAACATGGGATATGACTGCATTGTAACGGATTTCGGATTCAGTTATCAGAAATCCATGGAAGACTTTCTGCGGTGCGATAAGAAAATTGTAATGGGTTCTATTAATTTATGGAAATATCGCAAATATCTCGAATTTTATGAATATACAAAAAATTTTCCTGGAGTAGGAAACTGGATCTTTGTACTCAGCGGGGACGATGAGGATATCCGCATGATTCGTGCCAGACACGATATCATCGCCGTGAATAAACAGTTCTTTATGAATCCTTATCGCATTACACAGCAGGAAGCAGATTACTATGAAAATATTTTGCAATAAGAAGGGAGAAAGCTATGGCAATGATACGGCAAAAAAAGAAAAATCTGATACTGTCCATGATTCTTGGAATGATAGTTACCGCAATTCCACTGGGAATCTATGGAGGTACAATGACATATAAAAAAACAGATGCCGAGAAAAAGGCACAGGCACTCGAAGCACAGATGGCAGGAGAAAAAGAATATACGGCATACTGCCTGAAGGAAAGCGGGCATAAGGGAGATCTTCTGGATGAAGATGCACTTGTGCCGGTTGTCGTAAAGACAGAGAGTGACTTCTTTGTACCGGACAAATCAGATTTATTGGGAAAGCATTTATCTGCGGAAACAAAAGCTGGCATAATGATAACAGATTCGATGGTTTACGAGGCCGGTGCTCAGACGGGCAGCATCCGCACTTATCTGTATGATTACATTGTTCTGCCGGAGGGAATCACGGCACAGGATCAGTTTGATATCAGGATTCGGTTCCCAGATGGTGAGGACTATATCGTGGCAACCGGAAAACGGGTGGAAAGCATGGTGGATACAGGTGCATTTATCCATGCAACGGAAGAGGAGAATATCATGCTGTCCAGTGCATGGGCGGATGCTGCTGTATATGAGGGAACAAAAATCTATGCATCCCTATATACTCCGGACTATCAGACTGATTCCGTGGTAAATTATCCTGTAAACCTGTATACAACAGAGCAGATGAGCTGGAATCAGAATCTGACACAGAGCATGGACACGGAAACAAATCGGATTAACAGACAAATGCTGGAACAAAATTTATTTGACTTTATGGGAGTCATGATGGGAGGTGAGACATTACCGGAAGCATAACCGTTATCTTCAACCAGGGGCAAAAGACTTTGCCCTGACATTATTAATATACCACACAGAGCAGCCGCCCGGGTACTTTCCGGACGGTTACAACAGAATAATATGGGAAAAGATAAAAGAGAATTTTCACAAATACGACTGAGGACGTGTGTCAGTGATTTTCAGAAACAGCTTTTATCAGGGCGGCGGGATTTTTGAAACTTGATTTCTTGGGCTTCTTGAGATATCATATACTAGGATATTAACTTATAGAAAAAGGAAGGAACAGACAGAAATGAAGAAAAGTTTCATGAAGAAAGTATTATTAGTGGGATTTTGTATTGCCATGATACTATCCGTTACCGGATGTTCTTCTCTGAGAAAAGAGAATCCGACAGATTTAAAGAGCTTTTACGGGCTGGTATCAGGGGATGAATATGTAATTCTTTTAGAAGGGGAGAATGTCGGAACGGCATATAAGGACGGAGATAATATCTATCTTCCGTATGAACTGGTAAATCAGTCGATTAATGATAAATTTTATCTGGACAGTGATTTTAACAGAATTCTGTATACAACACCGGATGAGATAGAGATGTTTGATGTAGGAGGAGACACAAATACGAAATTGCTCAATAACCAGGTATATGTATCACTGGAATGTCTGAAAAGCAGAACAGATATGAAGAGTGAAGTGTATACAGATCCGAACCGGATTGCCATCACAGAGAATTTCGGTGAGGTGTCCGTATGTAAACCGAAGAGCGATACCGTAATCCGCCAGTTTGATAAGGATGGGGCAGATTATATGGCGAAGGTATCAAAGGGTGAGAGTCTGGTTATTAAGGATATAATGAATGATTCCTGGTATCGTGTTGTGAAGGATAACGGGATAACAGGATATATCAGAATAAATGAAACAAATGGGGCAGAAACAGAGCAGAGAGTATCTTCTTATCAGGGAAAGGAATACAGCCATATTACACTGGACAAGACGGTATGCATGGGCTGGCATCAGGTAAGCGGAACTGCAGGAAATGATTCACTGACAGAAGTCACAAAGAACGGAAAGGGAACTTTAAATGTAATCTCCCCGACATGGTTTAAACTGGCCGATACCAGCGGGGAAATCACATCCTATGCACAGGCATCCTATGTAAAAAAAGCACATGACATGGGGATGAACGTATGGGCACTGGCAGATGATTTTACGGCAGGCGAGGACGGCACTTATTATGTGGGTACGGTTCTGGCGGGATATGAGAGCCGTCAGAAGCTGATAAAGAATCTTGTCAATGCAGTAAAGGACTGCGGGGCGGATGGTTTAAATATTGATTATGAAAAAATATATGAGGATATGGCAAATGACTATATTGAGTTTATCCGTGAATTATCAATTGAATGTAGAAAGAACAATATCGTGCTGAGTGTGGACACCTATGTATCACAGACATATAACCAGTTTTATAACAGAAAAGGCATTTCAGAAGTTGCAGATTATCTCGTTATCATGGGATATGATGAGCATTGGGCAGGAGACAGTGAAGCAGGCTCCGTAGCTTCCCTGCCATATGTACAGAAGGGAATCAATGAGGTATTAGAGTATGCTCCGGCGGACCGTGTGATCAATGGAATTCCTTTTTATACCAGAATATGGACAGAAACAAAAGAAGGTGCAGGTTCAGAGGGAACTTATGTAGAAGATGCCGTAAATGGAAATTACTGGTTAAGCAGTACCGCAGTTGGCATGGAAAAGGCACAGACAGAGCTTTCTTCACATGGAATCACGCCGACATGGCTTGAGGATCTTTCACAGTATTATGGAGAATATGAAACAAATACAGGATCTGTAAGAATCTGGCTGGAAGAGGAGAAATCCGTACAGGCGAAATTAGACTTCATGAAAACTGCCGGCATAGGAGGGGTTGCCTGCTGGAAATTAGGTCTGGAAAAGGATTCTGTCTGGACAGAGATTGCAGATTATGTAGGCACTGCAAAACAGTAGTGATACCAAAACAGCTTCCGGAATATACTGTATTAATATTTATGAAGTTTCCCGTCTGGTCAGGGAATTGGTGCAATTATGAAAAACCGACGTAAATTATTGGAATTTATTATGGCATCCACAATGCTGCTGCTTGTATACATATGTGCAGGAAAACTGCCAGCAATGAGTAGCGGCAGCAGTAAAGTAACAAAGCAGGGTGAAAATGGGAAAATAATTTTACTGGACGCAGGACATGGAAAGATCGGGAAGAGACCGGAAAATTTGATGACAGATAGAATGGATTCGTGAACAAAGGAGAAAAGTATGTTAGGAAAAACTCATATGGCAGTCGGGATCGCTGCCACACTTGCAATAACACAGCCGTCAGGTGTTTCAGAACTGGTGCTTGCGGTTGGGGCAGGATCGCTTGGAGCATTAATCAGTGATATTGATGTAGGAACATCGAATTCACACCGCGATGCGGACAAGATTACCGCATTGTCCGTAGTTGTTGTATTGGCGGTATTTGCAATGGATTATTTCTGTAATACACAGATTATTGAGAGAATCATAGGAAGCAGCGGCTATCTGAGGATCATTGCAGGATTGCTACTGTTTATCGGGATATGTGCATTTGGAAAGGAACAGCCCCACAGGTCATTTATGCATTCTTTTCTTGCACTGATATTATTATCATTCGCCCTCGGACTGATTTGGGAGAAAGCGGTTATTTATTTTGCAGTGGGATTTTTATCCCATCTTGCAACAGATATATTTAACAAGAAAAAAGTACGTTTACTTTATCCGATGAAGGGTGGAGTATCATTAGGTCTGTTCCATGCATACGGACTTGCAAATGATATTTTCTTTGCAATTGGAAGTATTGTTGCAATTATTGAAGTAATAATATGTATATTTTTCAGGTAGAAAGGAAAGGTGTTTTATGAGAAAGTGTGCATTGTGTGCAGCAAAAATACCATCAGGAGGCATATATTGTCCTGCATGTGGAAAAAAGGTGGAAAGTGCCATAACATTTGATTACCGGGAAGAGGATGAAAGAGAATTTGCATTTCATGCAGAATACTATGGTGCGGCTGGAACAAATCGGGGAGAACAGCAGATGCTGCATGGAATGATGGGAAATTATATTATTTATATGAGGCAAAATCCGGCCAGTTTTATGTATTAAAGATTGAAAATGAGGAGATTACAGATAGTTTTGAAGTGACTTTTAAAGATGGGGTTGCACGATATGATATGGATATTCTGGCAAATCGAAATGGCATCTTCTGTATAAATGATAAGTACATTGCTTTGTATAAGTTCAGCGGGGAAAAACAGTTTGAGATTGATTGCGGAGAAGCATTTGATGGGAAATGTCAGGAATACATATATTATATTTTTGGAGATAAAATTTATTTTCTGCTTAATCATCAGGAGAAATACAGAAGATTTGAAGATGTTAGTATGTGCATAAAAGAATATAATTTTAAGACAGATACATGGCAGGATATATGGGATTTGGCACCGCAGATAAAGGAAGAAAGCATGTTCTGTGCAGAGCAGCTCTGTGGACAGATGGAGGAAGATATTCCGTCCGATGGAATTTCGATAAAAGTAACAGGATGCAATATAACGAGTCTGTATGCAAACAGCCAGTACATGATTATATCATATGCATTAATAGTTGGGGATGATGGAGACGGTTATGAAATATATTACAATCCTGTTGTTTTGTTTGATTTTGCCACGAAGAAATATGAGATGATAACAAGAGCACGGAAGGAACATCAGGGACTGTGGTTTGATATGCGAAGAAATAAGATGTGGTATGTATATAATCAGAATACACTGGCAGAAGTACCTTTGAAGCGGATGTGTGACGTGCAGAAGAAGGAAGCACAGAGAACCTGGACATTTGCAGACATCAGGGCAGGGCAGGTCTCATCATACGGCAGCTCTCGGCCTTATTTTGACGGAGAACATTGTTATGTGCCAAGAGAGTCGTATTTTCTGTACGCATATCAGCAGGATGGGCAGGACGTAGGAGAATGGAACCGGTCCGGTCATGGCAATACCGCGGTAGCTGTACATGGACCATATGTATGGGCAAGACTTGACATGGAGAAGGATGATTTGTTTCCGCATGCCATTCATAAGCCGGGACAGGGCTTCCATGTGAAAGAAGAGGCGGCAGAAGAGGTAATCGAACAGAGCAGAAGCAGACAGGAAGATAGAAATCTGCCAGAGAATATATCTAATCCGCAGATATATGTGGAAGCAGAGGAGAATGACCTGGATGAAACCGGTCAGCCGGAAGAAGTGCAGAAATCAGAAGAAGTGCAGAAACCGGAAGAAATATGGAAACCAGAAGAAATGCAGAGACCAGAAGAACAGAATCGTGGAATGACCATATCCGGACTGCGTGCAAAATTACAGGAGTGTTCAGATTATGCAGGAGAGTTTAAAGCATATAGAAACAGTCTGGAAAATAGGTGGGATTTTAATGCGGTTATGGGAATCCTGATTGGAAGTAACAAACGTTCCGGCGGCAAAAAGCATATTCTTGAACAGAATGCAGGAATCGGTCAGGGAGACAATTTTAACAGGGTTGTGGAAGCACTGGAGCGGCATGGACTTATGGATGTTTATAAAAAATATGAAAAAATGACGGATGCATCTGTAACACTCCTGCAGCTTGAAGATGAGATAATGGAAATAGCGCCGCAGCTTTCAGATATTTGCAAAAAGATTTCGGACATATTAGCATAGGAGGTGACAGACGTGAGAAAATGTGGAATTTGTAATCTATATGTGGAAAGTGAAGCTAAATTCTGCCCGTATTGTGGAAAACGGATTTATACTGCCGTTTCCACAGAATTTGAAGATGAAGAAGTAAAATTAAAGAGTGAAGAATATAAATACAATGGAGAAATAAGGGAACGTTATCAGGTTGTGGGGGAAAACGGGGAAAAGATATTTTCCCAATATCTTCAGCGCATTGTACAATTGGATACTTTCACCGATAGGCACGTTTG
>OGJY01003338.1_pt1 | contig 13546 bp, 12 predicted proteins | sample 1572231 | NCBI WGS metagenome assembly OGJY01 (sample SAMEA2582121, study PRJEB24529) | metagenome | biome: Human gut stool | place: China | collected 2011
GCGGATACCTGCTGGTGGTCCTCTGCGCTATCTATCTGGAAAAATATCTTGTGACGATTACCGGCTATGTGGCATTTACCTACCTGATTCCGATTGCCTGCGGCTTGTGGATATTCAATCTGATCTTTGCAAATGCCACCGTGCGAAAACTGGCAGCAAAACTGGCGGTGTTTGGCTTGGCGATCTCCCTCGTGGTTCCCGCCAGTGTAAAGATTTCTGACCTCATCGGTGACACCTATCAGGCCCAGATCGAAGCTACCATTGAGGATGCCAGGAACACACAGAGCATACTGGAAAACAGTGGCGTGGTGGATGATGATACTAATGCGACGGAAGCAACAGGAATCGGAACAACAGAAGCTTCTGGAACTGTTGCAGGAAATGTGCAGGAGAAGGAAAACAATAACTCCGGATCTGTCTCAAACATTTTCGACTGGGCAAAAGACGCTATTTCCGGCGCTAAAGATTCGGTGGCAAATGTTGTGGAAAATGTGACAATTTCTACCGAAGAACTGGTACAGAAGGTGGAGAATTCCCTCAATCACTTTATCGAGGCGGTTGCCGTGATGATCATTACTTCCTGCGTGATCCCGATGCTGGTACTGTTGCTGTTCTTTTGGATGGTGAAGATCGTGCTGGATGTGGATCTGAGTGGCGTGAAGATCAAAGGGATGCTGCCGGAGCGGAAGGAATAAGTGAAAAGAAACGAGGGGAAAAATGGAATATCTTGCACATATTGATGGAGACAGAGCACAATCCATAAAGGATCACCTGCAGGGAACTGCAGACCTTGCGGAAGAATTTGCGGCAAAATTCGGGAAAGCAGACTGGGGATATTGTTGTGGAATGTTACATGACATTGGAAAATATTCCGCGGAATTTCAAAAGAAGATCAAAGAAAATCTGGATATCCGGGTGGATCATTCCACTGCCGGGGCGAAGGTCTGCGAAAATTTAGATGGCTGCTATTGGCTTCTGACTTACTGCATAGCAGGGCATCATGCAGGGTTGCCGGATCTGGGACGAGAGGGATTGCCGTCCTCTTTGCTGGGGAGACTTAAGAAAAGGTTGTGCGATTACAGTGCGTATGAAAAGGAAATAGAAATCCCTCAAATTACCACACCACCCATTGCCATGAATCCGGAAAAGGATCCAAACTTTGCGCTGAGTGTATTTATCCGCATGCTGTATTCCTGCCTGGTGGATGCCGATTTTCTGGATACAGAACAGTTTATGAACAACGGAACGGTTCAAAGGGATTCCGGAGAGAGCATGGATGTTCTTTTGGAGAAATTGCAAAATTACACAGTAAAATGGCTTATAAATCGGAATGATACTACGATTGATGGAAGACGATCTGAAATTCTCCGGAACTGTCTGGAAATGGGAAAGTCTCCCAAAGGATTGTTTCAGCTTACAGTGCCCACCGGTGGCGGCAAAACCGTGGCTTCTCTGGCATTTGCGTTGCAGCATGCAGTGGAACATCATATGGATCGTGTGATTTACGTGATTCCCTATACAAGTATCATTGAACAGAATGCGCAGGTGTTCAGGGAAATTCTGGGTAATGAAAATGTGTTGGAAAATCACAGCAATGTAGACTATGAGATCTCGGAAGACTTCAAACCTATGCAGCTGGCAGCGGAAAACTGGGATAAACCGGTGGTAGTTACCACAAATGTTCAGTTTTTTGAATCCCTGTACGCTAATAAGTCATCAAAATGCAGAAAACTACATAATATAGTAAACAGTGTCATCATATTCGATGAGGCGCAGATGCTTCCTCCAAATTATTTGAAACCGTGCATGGCGATGATAGAAGAACTGTTGCAGCAGTATGGGACAAGTGTTGTACTGTGTACGGCGACGCAGCCGGCATTACAGCAGTTTCTGCCTGAAAAGTATGTTGCCCGGGAATTATGCCCCCGGAGAGACGAACAATTTCGATTTTTTGAAAGGGTAACCTATCAGAATATCGATACCGTCACGGAAGAGGAAATGTCGGAGAAACTACAGCAGGAGTGGCATGCACTGTGTATCGTGAACACGCGAAAAAGAGCACAGCAGCTTTACGAACGGCTGCAGGGAGAGGGCGTTTACCATTTATCAACCACCATGTATCCGGCGCATAGAAGACGAGTGCTTGCGGAGATTGTGGAACGCTTGGATGACAAAAACGGGAAAAAATGTATCGTCATTTCGACCAGTCTTGTGGAAGCCGGAGTGGATCTGGATTTTACTTCAGTATATCGGGAACTTGCCGGAGTGGATTCCATCATTCAGGCAGCAGGACGGTGCAACCGAAATGGTAATAGAGGGAAAGAAGACAGCATTGTACGGATTTTCCGGTGGAGCGAGAAAGAAAATGTATCTGGTCAGCGGCAGCAGATTGATACGACGGAAAATCTGCTGGCGGAAGGCAGGGATATTACGACACTGGATAATATCACGGAATATTTTCGGAGACTATATCATATCAAGGGTGAAAGTCTGGATATGAAGAAAATTCTGGAGAAATTCGATGGTGGAGATTACCAATTTGCGGCGGCTGCGAAAGATTTTAAGCTGATTGAAGAAAATACGGTTACGGTATATATCGACCAAGAACCGGAAGCGAAGGCTCTTTTGCAGGAGATCCGCCAGCAGGGACTGACGAAGAGCCGTATGCGAAAAGCAGGGCAATATTGTGTAAGTGTTCGGAAAAAAGGGGAATATGAGAAACGCAATATGTTGTTTGATGAAATGTATAGAGCAGGCATGTTGGAAGAGGTAGATCCGGGTGCAAAGGATTTTTGGGTGCTGACGCAGGAAGAACAATACCGGGAAGACACCGGATTGAAGCTGGAAGTGGAATTGGGCGGAATGATGATGCTTTAATATTGCAGTAAATGGAAGTAGCGGTACACGATGGAAAAGTGTACCGCTACCTTGCGATTTTACAAGAAACATAATTATTTCAATCCACAGGAAATATACCTGACACTGAAAGTATACCATATATTTTAAAGAATTATAATATATATTATTTCGATTTCAATTAAGTTTCACGTAACAAAGAAAAATTAGGTATTGCAACTATGTAAGACTTGTAGTATAGTGAATTTGTCAGATAAATACAGATAAACTAATATATTGTCATATCATATCTGTGAAAAGACAGTATTTTACAAAGGGGGTATTGTTGTCAGACAGAAAATAGTACTACAAGGGAACAGTAAACGGGAACAGCGCTTTAATTGTGGAAAGAAGGTGGAATAAATGGGAGTCGGAGTAAAAGTAAATGTATGGGGAGACTATGCATTGTTTTCGAGACCCGAACTCAAAGTTGAACGTTACAGCTATGACATCATCACGCCCTCAGCGGCACGCGGCATTTTGGAAGCTATATACTGGCATCCGGGAATGCGGTGGATCATCGACAAAATCTATGTCAAAAACCCTATCCAATTTACAAGTGTACGACGAAATGAAGTAAAAAGCAAGATCCTGGCAAGCAATGTATTGCAGGCATACAATGGTGCAGACAAACCATTGTATATCAGTACAAAGGAGGACATTGTACAGAGAGCATCACAGCTGCTCTGCAATGTAAGCTACACCATCGAGGCTCATTTTGAGATGACAGAGAAAGCCAATACTTCTGATAATCCCGGAAAGTTCAAGGACATTATCATGAGACGGCTACGTAAAGGTGAATGCTTCCATGCTCCATATTTTGGCTGCCGGGAATTCCCTGCCAATTTTGCTCTCTGTGAGGAAGAAGAGATTCACACCGCCTATGATGTAGTAGCAGAAAAAGATCTTGGCATCGTGTTGTTTGACATGGATTACAGTGATCCGGAAAATATCAAACCTATGTTTTTCCGGGCAGTAATGCGTCAGGGCGTGGTGGATCTGAGAGATTGCGAGGTGCTACGATGATATTACAGGCACTGGTAAAGTATTATGAAAATCTGGCGGAGCAGGGAAAAGTTTCCATGCTTGGATGGTGTCATGCAAAAGTGTCCTACGAAATCCATTTGTCTTCAGAGGGGGATATCATAGGTATTACCTCCCGGAAAATAGAGGATATGCGTGGCAAGAAAGCAGTATGGGTACCGGCAAATCTCGTCGTACCGGAGATGGTTACCAGATCCTCCGGCGTGGCAGCAAATTTCCTGTGCGACAATTCCAAGTACATGCTGGGCATTGATGCAGAAGGGACGAACCCGCGTGTAATGGATTGTTTCCAGGCGACAAAAGAAAAACACGGACAGATCCTGCAATCTGCACAAGGGAAAACAGCCCGGGCAATTTTAGCCTATTTTGAAAAATGGGATCCGGAGAAAGCTGCGGAACATCCCGTGATCCGGGAGAACTGGGAAGAGTTGACAGAAGGCGGCAATCTTATTTTCTCCGTGGAAGGGCAGGAAGCACAGGATGATCCGGAGATTCGTGATTGCTGGGAGAATTATCGGGCACAGAATGACGGAGAAGATAACGGCATTTGTCTGGTTACCGGTAAAAAAGCTGAGATATCACGAATCCATAAAGCAATCAAAGGAGTACCCGGGGCACAGTCCAGTGGAGCTGCACTGGTGTCATTCAATGCACCGTCATTTGAGTCTTACGGAAAGGAACAGAGTTACAATGCACCGGTGGGAAAATATGCGGAATTTGCCTATACCACTGCGCTGAATTATCTGTTGTCCCAGCGAGACTACACTTTTTCCATGGGAGATTCCATGATAGTGTACTGGGCGGAAAGCGGTAAAGAGCAGTATCAGAAATGCTTTCTGAATATGTTTAGACCCACGAAGGATAACCAGAAAAAATTGAAGGACATTTTCGACAGTTTGAAAGAAGATACGAAAACCTATCTGGAAGATGCGGAGATGGATCCCAAACAGAATTTTTACATACTGGCATTGGCGCCAAATGCAGCGCGATTGTCAGTCCGCTTTTTCTATATGAATTCTTTCGGAAACATTATACAGAATATAGCTGACCATTATGAACGGCTCAAAATCATAAAACCGACATGGGCGGAGCAAGATTATCTGGGGATTCGTGACATGCTGAATGAAACAGTGAATCAGAAATCAAAAGATAAGACACCGGCTCCGGACATGGCTGCGCAGGTATTGCAGGCAATTTTATCCGGTGGGCGATATCCGACAAGCTTATATGCGAACACTCTGATTCGTATTCGGGCTGAGAGTGGGGATAAAAAAATAAGCTGGGGACGAGCAGCAATCATTAAGGCGTATTTAATAAAAAACTATGATTGTATGAAAGGAGAAAAATTTATGGGACTGAATAAAGACTGCAATGATGCAGCCTATGTGTTGGGCAGATTGTTTTCTGTATTGGAAACTATACAGAAGGAAGCAAATCCGTCAATCACAACAACAATCCGTGATCGCTATTTTAATTCCGCTTGTGCAACACCTGCGGTTATTTTCCCGGTGCTGATCAAACTGAAAAACAGCCATGTGAAAAAGCTGGAACGGGATAAAGGCGGTACAAAAGTCTATTACGAAAAAGAATTGACGGAAATTATGGGAAAACTGGATGATTTCCCGAAACGTTTGTCGCTGGAGCAACAAGGACAGTTTGATCTTGGCTACTATCATCAACAGCAGGAAAAATATAAAAAAGGGGAGGACAAATAAATGAGTGAAGTGATCAAAAACAGATATGAGTTCGTAGTATTATTTGATGTGGAGAATGGCAATCCCAACGGAGATCCCGATGCTGGAAATATGCCAAGAGTGGACCCGGAGAGCGGACTGGGTCTGGTAACGGATGTCTGCCTGAAACGTAAGATCCGTAATTATGTCGAGACTGTAAAAGAGGATGCTCAGGGGTATAAAATCTACATTAAAGAAGATATACCGTTAAACCGCAGCGACAGAGAAGCCTGTGCAGATATGGGAATCACCGAAACAGATGATAAAAAGGTGACGGAGGAACTCAAAAAGCTAAAGAAAAATGATCCCGGTGTAGATCTTAAATTGAAAGACTATATGTGCCGGAATTTCTATGATATCCGTACTTTTGGAGCCGTAATGACTACGTTTGTAAAAGCATCGCTGAACTGCGGGCAGGTGAGAGGGCCTGTGCAGATCGGATTTGCAAGAAGCATCGATCCGATCATCAGCCAGGAAGTAACCATCACCAGAGTTGCTATCACCACAGAGAAAGATGCGGAAAACAAGAATACAGAGATGGGAAGAAAGACCATCGTCCCTTACGGTCTGTATCGTGCAGAAGGCTATATTTCCGCAAATCTGGCACGGAAAATAACCGGATTTTCCGAAGACGATCTGGAACTGTTATGGGAAGCAATCCTTAATATGTTCGAAGTGGACCATTCCGCAGCGAGAGGCAATATGGCGGTACGGGAACTGATCGTATTCAAACATAGCAAAGAGTTGGGTGACTGCCCGGCATATAAATTATTCGATGCCGTAGAAGTGAAGAAAAACGAGGATGTGGAATATCCAAGAAAATATCAGGATTACACAGTTACCGTTCACGAGGAGCAGATTCCTGATTCTGTGGAAGTGAGAAGGATGAATTAATGGAATATGCAGAAGATGATTATCTCATGATATCCGGGATCCAGCATTTCAGATTCTGCAAAAGACAGTGGGCACTGATCCATATAGAGCAGCAGTGGGCTGAAAATGAACATACGGTCATTGGTGAATTGATGCATAAGAAAGCACATGATCCATATCTTACCGAGAAAAGAAGAGACACGATCATAGCGAGAGCATTACCCGTGGCGTCCAGAGAAATGGGCGTCACGGGTGAGTGTGATGTGGTGGAATTCCATAGATGTGAGGATGGAATCCGCCTGCACGGGCACAGGGGTAATTTTTCGGTATATCCGATCGAATACAAGAAGGGAAAGCCGAAGATCACAGAGGAAGACAAATTACAATTAGCGGCGCAGGCAATGTGCCTGGAAGAAATGTTTTCCACACAGATTCCGGAAGGTGCACTCTTTTACGGAGAGACAAAACGGAGGGAAATCGTGGAGATCACGGAAGAACTTCGCAGCGAAGTGCGGGAGATGTTTCAGGAAATGCATCAATATTATGAACGGCGGTATACACCGAAAGTAAAGATGGGAAAGCACTGTACTTCTTGCTCTTTAAAGGAACTTTGTATGCCCAGACTCGCAAAAACCGGTTCTGTGAAAAACTATATGGATCAGGCACTTATGGAGGAAAACGTATGAAAAAATTATTGAATACGTTATATGTTACTTCCGAAAACAGTTATCTGGCGTTAGATGGTGAAAATATTGTTATTTACGATGATAAAAAAGAACTTGGCAGAGTTCCGCTACATAATCTCGAGGGAATTGTATCGTTCGGATATCGGGGAACCAGTCCGGCACTTATGGGTGCCTGTGCAGAACGAAATATTTCTCTGTGTTACATGACTCCCCAGGGAAAATTTCTGGCACGGGTCACCGGAAAAGTGAGGGGCAACGTGATCCTGCGGGAACAACAGTATACCAGCAGCAAAGATGAACTGGTGGGATTGGAGATTGCTAAAAATTGTATCCTCGGAAAAGTACATAATGCCAGGTGGGTTCTGGAGCGGGCAGTCAGAGATCATAGTATGCAGATTGATGCAGAGCAGGTAAAAAAGGCATCCGAAATGCTGAAAAATTCTTTGATGTTGATTCAGAACAGTACCTCCGGGGACGAACTCAGGGGATATGAAGGAGAGGCAGCCAGTATTTATTTTAGTGTGTTTGACGAATTGATTCTGCAGCAGAAAAAAGATTTTACATTTCAAGGCAGGAATAAAAGACCGCCCTGCGATAAAATGAACGCAATGATGTCTTTTGTGTATACATTACTGACAAATATGGAAGCATCTGCACTGGAGTGCGTAGGGTTAGATCCCTGCGTGGGATATCTGCACACAGAGCGTCCGGGCAGAGCATCGCTGGCACTGGATATGATGGAGGAACTAAGATCCGTGCTGGCGGATCGCTTTGTGCTGTCGTTGGTAAATAAACGGATGATCACAGCTAAAAATTTTACCCAAAAAGAAAACGGCGCGGTTCTGCTGGATGATGCTGGACGAAAGATAATACTGACGGAGTGGCAGAATCGTAAAAAGGAGACCATAACGCATCCCTATTTGCAGGAAAAAGTGGAATGGGGCATGGTTCCTTATGTGCAGGCAATGCTGCTGGCACGATTTCTACGTGGCGACTTGGACGGCTATCCTGCATTTCTATGGAAGTGAGGTGTGGTATGTTAGTATTGATCACATACGATGTCAACACAGAAAATGCAGCCGGCAAAGCAAGGCTGCGAAAAGTGGCAAAGCAATGCGTCAACTATGGCAGAAGAGTTCAGAATTCTGTATTTGAATGTATTTTGGATAATGCACAGAGCATTGCGTTGAAAGCAACACTTGAGGATATCATTGATACAGAAAAGGACAGCCTTCGCTTCTATTACCTGGGGAATAAATACCAGACCAAGATAGAACATATTGGAGTGGATAGAGGAATAGCTCTGGATCAGCCACTGATTTTGTAACTGATGCGAAAGCCAAGCATACATAAAATGCCTGGGGGATTCGCACCTTATAAATTATGCGATTTATTGAAATAACATACAAAGATATTTTTAATTAAAATAATTTGTTGTTAAGATTAAATATTTTAGACAATTTTTGCTGAGAGAAAAGAGAACTTTTTGGCGAAAATTGCTGTCGCTCCCCTCGTGGGAGCGTGGATTGAAATCAAGTTTTTGTTTGTAGATGACATGATTGGTGGGTCGCTCCCCTCGTGGGAGCGTGGATTGAAATTGAAAGATACTGGATACGATAAACCCGCCATTGTGTCGCTCCCCTCGTGGGAGCGTGGATTGAAATCTGCATAACATCGATACATTTTACTATTCCGTGAGTCGCTCCCCTCGTGGGAGCGTGGATTGAAATTGTACTACATTCCTGTAAACGGTGCGGATCTGGATGGGTCGCTCCCCTCGTGGGAGCGTGGATTGAAATCCATTTGCTAAAGTGCTGTAAAAGAAGATTGTGCGTCGCTCCCCTCGTGGGAGCGTGGATTGAAATACAGGTAGGAACTTGTGTTGCAATCGTGGTTATCGTCGCTCCCCTCGTGGGAGCGTGGATTGAAATACCGAAGGAATGCCTTCAAGACCATTTATGTACGTCGCTCCCCTCGTGGGAGCGTGGATTGAAATCCAGTGGGCAACTCCTGATCCGGTTGCTGAGTGGGTCGCTCCCCTCGTGGGAGCGTGGATTGAAATCTACCGCAGCAATGGTACACGCATTTGATACCGAGTCGCTCCCCTCGTGGGAGCGTGGATTGAAATAGTAAAAGGCGGTGGAATATGGGCGGTTGTTGCCGGTCGCTCCCCTCGTGGGAGCGTGGATTGAAATGTTTCCATAAATGCATCATCACTTTTTAGAGCTGTCGCTCCCCTCGTGGGAGCGTGGATTGAAATCGGCTGGGGGAGCTTGGCTGCTTTGTGATTATGCGTCGCTCCCCTCGTGGGAGCGTGGATTGAAATGTAATACTCTGGCACTGTCAGTCACTATTTTCCGTCGCTCCCCTCGTGGGAGCGTGGATTGAAATCAGCAAGTATTTCGCACATATACTCGGTTATACCGGTCGCTCCCCTCGTGGGAGCGTGGATTGAAATTGCAAAATGATATAATAATCATATCAAAAAAGAGTCGCTCCCCTCGTGGGAGCGTGGATTGAAATACAGAAAACATACAGAAGCACAGCACGGTTTAGGTCGCTCCCCTCGTGGGAGCGTGGATTGAAATCGTACCTATATATTTAACATCATAGTTAGCAAAAGTCGCTCCCCTCGTGGGAGCGTGGATTGAAATTGAAATGGTCGCCATCGGCTCTGCCTGGCTGCTCGCCGTCGCTCCCCTCGTGGGAGCGTGGATTGAAATCTGGCGAAGCCCTCTTTCGTACACGCTGTTAATGTCGCTCCCCTCGTGGGAGCGTGGATTGAAATCTGTCACCGTATCCGGTGGCAATGCGGAAGCGATGTCGCTCCCCTCGTGGGAGCGTGGATTGAAATGCTAACCAGTACGACATGAAGGATGAAGCAGGCAACGTCGCTCCCCTCGTGGGAGCGTGGATTGAAATCTGTTATAGCATTAACAGTACTTTTGGATGCCGGTCGCTCCCCTCGTGGGAGCGTGGATTGAAATACCGTGTTAGATGTAAGCGGACACTCCGAATCCCGTCGCTCCCCTCGTGGGAGCGTGGATTGAAATTAGCGTATCTTACGGTATCATATTCTAGATCATAGTCGCTCCCCTCGTGGGAGCGTGGATTGAAATAAGATTCTAAAGAAAGGAGATACAACACTATGGGTCGCTCCCCTCGTGGGAGCGTGGATTGAAATTACCCTACACAAGAAATTTGCCGGTGCGCATAGGTCGCTCCCCTCGTGGGAGCGTGGATTGAAATTCTGCTCTCTCGGAAAAGGTGGTTGCTGTCAAGGGTCGCTCCCCTCGTGGGAGCGTGGATTGAAATCCCGAAACGGCTTTTGGGGAAAATTCCAAAAATGTCGCTCCCCTCGTGGGAGCGTGGATTGAAATATCCACGGCACGCATACGGTCAGCAACCGCCACGTCGCTCCCCTCGTGGGAGCGTGGATTGAAATGCCAACTGTGTATATTCGTGTTTGGCGATGCCCTGTCGCTCCCCTCGTGGGAGCGTGGATTGAAATCAGTCATGGTATTATTTATTTGAAGAGAACAAATGTCGCTCCCCTCGTGGGAGCGTGGATTGAAATTAAAATGCATCAAAATTGCGTGCGTCTCTCATTTGTCGCTCCCCTCGTGGGAGCGTGGATTGAAATCCTGAGGTTCCCGGTATCTATGAAGCTGATCTGGTCGCTCCCCTCGTGGGAGCGTGGATTGAAATTGCTTTACGAAGCGATTGACGCATTGATCCAGCAGGTCGCTCCCCTCGTGGGAGCGTGGATTGAAATATATACCAGTAAATCGAATTTTGAATCAACTGGCGGTCGCTCCCCTCGTGGGAGCGTGGATTGAAATCTGGCGAAGCCCTCTTTCGTACACGCTGTTAATGTCGCTCCCCTCGTGGGAGCGTGGATTGAAATCAGAATATCAAAACAGCAATCGAAACCAATAAACGTCGCTCCCCTCGTGGGAGCGTGGATTGAAATTGCCATCATGGCGTTAAATTTCTCCTGGGACATAGTCGCTCCCCTCGTGGGAGCGTGGATTGAAATAATGTTAGTCCGTATGACGACGAAGGACGTAGCGCGTCGCTCCCCTCGTGGGAGCGTGGATTGAAATCTTTTCCGGCAATTCCCCACGGCGCTTGTCCGCCGTCGCTCCCCTCGTGGGAGCGTGGATTGAAATCAACCATGAGGGATACTACTGTTCTACGTGTGCCGTCGCTCCCCTCGTGGGAGCGTGGATTGAAATAAAACGTTGCAAATACATACATCGACTATCTGAGTCGCTCCCCTCGTGGGAGCGTGGATTGAAATACATGATAAAATTAAAGACGTGCTTTCCACGATCGTCGCTCCCCTCGTGGGAGCGTGGATTGAAATCGAAAAATAATTATGACTATTCCAGTTTAGAAAGTCGCTCCCCTCGTGGGAGCGTGGATTGAAATATGGTCTTCTTAAAAAAAAGGTCATTACCTACTAGTCGCTCCCCTCGTGGGAGCGCGGATTGAAATACATGGCAACGGAAATGCCGGAGGAAGTGCAGCGTCGCTCCCCTCGTGGGAGCGAGGATTGAAATAGCGGCATGTTAAAGCGCATCCACTCGGCATACTCGTCGCTCCCCTCGCGGGAGCGAGGATTGAAATCTGGAACTGATGATCCTATATTATCCGATAGCAGTCGCTCCCCTCGCGGGAGCGAGGATTGAAATTGCTCCATCTCATCCAGCTTGTCCTCCGGGTAGTGGTCGCTCCCTTCGCGGGAGCGAGGATTGAAATAATAAAGTCGGCAAGGAATGGGGCAAGGACTTTGTCGCTCCCCTCGTGGGAGCGCGGATTGAAATTTTACATTCCCGGGAACCCGTGTTATATTGAACGTCGCTCCCCTCGTGGGAGCGCGGATTGAAATAATTCGACGCTGATTGAAATTTGCAAAAGACCAAGAATATGCCGGATAAGGAGGCGTCGCTCCCCTCGCGGGAGCGCGAATTGAAATCTATGATACCAACTTCATCCCGCTGGACTTCGATTGTCGCTCCCCTCGCGGGAGCGTGAATTGAAATCATATCGTACTCGGTCTGCTCGCCGAGAAGAGTGGTCGCTCCCCTCGCGGGAGCGTGGATTGAAATGCTTGTGGGCGCTGTCCTTGGTCACAAGGCTAACCGTCGCTCCCCTTGCGGGAGCGTGGATTGAAATCGCTTACAAGCTGTTGGGTTATAAGAACGTGTACGTCGCTCCCCTCGCGTGAGTGTGGATTGAAATGTCACCTACATGAATACCAAAATCCTCACGGGCGTCGCTCCCCTTGCGGGAGCGACGATTGAAATAGAAAAGACAATCGTATATAATGTACTGTGTGATTACATAGAAGGAGGACATTTAATTGAGCAAGACGGTCAGGCAAAGCGATTGGGCAACGGAAACGCTTATGGAAGCCCCATTTTGGAGAAACGGAATGACACCGGAAGAATACGAGATGGAAAACAGATATTTGAGTAAAAATTTTTATAAGCAAAAAGATGGAAACTATATGCCACTTTGGATGCAAGAAGAGAACATGAAAGCATAATTAGTTCTTTGGATTTTTTCATTTACAGACAAGAAATGCTTTATATTGAAATCAAAACAGATTGTAATCATTTCTTATACTATTCTATTTTATGTCTGATATTGTATAGCATGTTGATAATTACGATATCTTTTAAAGTCAGTTTTAACAGAATCTATTTATATTTCCTATGTCACAATTTGAATTTTTAATGTTATAAATATCACATGATTTTTGCGTAAATTTGCGTATTTTGCTATTGATTTTGTGTAATGTTGTGTATAATATAAAAGGAGAGAAGAATGCATCCACGAAAGAAAACAATTAAAGAATTGGAAAAGAACGGTTTTATTTTTAAAAGACATGGAGCAAGTCATGACCTGTATTTCAAACCGAATACCAAGCAGACCATTCCTGTAAAACGTCATGATTTTAATGAAAATGATATGCGATATATTTTGAAAGAAGCAAATATAGAAGGAGGTAAATGATATGCAATACACATATACTGCTGTTATTACCGAAAAAGACGGCACTTTCTATGCGAAGATTCCGGATGTGGACGGGTGTATTACAACAGCACCGACTTTGACAGAAGCGATTGCACTTATTACAGATGCATTGAATCTTTGTCTTGTTGGTCTGGAGGATGAAGAAATTATTCCGAATGCGCCTACACCCCAGGCAGAGATTCCTCATTTACCGACAGATATTCTTACGATCATCCAGGCAGATACGATTAAATATCGTAGCATGACTGACACCAAAGCGGTTCGAAAAAA
>OGJY01003340.1_pt1 | contig 13545 bp, 11 predicted proteins | sample 1572231 | NCBI WGS metagenome assembly OGJY01 (sample SAMEA2582121, study PRJEB24529) | metagenome | biome: Human gut stool | place: China | collected 2011
TGGTACGCAGTTCTTCCCGTTTGATCTTTTCCTCGTCCTGTGTCAGTACCAGAGCTGCATTTCTGGCCGCCAGTTCAACCAGCCGCTCTTTATCTCCTTTCTGCGGAACCACCAGTTTTACTTTCTGTCCCTTTTTCTGGGATAACCACTGGCTGATGATCTCCTCGTCTTCAATGGGATACTGGAGCCACACTTCTCTTGGGATAAAAGGAGTTCCTGCATAAAACTGTTTTACAAACCCGCTGATGATCTCTCCTTTTTCTTCTGCCATTCCCGCCTGGATGTAAAAATGGTCCCTGCCGATCATCTTTCCTTCCCTGATAAAGAACACCTGGACCACCACATCTTCCATGGCTCTTGCCATAGCCACAATATCCCTGTCTTCCCTGCCGCTGCTGGTGATTTTCTGCTTCTGGGCCACCTGTTTTACACTGTTTAAAAGTTCTCTGTATTCAATGGCCTTTTCAAACTCCATTTTTTCAGAAGCATCATACATTTTATCTTCCAGAGATTTCAGTAAGGGTTCATAATGGCCCCCTAAAAAGTCCAGTGCCCCTTTGAAAGACTCCTGGTACTCTTCTTTTGAAATATATCCCTGGCAGGGAGCATCGCACTGATGGATGTGATAATTTAAACAGGGCCGCTCTTTTCCCGTATCTTTTGGCAGACTGCGGTTGCAGGTGCGGATGCGGTATAATTTATGGATCAGCTCCAGGCTGTCTTTTACAGCCCCGGCACTGGTATAAGGACCAAAATAGCGGCTCCTGCCATCCTTTTTCATATCTCTTGAAAACAGAAGCCTTGGAAAATCTTCCCAGATCGTTGCCTTGATATAAGGATAGGTCTTATCATCCTTTAACATGGTATTATATCGCGGACGGTGTTCCTTTATTAAATTGCACTCTAAGACCAGCGCCTCCAACTCAGAGTCTGTCAGGATATATTCAAACCATGCAATATGGGATACCATCTGCTGGATCTTGGCTGTTTTATTGCGGCTGCTCTGAAAATACTGGCGTACACGATTTTTCAAACTGATGGCCTTGCCTACATAAATGATCTCATCCCGGTTATTGTGCATCAGATATACACCGGGGCTTGCAGGCAGCTTTTTCAGTTCTTCTTCCAGATCAAATAGCATTCGTTCACCTCATTTTAACCATCAGCGCAGTCTGCTGCCGTCATACCGGCGCAGCAGCTGTATATGGCGGCGCAGATCCATTACCTGCTCTGTTTTTGTCTTTCCTGTTTCCGGCTGCAGGTCCAAAGACAGAAAGATACAGTCCAGTTCTTTCTGTGTTACATGGCCTTCCATCTGTTTTAATACAGCCAGCTGATCTTCCGGGCGGTCAGCGTCCAGAAAACGTTCCAGCCATTCGTGGCTCATCTGTTCTTCTGGTTGCTGGGTCTGATCATATTCTGCCAGATTGCCGGTGGCCGGCTTATTTCCATTTTTTCCCAGTTCATTCATCTGTCCTGGAAATACCTGCTCAAAACGGTATTCCTGCTCCACATCCGGATATTTTTCCCGGTCTACCGGGCTTATAAACATCTCCAACGGTCTTACATACACCTGGTAATCCCCATAGAGAGCCTGATAGACCACCATTTTCTCTCCTGTTTCTGAATGAGTGGCCACTGCAATGACCTGATATAATTTATTTTTAAAATGCCTGTAAAAAGTTCCAGGCTGTGGGATCCTGTTCATGGTTATACTCCTTCTGTCCGTACATATGTTTCCCTGCTAGTATAACACATGTCTTGGGAATATAAAAGGCGCTTCTTTCAGATGCATGGCAGCAAAAAAGGCCGCAACATTTCTGCCACGGCCAGTTTTAACCTATTTATAACACAAACTTTTATTTACCTGTTGATGCAGGTAAGCCCTATCTTATGCCTCAGCCAGATGTCTCTTTAAAGTCTCTCTTACAGCGCCCTTTCCAGCGATCAGTTCTGCGAAGATGCTTTCTACATATTCGCCAAGACCTGCCTCATATAAGTTTACACCGAAGATCTTTGCATCACTTAAGATTGGGGAAAGAACAGCATGTACGTCGCAGGACTCTCCTACCTTTACGCCTGCCAGCTTGCCAGCCAGTTCCTCATACATTGGATCCGGGCTTACTGTAAATGCGTTCAGTTCATCATCTACACCTAACAGATAACGGCACCATCCAGCCTGTACCATTGGGATGAACTTTAAGGATTTTACATCCAGTTCAGAGCTTGCCATGTATTCCTTAATGGTCTCACCAAAGCGGATGGACAGCTTCTGGGAAGTATCGCAGGCAATTCTCTGTGGAGTATCAGGCATAAATGGGTTTGGTACACGGATCTGAAGTACTTCATCAATAAACTTCTTTGGAGAAAGAATTCCAGGATCTGTAACAACCGGAAGTCCCTCTTTGTATCCAATGATCTCAACCAGTTTAACCAGGTCAGCATCCTTCATCTCATCGCTGATCTTGGTGTAACCTAACAGGCAGCCATATACAGCCAGTGCAGTGTGCAGAGGATTTAAGCAGGTGCATACTTTCATGCGCTCTACTTTTTCTACTGTCTCTCTAGAGGTGAACATAACACCTGCATTCTCTAATGCCGGGCGGCCGTTTGGAAATGCATTTTCAATTACAAGGTACTGAGCCTCTTCTGCGTTTACGAAAGGTGCTACGTAGGTATTCTTGCTTGTTACAATGCTTTCTGTATCAGTAAAGCCAGCATCCTCTAACATCTTCTTTACGCTTGCGTCAGGACGTGGGGTGATCTTATCGATCATGCTCCAAGGGAAGGAAACCTTTGCAGGGTTCTCAATGTACTCTAAGAAGCCCTTCTCTGCTTTTCCGTTCTCAGTCCATGCTTTTGCATAAGCATCTACTGCTGCGAACAGCTTATCTCCGTTGTGGGAGCAGTTGTCCATACTTACCAGTGCCAGTGGAGCTGCGCCCTGGGTATATCTCCAGTAGCATAATGCTGCCAGCTTACCGATGTAGCTGTCTGCATTTTCAGGACCTGCCTCAAAATCAGCCTTTACATCTGCGCGGAATGCACCGTCAGGAGAAGTGATACTGTAGCCCTTTTCAGTAATGGTAAAGCTTACCATCTGAAGGGTATTGCTTGCGAAGATCTCTTTTAAACGGTTCCAGTCTGCTGCGTCATGACGGTCTACAGTCAGTGACTCTGCAAGGCTTCCGATCACGGTCTTTTCAATGGTTCCGTTTGCCTTTAAGGTAACTAAAAGGCTTAAATCATCCTGTGGACGGTATGCTTTCTTGATGATCTCATAATCATAACCCTCTGCTACGATGATACCTGTTTTTTCAATTCCTTCATTTAACAGTTTCTGCTGTAATGCAGCTGGGAATGCGCGGAAAATATTACCTGCGCCAAAGTGTACCCACTGTGGGTTCTTCTTTGTCTCTTCCTTCATAGCCTGACGGTCAAACTGTGGAAGACTGATCTCAGCCTTCTCCCACTGTTCTTTGTTTTTCAGTTCGCTGTCCAGTAAATGCATAATGATACCCTCCTGTTTTGGTTTTATATTACTGTTATACTAATATATTACTTCTTAACTCTGTCTCTATTCTACCACATATTTTTTTATTTTCCATATGAATTTTTGTCAATATCATTGCAAAAGTTGCGTTTTCTATGTAAACTGTGAAAAATCCCGATCTCAGCCTGCTGCAACAAACTTCCTCATGGCGGAAATGCCCATTGTCGGCGTAAAAAGGATGTGCCTTGGCAGTACAAAAAAAGAGCCGCACACTGCGACTCTGTACCCGGACTCATGTCCCTCTTATTTTACTGTGATCGTCTGAACGGTCTGACCGTCCTCTGCGGCTTTATCCTGCGCATTGGCTGCCGCTGCATTTACAAGGATCAGCGCAGCTGCCAGGGCCACCCAGGCAAAACTACCTAAAACTCTTCTTAATTTCATGGTACTCTTCCTCCGAACCCCATTATACATAAGTTTTACAAAAATGCAAGATTTTTTCATTTTTTTACAGAAGGACGGGGATTTTTTACATTCTCTTACGTTTATTATTTATAGGTAAAAATACAGCAACAATGTCAAACATACAAAAATAAAATAAACTACTATAACAATAACAGAAAGGACCTTTATGATAAACTATCAGCCCTTCTGGGAAACACTGAAAGCCAGCGGAGAATCTACTTATTCGCTGATCCATGATTATTCCATCTCCAGTGCTACCATTGACCGTTTGAGGAAAAACCGACCATTAAGTACCAGCACCATCAATGATCTTTGTATCATTTTAGGCTGCAGCCCGGAAAACATCCTTGCTTTTACGCCTCCTTCCCCTGAGACTAAAGAAAACGATATCTTCCTAAAACACAGATCTCTGCCCCGTACAAGGGAATAATTCTCAATCCCCCTATGGCATTGTGTCCCCTGCTGTGCTATACTTGATACGCAGTGCTTTCCTGTTCCAGTCTATAGAGATCTAAATTTGCAGGAAGCCAGGTAAAGGAGAATATCATGCAGAAAATAGGAAGAAATGATCCCTGCTGGTGCGGCAGCGGACATAAATATAAAAATTGCCATATGGATTTTGACGTAAAACTGTCAGAATACCGTCACAAAGGTTCCAAGGTACCAAGTCATGCCATGATCAAAAATCCGGAGCAGATCGCAGCAATCCGCGAAAGCGCAAAGATCAATGTGTCTGTTTTGGATTATGTTGCAGAACATATCTGTGCCGGCATCTCAACCGAGCAGATCGATCTGTGGGTTTACGAACAGACTACTCACAGAGGCGGAATTCCGGCTCCCTTAAACTATGAAGGATTTCCAAAGAGCGTCTGCACCTCTGTAAACGATCAGGTATGCCATGGTATCCCTTCTGCTGATGTGATCTTAAAAGATGGTGATATCATTAATGTAGACGTTTCTACTATTTATAAAGGATACTACTCCGACTCTTCCAGAATGTTCTGTATCGGTGAAGTCTCCCCTGAAAAGAAGCGTCTGGTAGAGGTAACCAAACAGGCGATCGAAGAAGGTTTAAAACAGGTACGGCCATGGGGACACTTAGGTGATATGGGTCAGGCCATCAACGACTATGCTACTGCAAACGGTTATACCGTTGTCCGGGAGATCGGCGGTCACGGCGTAGGCCTGGAATTCCACGAAGATCCATGGGTAAGTTTTGTTTCTAAAAAAGGAACAGAGATGCTTATGGTTCCGGGTATGATCTTTACCATTGAACCTATGATCAATATGGGGAAAGCAGATATCTTCGTTGACGCGGAAAATGACTGGACCATCTATACAGATGACGGTATGCCTTCCGCCCAGTGGGAGATCCAGGTTCTGATCACAGAGGATGGATACGAGATCCTTTCCTGGTAACAGGATCCGGCAGCCAGATCTGTCTCTTACAGGTCTGGCTGCCGTTCTGTAAACGATATATCCGAAACATTCAAAAACTTATTTTCTATATTTAATTCCAGCCGTCTGGCAGATATTTTCTGGTGTTTTCGATCATATCATGTACCAGGCTGCGCACCTGTGCCTCCTGAGGCTGCTTTCCCTTTACAACAGGGTCATGCAGGAAAGCCTGTACTACCAGTTCTTCATCACAGGTAAGTGCTGCCTTTAAGGTCCTCTCATGGTTTTCAATGTGAGGCATCAGCAGGGCTTTTACATTTTCAGGTACTTTCCCTGCAGCCACCGGATGGATACTGTCTCTGTCAAACAGGGCGTTTGTCTCTACCAGGGCATTTTCCGGAAGATTTGGGATCTGACCGGCTGTATTTGGGATATTTACATTGCTGACTACACGTCCCAGTCCACACAGTGCCTTGATCAGAAGAATTCCCTCTTCTCCTGTTGGCGTCAGATCGATCTCCTCTTCTCCTGCTGCCAGTCTGTGACTTCTCTCCAGACGTTTCTTCAGATCTTCTTTTCTCCAGTCTACTGTTGTCAGACCGAACTTCCAGGAAGCAACTGTTTCCGGATCATTCAGATACTCATTTCCAGGCATAAATTCCGCCAGATGACGGTCTCCTGCTGCTGCGATCAGCCCATACCTGCAAAAAAGATCCATTTTTACACGATTGGCGCATTTAAAAGAAGAATTCATCCAGTTTTCACCTTCCAGCTGATAACCTTCTTCAAAATGATGATCTATATAATTCTTGTATACAGGGAATAAGTCAACTCCTTTATAACTTGCCTCCGTAAACCAGGTGAAATGGTTGATCCCCACTACATTTACATGAATATCATGCCAGTCTGCAATCTTGTCTCCTGTTTCTTCTTCGTAGATCCCCCTTAAAACCTTCTGGGTACCAAATACCTCATGGCAGCAGCCAAATGCCTTGATCTGCGGAAATACATGATACAGTGTTTTCACACACAGGGACATAGGATTGGTATAATTGATCACCCAGCAATCAGGAGCATATTTTTTGATCGCCTCTGCGATCTCTACAAACATAGGGATCGTGCGCAGCCCTCTTATGATCCCGCCTGGGCCTGCTGTATCACCTACTGACTGATAAATACCAAGGCGCTCCGGCAGATGTACATCGGAAGCCATCTCATCAAAAGTTCCCGGTAAAATAGAGATCACTGCAAAATCACAGCCTGTAAGAACTTCTTTCAAACTGTCCTTTACCTCAAACTTCCAGTCTCCCTTTGCCTCCGGTCGGTTCATCAGGTGATTGCCGATCACTTCATTGGTCTGTGCTGCTTTCCTGTCAATGTCATATAAACGGATGGTTCCGCTGATCTCGTCTTCCAGTGCCAGATCCGTCATAAATGTCCACGCCCATCCTCTGGAACCTCCTCCAATGTATGCAATCTGAATATCAGAAACTTTTCCTTTACTGTACTTCATATACGCTGCCTCCTGTTACAATATGTGTCCTTTATGTAGGTCCTTTTATGTGTCTCATTTTAGAATAAAATATGTAAAATCGCTAACAAAATCAGATATATTTTTGTAGTTTTTATCTTATCGGCTACTTTTAAATGCAACTCTATGCTATAATAGGCGCAGCAGGAACAGGAGCACTTATCATTATGGAACAGGACACACTTTATCTTTCTTTCAGTGAAATACCTGACGCATCTGAAATTTTATTTAAAGGGGAAATTCCCGGCATTTTCGTTGAAGAAGCCATCCGCAGCCACAGTTTTTCCATGGTCACACGCCATTTTCATGAAAGCCTGGAATTATATTTTCTCATAGAAGGGGAACGTTTTTATTTCGTAGAACAGGATACCTATCATTTGCAGGAACATATGGCTATCCTGGTAGACCAGAACCAGATCCATAAAACCTGCCCTGCAGGTACAGGAAAAAAGCACCACCGTTTTCTGATGCAGTTAGAAGGACCTGTATTAGACCAGCTTCTCCGCCTGTGTGGATCTGTAAGTCTGGAAGAATTTGGAAATGCCTATCGTGGTATTACAAGATTTTCTGTGGATCAATGGGCTCAGATTCTTTCCCTTCTGACACAGATCAAGGAACAATTTACACTTATCTCATCCCGGACAACTCCTGGCAATAAACAGGACACAATGACTGCCAACGGTTTGATCCGTCTGTATACCGTTCAGCTTCTCCTTCTCCTGATCCAGATCAGAAGGACGCAGGAAGAGGGCGGCTGGAAGGAAAACCTTCAAAACAATCTGGTCCACACAGGTATGTATCAGCAGGTACATGATATTGCTATTTATCTCCAAAATCACTGCAGTGAGAAAAACAGCCTGGATCAGATCGCTACCCATTTTTTCATCAGCCGTTCCTACTTGACCCGGATCTTTCGCAAAGTTACCGGTTTTACCATTACAGAATACCAGAACATCTGCCGCATCAAAAAAGCCCAGCTTCTCCTGCGAGAAACTGAGCTTTCCATGACGGATATTGCCCTTGAAGCGGGCTTTATAAATCTCCCCTATTTTGAACGAGTATTTCGCAAAACTACTTCTCTTACACCCCTTCAATACCGCCGTCAGATGCGGCCATATTCATAACCTGACATTTCATATACCTGGATTCGGGCATCACACTGCCCTTTAAGTCCTGCTTTTCCCTGTTTACCATACACACGGGTAGTAAATACCTGGCTTCCCTTATTAATAAACAGTTCCAAAGAAGTTGTGTCCGCAAACAAAGTAAGGGCTGTCAGTTCTTCGATCCATACCTTGCGGATCGTCCTGCCGCTTCCACAGTTACCCAGGTCCAGCGTCAGAACATGATCCATATAGGTCAGTTTTACTCCATCGCTGATGGAAAATTCCATATTTTTGCAATCCTTAAAGTCGATCTGCACTTTGGCACATTTGGGTAGTTCCAAATTTTGGAATTCTTCTTTGGAAAATGTTCTGCCATTCCGGCAAAGTTTCTCCAATTCCTTTACCGGCTCCTGATACAGCTTTCCATCCCTTATATGGAGCTGTCTCGGGATCGTTAAGGCATGCTGCCAGCCTTTTTTTACAGTAGGATTTGTATAATCTGCATCCGGTATTCCCATCCATCCGATCAGGATCCGTCTTCCCTGCTGATCCTCAAAGGTCTGCGGAGCATAAAAATCAAATCCCCGGTCTACCATCTGAAAATTATCTGTAGTCTTAATTACCCAGGTTCCCGGTGTAAAATCATAATCTAACGGAATACATACACACTGATGGACATTCCAGTAATCATATCCCTTCTTTTCTACACCCTGAGGGCAACAGATCAGACACAGCTGTCCATCCAGTTCAAAAAGATCCGGGCATTCCCACATATAGCCAAAGGCATTTTCTGTGGTGATCCGTCCATGATATTTCCAGTTTGTCAGGTCATCGGAACGGTATACCAGTACCAGGCCCTTGCTCTCTTTGTCCCTTGCTCCTAAGACCATGTAATAGCCATCTTCCCTCTTAATGATCTTTGGATCCCTTACATGGGCACTGATATCTGCCGGATAATCACTGTTGGTCATCAGGCATTTCTTCGGTGAAAAATGCATTCCGTCTTCGCTGGTGACATACATGGTATTGCTGACTCTTCCACTGTTGATGTAATCATAATCCGGGCGGTCAAACAATTTTACATTTCCTGTATAAAAGAAGTTGATCTTCCCATTTTCACAGAAAGCAGAGCCGGAATATACGCCATGAGCATCCTCATCGCTGTCCGGGAATAAGACCGGCTGGCACTGTTCATAGGTAACAAGATCCTTTGTTTTATAATGACCCCACAGTTTTAATTCTCCGGTTGGCTCAAAGGGGGTATACTGATAATAAATGTGGTATTCTCCTTTAAACTGACAGAGACCATTGGGATCATTCATCCAGCCGGTTTCCGGCATCAGGTGAAATGCAAGCCGGTCCGGGTCTTCTGCCACCTGTTTTCTGTATGCCTCATTTTCCCCATACCATGTTTCATAATCTTTCTGAAATACTTTCTCATATTTTTTCAAGGGATGCCTCCTGCTATTGCCAGCTGTATTATTTGTAGTCTTACTTTCTGGTTACTTTTACTGCCGCGGTATTCTCGTCTGCATTTTCACTGGAAAGTGGGGTAATATCCAGGTTCATTGCTTCCGGGAAGATCATCATAGTCTGTGGATTTAAACCTTTTTCCCGGATAAAGTCCAGGTCTGCTTTTAAAAGCTTATCGCCCTTCTTTACTGTATCGCCCTGGGTAACAAACGCTTCAAACCCTTCGCCGTCTAACTGTACCGTGTTGATACCTACGTGAATGAGCAGTTCCACGCCATCGGCAGATTTGATACCAACTGCATGTTTGGTAGGGAATAATAAAGATACAGTACCATCACATGGAGCATAAACGGTTCCGTCTGCTGCTTCTACTGCAATACCATCACCTAACATTTTGGATGCGAACATTTCATCTGCAGACTCTGTTACAGGAAGGACTTTTCCTTTCATGGGGGATGTAAAGGTAAGTTCCTGGTTTTCCTGTGCTGTTTCTGCAGTCTCTTCTGGTTCTGTTACAACTGCTTCCGGTTTGATCTCATCTGTTGTTGCTTTCACATCAGAATTCACTTCTGCTTCTTTATCTGCATCTGTAGTTTTAGCTTCTACTTCTGCTGTTTCTTTCTCAATTCCCATTTTTTTCCAGAATACAACAGTCAGTCCAAAGGATACTGCCATAGAAAGGATCAGACCGATGGCAAAGTGACCATAATCTTCCGGCTTCATGGAGATAAATCCAGGGAGTCCGGCTGCGCCTAAAGCCTGTGCCAGTGTTTTAGTCCATGCAAGATAAGCACTTCCTACACCGGAACCAATAATTGCTGCATAAAATGGATATTTCAGTTTTAAGGTCACACCAAACATAGCCGGCTCTGTGATACCTAAAAGAGCGGATACACCAGATGCGGAACAAATAGATTTTAATTTTTCGTTTTTGGTAAGCAGCAGCACTGCAAGAACAGCTGCTCCCTGTGCCACGTTATTCATACTAGCTGTAGAGAAGATAAAGCTTCCGCCTGTATGAACACTGTCTGCTAAAAGCTGAGTCTCAATGGCAATGAAGCTGTGATGCATACCAGTCATAGTGATCGGTGCATAAGTAAGACCGAAGATCGCGCCGCCTACAAAACCAAGAGAATTATAAAGCCATGTAATACCTGCTGCCAGAAGATTTCCTGCCTCTCTTAATACAGGTCCTACAAAAATGAAGGTAAGGAAGGAAGTAATCAGAATAGACAGCAGCGGAGTTGTCAGATTATCCAGCCAGGAAGGTGTTACCTTACGCAGGCGTTTTTCAATATTTGCAATGATCCATGAAACAGCCAGTACCGGAAGAACGGTTCCCTGATAACCAATAGCTGCCACATTCAGCCCCAGGATATTCCATACAGGCGGATCTGCAATACCAATCTGGTATGCATTTAGAAGATCCGGATGTACCATGATCATACCCATAGCTGCGCCTAAGAAGGCATTTCCGCCAAATTTCTTCGTAGCACTAAATCCGATGAGCACCGGCAAAAATGTAAATGGCGCGCTTGCAAAAGTATTTACTGCTGTTGCCAGGCCTGCCCACTGTGGATAAAGCTCAATGACACTGCTTCCATTTATTAAAGGGGATGTCAGCACATTGTTAAGGCCCATTAAAAGACCGCCTGCAACGATTGCCGGGATAATAGGAACGAAAATGTCACTGAGCATTTTGATAAAGCGCTGGATGGCGTTGCCGCTCTTCTCTTCTTTTTCATTAGATGCCTGCTCTTCTAATGTGCCTAACTGCTTCTGCACTTCTGCACACACCAGATTTACAGTGCCTGAACCAAAAATGATCTGAAACTGGGACTGTGTAAGAAATACTCCCTTTACACCCTCTAAATCACTTAAAGCTTCTTCGTTTCTCAGTGAATTATCACGAAGCTGAAAACGAAGTCTGGTAGCACAATGAGCTACTGATTTGATGTTTTTCTTACCGCCCACATACTGAATTACCTGTTCTGCAATTTTTGCGTAATCCATTTTTTACCTTCCCTTTCTTTTTAATGTTCTCTCGGATTTTTTGTTCCGGAGACATTTCACACAACTATTATTTATAGTGATATATGACCACACTTTGTGGTATATCCGGTACCAATCTTTGTTTTTCTGTCTCTATTGTAACTATCTCCCCTGTTTGTGATTGGTACCGGTTCCATATTTGTATCATATACCTTTTTGTGTCTAATGTCAATGTTATTTATGGTACCGGTTCCATTGTTGAGTGTAAAAAAATAAAGGTCATTTTTATGCAACTTGCACAAACACGACCTTTTTATTACTTTTCTTTGCTTTTGGACCCTTTTGGGCCCGGTTCTGCCCTGTCTATTTCCCGTTTATTTTACTGTATTTTCATTTCTCACACTTTTTCCAAGTATCATTTCAAAGCCTACGATCTGTTTTTTTGGTACCGGTTCCTCTCTTATCATCTTAAGAAGAGTCTCCGCTCCCAGATAGCCCAGTCCATAGGAGTCAAAACGCAGGGTGGTAAGCTGTGGAGACAACAATTCGCTTTCATCATAGCCGCCAAAACCGGCTACTGATACCTGCTCCGGAATTAAAATGCCATGCTTTTGCAATATACGGTATGCTCCAAAAGCCAGACGGTCTGTAGCGCAGATCACACCGTCAGGAATTCCTTTCTCAAGGACTTTTTCCATCATTTCCTGGCCGCTTACGTAGCTATAATCTCCTGTTTCTACGGTCATCACCTGGGATCCGCTCTCTTTGATCCCCTCTAAGACTCCCTGGCGGCGGAAAATTCCCACTGCCTCGTCTTCTTCCTCTACGCCTAAATAAGCGATCTTTCCACGGACCCTGCTTCCCATAAAACTTCCCATGGTCTTTCCTGCTGTGTAATCGTCCATAGTTACAGTAATTCCCTCTTCAAAGTTCTGGGCAAGAACTACTACCGGCACCGGCGAATTCATAAGAAGCTGCTTATGTTCCTCGGTAAGAGAAATGGCACTGAATAAAATACCGTCTACTTTCTGGGTAAAAAGGCGGTTGATATTTTCCAGTTCCAGCTTTGGGCTGTGATCTGAGTCCTTGATCAAAGCCTCATATCCCTGACTTCTCAGATAACGGCCAACGCTTGTGACCACACGGCTGGTCACTTTTGAGTTCAAAGTAGGGACGATCACACCAACTGTATTGCTTTCTTTGGCTTTCAGCCTTGCAAAACTGTTCGGGATATAGTTATTCTCTTTCACCACATTCTGGATCTTTTTTCTCGTCTCTTCTTTGATGCTTCCCCCATTAAAATACCGGGATACTGTACTTTTGGTAACTCCCGCCAGCTCTGCAATATCAGCCATTGTCAGCTTTTCAGCCATGATGCATTTCCCTTTCTTTTTAAAAACCCCGGAGAGTTTTTACGCCCTCCGGGGTTGATTTAACCTAATCTATTCTAACTCACTTTGCAGGATGAATTAGTCATTTCCATAAAGTGCAACCAGCTTAGACAGATGCTCGTAACGCTCTTTTGCTTCTTTCTCGTTACGTGCGAACAGAGTAGCTGCTCTGTCTGGGTTCTTCATGGTTAAGGACAGGTAACGAACCTCGCCCTTTAAGAAGTCCTGATATCCTTCCATCTTAGGAGCCTTAGAATCTAAGGTGAACTTCTTCTCAGCAGCTGGGTTGTAACGGAAGTTGTTCCAGTATCCGCACTCAAGAGCCAGCTTCTCTTCGGTCATAGCCTTGTCCATACCCTTCTTGATACCATGGTTGATACATGGAGCGTAAGCGATGATCAGGGATGGTCCTGGATATGCTTCTGCTTCAGCCAGAGCCTTAACAGTCTGAGCCATATCGCCACCCATACAGATCTGAGCAACGTATACATAACCATAGCTCATTGCAATACCAGCAAGGTCTTTCTTCTTGGTCTCTTTACCGCCTGCAGCGAACTGAGCTACAGCACCGGTCTTAGTAGACTTGGAAGCCTGACCACCTGTATTGGAGTAAACCTCGGTATCGTAAACCATGATGTTGATATCTTTTCCGGAAGCCAGAACGTGGTCTACACCGCCGAAGCCGATCTCGTATGC
>OGJY01003350.1_pt1 | contig 13499 bp, 10 predicted proteins | sample 1572231 | NCBI WGS metagenome assembly OGJY01 (sample SAMEA2582121, study PRJEB24529) | metagenome | biome: Human gut stool | place: China | collected 2011
TTTTTACCGAAATAAACAATAGCAAAAGGGGCTATCCGACTTTTTGGACAGCCCCGTTTCATAATATTAATTAGTACGGTTACGCGAAGAACAGAATCAACAACTGTGCCGTCAATACCCGGAGAAACATAGTCAACGGATAGACAGTCGCATACCCAACCGACGGAGCGTCGTTTCCGGCTGTCGCATTCGAATAGGCCAATGCAGGCGGATCAGTCGTACTACCGGCAATGAGCCCCATAAGCGTAAAGTAATTGACCTTGCAGAAATAACGGCCGATACAACCAATGATCATCAGCGGCACAAACGTAATGATGAAACCGTAGCCTATCCAAGCAAAACCGCCATTATTCACAATCGTATCGACAAAACCGTCACCAGCACTGATACCTACGCAAGCAAGGAAAAGTGTAATACCGATCTCACGCAACATCAAGTTAGCACTCTGTGTCGTGTAAGTAATCAATTTATAATGGTAACCGAAACGGCTGATCAGAATAGCCACAACCAGCGGACCGCCCGCCAGACCTAACTTGACCGGCTGCGGAATACCTGGGAAGGAAATTGGAATACTACCCAGCACGATACCCAACGCAATACCGACGAAGATAGTAATCAGGTTCGGTTCATTCAGACGCTTCATCGAATTACCCAAAACCTTTTCCACATTGGAGACCGCTGTTTCGGTACCGACTACGTTCACACGGTCGCCTACCAGCAAAGTCAACCCAGGTTTGGCAACAAGATCGACACCAGCACGATTGATACGAGTGATATTGATACCATACAATTTCCGCAATTTCAATTGTCCCAGACGCTTACCGTTCAACTCCGGTTTCGTGATCAGGATACGGCGGTTGATAAATTGGCTCTCCATACGGATCCACTGTTTACGTTCCATATCGATCTCTTCTCCGATAAAGGTCTTGATCGTCTCGGCATCCGTCTCAGTCGTGATAACAAAAACCTTGTCGTTTTCCTGCAATACGGTATTGGCCGAAGCTATTTCGATCTGCTTGTTGCTATCACGCCAGACACGGGAAATAACAAAATCACGATGTTCCAGCAGGTTCGATAATTCGGCAACCGTCTTATTGAAGATAGCGGGATTCTTCACGATCAACGAGATCGGCTTGGCCTCATTGGTATGAGAAGAATCTTCGCTGTTCAACTGCTCGTTCTCCTTATCGAAACTTACACGGAAAATATACTTAATCAAGATAATAGACAAGATAATACCGATCACCCCTAAAGGGTAAGCGACAGCATATCCCAAAGCAATCGTATTGTCAGACACTCCGTGCATATCGGAAAATGCTTGCTGGGCAGCCCCCAATCCCGGTGTATTCGTTACCGCACCCGACAAGATTCCGACCATTGTCGGCATCGGAATACCGGTCGCATAATGCAGAATGACAGCCGTCAAGACACCTAAGAACACAATACCGCACGCCAGCATATTCAGCGTAATCCCTCCTTGTTTGAAAGAAGAAAAGAAACCCGGTCCGACCTGCATACCTACAGAATAGACAAAAAGTATCAATCCGAACTCTTTAAAAAAGTGAATCACGTTGTGGTTGATCGTAAAACCGAAATGTCCTAAAATGATCCCCACAAACAACACAAGAGTAATTCCCAAAGATACGCCGAAGACTTTGATCTTGCCTAATTGTATGCCTGCAGCGATCACAAAGGAAAGCAGAAGTATGGAGTGGCCAATGCCCTCGCCCCATAACAAATCATTAATCCAATTCATAATAATACGTGTAGTTATAATCTTAAATTTGCCTTAAAGGCTGCAAAGGTAGCCATTTACTTTGTGTTTAACAACATAAATACTATCTTTACCCACCAAATATTTTAAAAGATGAAAAAGAGCTATTGTATCTTATTAGGCTTGCTGGCCTGCCTCTCTCCTGTCTTCGGACAGGGCGATGCGGACACCGTAATATCTGCATCTGAACAGGTTCCTGCGAAAATAGTCACCATCAACACGAGCGTCGGAACCCTAAAAGCAAAACTATATGACGATGTCCCTAACCACGTCCGCACCTTTATTGAACGTGCCAAACGGGGCGAATACAACGGAACGCTGTTCACACGTGTACTCCCTGAATTTATGATACAGGGCGGTGCTCCTGATTCGCGCAATGCTCCCGCCGGTGCCCGCTGTGGTTTCGGAGATCGAAATTCGGAGATCATGCCGGAGATACGGCCTCACCATTTCAACAAACGGGGCGCGTTGGCTGCTCCTCGCCAGAACGACGACATCAACCCGCAAAAGAAATCGGATATGTCGCAATTCTATATCGTACAAGGAAAAGTCTATACCAGCGGTGAACTGGACACGCTGGAAATGATTGCCAACCAGGATATCAAGGAGAAGGCTATGCAGAAATTCTTCTATCCCGTCCGCGCCGAACTACGTATGCAGAAAGCCAGCAATAAACGCGAATACCAAAAACGTCTGCGTAAAATCAACGCCCAAGTAGACTCAATGGTACGTGCTACACCCGGACATCTGCTGTTCACCAAAGAACAACGGAAAGCCTACACCACAGAAGGCGGTTGTCACCATCTGGACGGCAACTATACCGTATATGGCGAACTCATTGAAGGATTCGATGTGCTCGATATCATCGCCGGACAACCTCGCGACGAATATGACCGCCCTAAAAAGGATATCCGCATTATTCAATTGACAATTGACAATTGACAATTGTCAAAGCTAATATTTCTTATGCTTAAGAGAGACTTCATCATGATACAGATCGAAGAACTTGCTAAAGTAGTCCTTCAGATCATTATGAATCGCAACACAAATGCGGCTCGCCATACTCCAGAGTTGATCCAAACCATATACAGTTCCCTCAAACTGGACCGTCCTACCCTTATGACGGCCCAGCCCGAAGAGCTTGTCCGTCGACTCGACAGTGATGACAACGGCGGAATCCTCCGTCTTGAGATAGCCGTCAAGACCCTGATCGAAGAAAGTTATCTCTATCCCGACGAGGAGCAGGCGATGTTGCAAAAAGCCAAGACAATCTTGGAATATATACAAACGCACGACAACACATTTTCTTTGGAACGCGTGAATATGTTGGACGAATTGGAACGGCGCATTCTTTAATCGACAATCAAACATTTAACCGATATCTCAAGGATATTCACTATTTTTGTGCCGTAAAAGTAAACAGCAATGGCAAATAACGAAACGGCACACGAACTAATACTCCAAATTCTGAAAACGCGAATGACCTTTCGCCAGACCATACAAAGAGTATTGAGAACCAATAATGTCGACATGACATTCGAGATGCTCCAGGTGATGCATCGTTTATGGAAGAAACCCGGAGTCAGCCAGCAATATCTGGCAGAACAGACAGCTAAAGACAAAGCTTGCTTGACCAATCTTATCAATAATCTGGAAAAGAAAGGCTGGGTAGAACGTCGAGGAAACCCGACGGACCGGCGTAACAAACAAATTTACCTGACAGAAGAGGGCGAACGGCTCGCTCTCCGGGTAAAACCTCTGTTGCATGGAATATATGGTCTGATAGGAGATGAAATGCCTTCCCGGCAAATTGTCTCATGTAGAAATAATTTACAAAAAATAAATAGCATACTGGACAAATTGTAACTTGTCCAGTATGCTATCCATAAAGACGGAAACAAGTACATTCGACACACAACCCTAAAAGATAAACAGGGCTCATACTAATGTCCGAACCTTGAAGTATCAATCTTCCCGGCTTCTTTCTTCTTATATCCACCGAAGCGGTAGCTGAAATGTATGGTAAAAGAGCGCGAATAAAAATCGTTGTTCATATCCAAGTGTTGCCCATTAAAACGAACTTTCAAATTGGGCATGCCTGAGTTGAAAAGATCACTGCAACGAGCAGACAGATTTATCCTATCGCTAGCAAAACTCCATTTCAATCCGGCAGTGAGGTTATAGACTGTTTCAATGTCAAAAGTCCCCTGGATCATCGGGGTTTGTATACTACCTATCAATTCGAAAGCCAGATTCTTACCTACCTTAAACGTGTTATCCAGCGAACTGTTGAACATCCATTTCCTCCGGTTAAACGGGATATCAAAAAAGTCATCGCAACGCTGGTGAACTTGCATACCTACCAAAGTAAGTCGTGAATCCAGCCAATTTCCGGCTTTAAAGGGTAAGATGACGTTTGTCCCCCACATCTGCATATAGTTCCAGTTCGTATTCTTATAAATCAATGCCAAACGGTCAGTCGATTGATAGCCCGTCTGTACGAAAAAGTCAGACGTATGCATGAAGAACAGACCGAAAATATACTTTTGCTTCCATATATAATTGCCGTTCAAATTATAGGCTGTCGAAGGTTTCAATCCCGGCGTCCCCCAAAGCTCGGTATATCCGTTCAGATGACTGACGGAAGACTGCATATCCCAATACCCCGGATAAGTCTTATCCGTCGATAACGAAAACTGGAATAAATGTTCGGAAGATTTTACATACGTCAAAGATGCTTGCGGATAGACAGCCCACTTACGATAATTGCCGATGGTATAATATTCACCTGTAGCAGAGATAGAAACCGATGTACCAGTCGCATAGTTCTTGCTCAAGGAAACATAGACATTGGCAGTCTGCTCACGAAGCCGGGAATCCGTATTTTCGGTCGGGATATCACCTGTAACCTTATCATAGGTCTGAAAGTCACGGTCTTTTGCAAATCGGTAAGACATACCGTACCCCAAATCCCATTCTTTAGCCAAAGAACGCTTCCGGTCAACATAAATAGAATAACGGTCTATCTTTTGACCACCGATTATAGAGAAACCGCTTTGAGCACCATCCGCATAATCCGCAAACAAAGTTTGGTTATTATCTGACGTATAATGCGTGTAATCTCCGCCGACATCAAATCCAGATCCGGAATGATATTGCAAAGTGACATTGTGCATACGGGTTTCGACATATTTGTCAACATTGCTTGCCTGATAATTACCGGAAGTCAGGCTATTGCTATGCTGCTCAGGTGTAAAACTGCTGGTATAAGCGAGATTAAAATGATCTTCATCATCCAAATTATACTCGAATGCAGTCCTAAGATTGTGGTTCCAATACTTCATCCGTAACTGCTCGTTTTGCCTGATATCATATATTTGATTTTTCAATGTATGCCTGGAATAGAGATCCATATATTCCATTTTTTTTACATCATTGGCTCCATACATGACATCAATAGCCATCTTAGGTGTCGAAAAGCGGAAATTACCGTTCGCCCCACCGCCATTGAAATATTGGTTTGTATAATCGGCATTGACTTCTCCCTGAAAAGAATAATCATTCGAGCGTTTCAAAACAATATTGATCACAGCTCCTCTTACATGATATTCGGGAGGCGCACTGTACATGACTTCCGCCTTTTCCACTCTATCTAACGGAGTATTGCGCAAAAGCGTCTCAAGTTGTCCGGCGTCCATTGTTGTCGGTTTTCCATTCAAGACGACTGTCAAATTTCCCGTACCTGCCAAAGTGAGTGCGCCTTTAGTCTCTTTTACACCGGGGAGTTTAGTCAGAGCCTCGTATGCATTGTTCACCACTCCGTCGCCGGCAAGAACGGACAGATCATATCCCAAACGCCCTTCTTCCACCTTCACAAAAGGACGCTCCGCTTTTACCACGACCTCATCCAAAGCATAATCCTGCGGATCAAGTTGAATGACACCGACATCTCTGCCCTTTCCCTCGATTTCCTTAGTCCTGTACAAGAGATGCTGCACGATCAAACGGTATTCTTCAGGCTGGCTATCCAACACAAAAGTTCCGTCTACATTTGAAATAGAAGCGTTTATATAAGTAGAATCTATTGCCTGCAAAACGATGGTTGCACCATCTACCGGTTGTTTTTTATTGTCTATGACCTTTCCTACAATGTTCTGTGCCTGCAAAGAGGTAACAAAGAATAATAGTAAAATACCGATTCCGATTTTCATATAATATAAAGTTTGTATTAATTTCCACACACCCTAAACAAGGGTTATTCATCATGCTCCCGGACATAATTAGCTGTCCATCATTTTCTAATACGCCGTAAACATACAAAATTAATCGAAAAGAATAGCAAAGCATGATTCCCATTTCATTAGAAAAGGTTCAGAAAGATTTGCTACTTTTGTCCCCTCATTTCAACAGACAGTGAATTTACATGAAGGTAAAAGGATTTTTGTACGGACTTATCGCATCCGCCACATTCGGATTGATTCCTCTTTTTTCCATTCCGGCGCTTGAAAACGGCGTAGGTTTGGATTCGTTGCTGTTCTACCGTTTTTCCTTAGCATCCGTACTGGTTGCCATACTGATGTGGGTGAAAAAGATTCCGTTCGATATACAGAAAAGCGAATTCGGGATCGCTTTTATTTTAGGTACACTTTATGCCATCACGGCGCTTTGGCTGACGGAGGCTTATCTTTATATTCCGAGCGGGGTGGCGACAACGATCCATTTCCTTTATCCGGTGGTAGTCAGCCTGATCATGTTTGTATTTTACAAGGACAAGCTGACAATGCCGATACTGCTGGCAATGGCGATGGCGGTAAGCGGTGTCTATATGTTGAGCGGAGGAAATACGCCGGGAGGTTCTATCAATATAAAAGGATTAATGTTGGTATTGGCTACAGTGATTGCCTATGCAGCCTACATCGTAGGTATGAACCGAAGCCGGATCGCCAGGCTCGACAGCTTGAAAGCCACTTTCTATATTCTGCTTTCCGGAGCGATTGTCTTTCTGGTAAATCTGGCGATAAAAGGAGATTTTCCCGACCCGATGCCGAATCTGGGCACAACGATAGACGTGCTGATGGTTGCTTTCCTCCCGACGTTGGTATCCGACCTTACACTGATACTGGCCATTCGTTATATAGGTTCGACAACGACTGCGATCTTGGGATGCATGGAGCCGCTTACCGCCGTATGCATGGGCGTCCTTTTCTTAGGCGAGCATCTGCAACCGATGCAGATCGGAGGAATAGTAGTAGTGCTATCAGCAGTCTGCATCGTGATATCAGGCAGTTATATCAGGAAATGGGTGCGGGATATCCGACTTTTATTTATGCACCGGATATAAATGACGAGATATTTACATAATAAAAACAATATATTCATAAATATGCATATCATCTTATCTCCAGCCAAGACGATGGCTGGAACATCCAAAATAAAAGCGCCTGCAGGTACAACGCCCCGATTCAACCAGGAAGCAATCGAGATCGCATTGCACATGGCTCAATATCCCGCCGAAGAATTAGGCAGGATGTTAAAGCTCAGTCCCAAGCTGATGATGGAAAGTTACCATCGTTTTCAGAATTTCCATTCTGCGGAAGAAGAACCGCTACAAGCTTTGTTGGCTTATACGGGTGTCGTATTCAAGAATATCAATCCCAAAGATTTTACAGAGGCGGACTTCCGCTTTGCCCAGGATCATTTGCGGCTCGTTTCCATTTGTTATGGTCTCCTTCGCCCGCTGGACCTGATCAAACCTTACCGGATGGAATATGATGTGAAACTGCCCGAATTAGGAGAAGGGAATATGTATATTTACTGGCGTGCCCGTCAAACAGAACCGCTTATTGAAGAAGTGAAAGCCGACGATAACCTGCTGATCAACCTGGGGAGCATGGACCTACAACCATCATTCGACTGGAAAAAGGTAGAACAATCTGTCCGTGTAATAACACCGGATTTTAAAGTCTGGAAAAACGGGAAAGCTGAAACAATCGTAATCTACGCCAAGATGGCACGTGGACAAATGACCCGTTACATCGTTAAAAACCGGATTACCAATCCGGATGCATTAAAAGATTTTACTTGGGAAGGATTCCGGTACAGAGAAGATATCTCCTCCGAAAACAACTGGATTTTCTTGCAGGATTAAGAGATCCTTGCAATAAACCGACAATATCGTCCGTTTATACAAAGGAATTTTTTAATTAGAAATGAAATGAGAAAAACCTTTAATCTTTTATTCATATGTCTGATAGCCTTATACGGCTGGATCGGATATCAAGTGATCCATACTACCGATTTGCCTCAATGTCAACCGGAAGGAAGTCTGTCCGATGTCGCCGAGGAGGTGATCGCCATCCCTTTGAAAACAAACGGACATTGTTCTTTGAACAAGATTAAAATGATCAAGCGCGACCGGGAAGACATCTTCCTTGTCAGCGATCGTCAACTTTATCATTTCAACAGTTCCGGCCAATTTCTCGGACAAATAACGGCACATCTGCCAGGAACGAGACAGCCAGTCGAACTGGTTGACTATGCGGTCGATCCTGTCCACGACCGGCTGGTCGTGATCGGCACCGGACATGAGGTATACTATTATGATTACGACGGGCAACTCCTTTTTCAGAGTATCCTCCCTCAAGATGCTTCATGGAAAACTTTCGGGCATATGGCTTATTATAACAACCATCTGTGGACAACAATAGACTTGGTTAATTCAGAAAACAAGCAAGCTCCGTCAATCGAACAATGGCTCTATAAATTTGATCTCTACTTTAATGAAGTCGGGAAGCGCAAACTGGATGTTGCCGATTTGGGAAGAATGGATATCAATTACAAGACAGGTACCGAAATAGCCGTCAAGGACGGGCACGTTTATGTACAAGCTCCATCCTTACAGCCAGCCCATATCTTAAACGACACGCTCTATCTCATCAATAGCAACCAGTTGGCCATCACTGAGGACTACGCAAAAATTCTTCCTTTACAGATCGGGACACGTTTTTTAATCTCAACACACTACGATCCTACTCTACCGGAACGTAGCTATACATTTTGTTACGACCAACGAAGAACAAAAGCCTATCACGTGCAAGGAGGATTGGATGACAACTTTTACAAGACAGGCAAGATTCTCGAACTTCAATCCATAGACCTTCAAAGCAACACCTACTGTTATTATAAGAGCGGCAAAGAACTTGCCTACTCTTTTCCTGACCTGACAAACAAAGACAACCCGGTCTTATTTATAGTAAAAATGAAAGCCTGACTCCCCACAGCCAGGCTTTCATTTAATATATATTTACGTACGATTAGAAAATCCGTCCACACAGACGTATCTTCATAACCGGATAAACAGTGAGCTTATCCATGATTTTCGAAAACGTATCGTCCGGATCGACTTCATCCAACAAATTGTTGACATTACCATAGTCCGTATAAACATCCGGTTTGCCGTGGAACTGGACTCCTAGCTCGAACATTACACCAAGCCGTTTCTTCGGTACGGCACGGCCGAACCCCAAACCCACATACGGACGGAAATTCGAAACTTTCAAGCCACCTGACACATTACCGTTTTTGTCTACCGGAATCGTATAATCGCCGATAACAATACCGGCCTTACCGGCTTCGGCTACCAATTCCTTCAATTCATCACTATGCCCATTTATTTTTAATAAAGTTCCCCCGCCAAAGTAAGCACCAGCAGTCAAAAAGAAAGAACCTTTTTTAAACGGATAATAATTCACAAGTAATTCGCCGGAAACACGCTTGATACTTCCCTCCATACCAATCGTAGAGGGAACACTCACGCCTTCCATAGCCTCCACATCAACATCTACATCCGTACTCATGCTGAAATTTGGCATAATGGAAAAACCACCACGTAAATCAAAGTGAGATGTGATGGGAGTTGCCACATTCACGTCGATACCGGTAGTACCGACGCCCACACCTACTGCCAAAGAATTAAACACACCCAATTCTTTCTGGGCCATAACATCACTCACAATTACGCCTGATAAGGCTAACGAAATAACACAAAGTAGAGTTCTAAAACCTTTCATAACCACTAAAAAATGTATTTGTATTGAAATAAAGTACAGCAAAGAAAAGAAGATTTTTTGATATAAATACTGATATAGAATAAAAAAGAGAGTACAAGGTTATAGTCCTTGTACTCTCTTTTTTATTCTATAACAAATACGAACTTATTCTTCGTCTCCGTTTTCGTCTTCCTTCATATTGTGGAACACATTCTGAACGTCTTCGTCCTCTTCCAACTTTTCAATCAATTTTTCAATCGATTCACGCTGCTCGGGAGTCACTTCTTTCACATCGTTCGGAATACGGACAAATTCGCTACTGGTGATTTCATATCCATTCTCTTCCAGATATTTCTGAATAGCCGAATTCTGGGCAAATTCACCATAGAGAACCACTTCGTCTTCATCTTCATCCACTTCATCGACTCCATAGTCTATCAACTCCAACTCAAGATCTTCCAACGACATGCCATCCTTTTTTGCAATATGGAAAACACATTTATGCTCGAACAGGAACTCCAAACTGCCGGATGTACCCAAAGAACCACCGTTCTTGTTGAAATAACTACGTACATTTGCTACAGTACGAGTCGTATTGTCTGTCGCAGTTTCCACAAAAATAGCAATACCGAAAGGACCATATCCCTCGTAGTTCATTTCTTTATAATCGGTAAAATCCTTAGAGACAGCCCGCTTGATAGCACGTTCGACATTATCTTTCGGCATGTTCTCTTTTTTAGCAGTCTGCATCAATACACGCAAACGCGGATTGTTTTCAGGTTCCGGTCCACCTTGTTTTGCAGCTATCGTAATTTCTTTACCCAACTTAGTAAATACACGGGCCATATTACCCCAACGCTTAAACTTTCTCGCTTTACGAAACTCAAACGCTCTTCCCATAATTTATGATCTTATGATTTATGATTTATGTTTTTTATCCTCTCAATTGTGCACCTAACTTCTGTTCCAAATTTGTCTGGATCTTTTTCATGATAGCATCGATCTGCTTATCATTCAAAGTCTTTCCTTCATCCTGCAAATAGAAGCTGACTGCATATGATTTCTTGCCAGCCGGCAGATTCTTTCCTTCGTATACATCAAACAAAGCAACGTCTTTCAACAGTTTACGTTCACTTTCCGTTGCGATCTTTTCTATTTCGGCAAATTGAACATTCTTCTCTAACAACAGGGCTAGATCTCGTTTCACTGCCGGGAACTTGGAAATTTCAGAGAAGGTAACCTTGCTCTTCTTGATTTCCTTCATCAACAATGTCCAGGAAAGTTCCGCATAATAGACATCCGTTTCAATATCCAATTCCTTACAGATCTTCGGGCTGACGATACCCATCGTACCCAACTGGCGCCCGGACGAAGTCGTAATGCTCAAACCTGCCGAATAGATATCGTTAGCCAGATTACCAAAAATGACCTTCTGCAAATTCACACCGAGACGAACCAAGATGTTTTCCACATATGCCTTCAATTCATAAACAGAAGACTTTTCATTCGGATGCGCCCAGTTGTTATCCACACGGCTGCCGCTTACCCACAAGCCCAAACGATAATCTTCCGAGAATTCGGCCAATGTTTCACCTTCCTTCTTATGGTCGATATTATAATCATAGCAATTTCCGAATTCGAAGAAGCGGATATTGCCATTTTTGCGTTTCGCATTATGTTCGACACTTTCCAAGCCTCCGAACAACAACGTCTGGCGCATGCAATTCAGATCTGCGCTCAACGGATTCATCAACATCACACAGTGAGAAACCGGGTAAGTGGAAAGATTGTCATAGTAGGCCGAGCGTGTCAGCGAGTTATTCAGGATCTCGTTGAAACCGCAACCGCAAAGTTGTTCGGAAATCAGGTTCTGCAATTTATAACTGCGGTCAGTCGGAGTCTGATAGCTCAGATTAGACTTTACATTGTCACTGAATTCCACATTATTATATCCGTAAATACGGAGAATATCCTCGATCACGTCGACATCGCGCTGTACATCAATACGATATACAGGCACATCAATCACCAAACCTTCGGCAGTTTCGGAAACGATCTTCATTTCCAAGCTTTCCAGAATGCTCTTGACCGTTTCAACCGGAATCACCTTGCCGATCAATGTATTGACCTTATCGTAAGTCAGTTCCACACGATAGGGGGCAACCGGAACCGGATAAATATCCTGGATAGCACCCGTAATCGTTCCGCCTGCCACTTCCTGAATCAACAGAGCGGCACGCTTCATCACTTCGACCGTCTGATTCGGATCCAAGCCGCGTTCATAACGGAAAGAAGCATCCGTATTCAGACCGAAGCGACGGGCTGTCTTACGGATCCAAGTCGGATGGAAAGTGGCCGATTCCAGGAATACATTCTTAGTCTGTTCCGTCACACCGGAATCGAGTCCGCCAAATACACCGGCGATACACATCGGCTCTTCCACATTGCAAATCATCAGATCACGGTCGGTCAACGTACGTTCCACACCATCGAGCGTCACAAACTTGGCACCTTCCGTCGCCGAGCGTACCACGACTTTATTACCTTTGATCTTATCGGCATCGAAAGAGTGCAAAGGCTGTCCTACGCCGTGCAAGATATAGTTCGTAATATCCACCACGTTATTAATGGGACGCAGGCCGATCACCTTCAAACGGTTCTGCAACCATTCCGGACTTTCCTTTACAGTTACATTTTTAATCGTAATACCTGAATAGCGCAGACAGGCTTCTTTATTTTCAACGACAACTTCGATAGCCGGAACTTCATCATCAATCTTGAAAGCATCCACACTCGGACGTTTCAAGTTGGCAGGCTTACCGTTCTGTTTCAGGTAAGCGGCCAGATCGCGAGCTACACCGAAATGAGAAGTGGCATCCACACGGTTCGGCGTGATATCAACTTCCAGCACATAATCGCTCTTCACATTATAATATTCTTTGGCCGGAGTACCGACTACCGCATCGGCCGGCAGTACGATTATACCTGCATGATCTGTTCCAATACCGATTTCATCTTCAGCACAAATCATACCGTTCGATTCAACGCCACGGATTTTAGAGCGCTTGATCGTAAAGCACTCATCACCATCATACAATTTAGTACCGTTTACAGCAACAACCACTTTCTGTCCGGCAGCTACATTCGGCGCACCACAAACAATCTGCAAGGGTTCCGCGCCGCCAACATTCACGGTTGTAATGTGCAAGTGATCGGAATTCGGATGTTCTTCGCAAGTAAGAACTTCACCGATGACAAGTCCTTCCAATCCACCTTTGATGGTTTGAACTTCTTCTACCCCTCCGGTTTCCAAACCAATAGAGGTAAGTGCTGCTGCTACTTCATCAGGCTGTAAATCAAAATCAAGATAATCTTTCAGCCAATTGTAAGATATATTCATCGCTTTAAAATTTATTCAGTAAAGAGACGGGGCCGTCCGGCCTACGCCAAATTGACGGACAAAAGTACAAATAATTATTCAAATATGATAGTTTCAAGTAGTTTCTTCAGGGCAACCGCACCAAAACCGTGATCAAATATCATTGACAATAGTTATTTATGCATTCTTGATTCATAATGGCCATCTACAAGTATAAGGAACTGTTTGTGTTTAAAAAGTAGGTATTCCACTGGATTATAATCAGAAACAGTGCATAAAATCTCCTCAAACAAGGCAG
>OGJY01003376.1_pt1 | contig 13429 bp, 9 predicted proteins | sample 1572231 | NCBI WGS metagenome assembly OGJY01 (sample SAMEA2582121, study PRJEB24529) | metagenome | biome: Human gut stool | place: China | collected 2011
GCTTTGGCCTGTATCCTTTGGAGAAAACTGGTATAGCAAGGTGTATGCCGGACATCATCTAAACAGAATATCCCGGAATACCGCGCCTATGATGAGGCGGCGACCCGAAACAGCATCATTTTGCCGATTTTAAGCAAGCTGGGCTGGGATATTTTTTCCCGAGACAGTGTCTATCCTGAATATCCTGTCGGTTCCAAAAGGGTCGACTATTCCCTGCGCATTCTGGGACAGAATCGTTTCTTCATCGAGACGAAGCGCTGCAATGTCGATCTGGCCTGCCATCAAAAACAATTGCTAGAGTATGCATTCCTCTTTGGTGTCGAACTGGCTTGCCTGACCAACGGTATCACGTGGCAGTTTTTTTTGCCTCTCAAGGAACGCGAATATGAGCAACGATTGTTTTTACACCGTTGATCTTGAAAATCAGAACTCAGACGAAATAGAGAAATTTTTCTTCAATATCCTATACCGTGAGGCTGTAGAATCTCGGAATGCTGTGAGAGTCGCTGAGGAAATATTTGTCAAAAAGAATAAAAATACTATCATCAAGAATGTCTTTCCCGCTGTCTGGAAAGATATTATCACGAATCCACCACAAGAGATCCTTGATGTGATTTGTGATAAAATTGAGAAAGCTTGTGGCTATCGTCCTGATGATGCCACTGTCGCCAGATTTTTGCTTAAAGCGCAAAGAGGACAGGCTGTGCCCACAACGCCCACACCTGTACGGGGCCATATCGATGTCCAGACCCGTTCCGAGCAGACAGGGCAGCGTGAAAATCCTGATTTACGGGAGGAAAACGCACTTCCTGTGGAAAAAGTTATGCTTCGAGGTGTAGAAATTCCTCTTGAGCGTACGGGGAATGACAGTAAAGGATACTTTAAAAACGTTATTCCACGGCTTCTTGAGATACTAACGGATAAAGAAATAGCTGATTTGAAAAATAGTGAATTTTGCAAAGATGTGTTTAGTTCGTCTTATCCTCTTCTTGTAGAGAGGATGATTCGCGATAAGAACAATCATCCACGATCATGGACGCGACCTATAAGTGGTTATTATATCTATTCTCAATGGACAAAGACAAACCTTGAGAAGTGGAAGCAGTATCTCCTAGGCCTCGCAGAGAAAGGCTAACCTCTAGGAAAAGAAGAAAGCCCCCTGATATATCAGGGGGCTTTCTGTTCATGGGCATTTCATCAGGATGAAATGCTCCCTTTATACGCGATTAGGAAAGAAGGGGGCTCTCCCTCGGTATCCTTCAGAAATGCAGCACGGGCATGCCCAGCTGGCGAACGTGACGGATGAGTTCCTTCATTTCCGGGCCCAGCAAAAAGCCCAGCAGGACGAGCATCACGCCCAGAAAGACATATTCGCCCACGCTGCCCGTGGAGCAGACCTTGAACGAGAGCTTGTTCTTGCGGGAAAAGGGATGCAGGGGGATGCCCGAAGGGGTCAGCATGTCCAGCACCACATGGCTGATGCCGCCCAGACCGATGCCCAGCAGGGCGGGCTGCCAGTGCGGGGGCACCAGATGGCTGCAGGCCACCAGCAGGATGGCGACCCACCAGCCGAACCAGTGGGTGGTGCCGCGGTGGATCTGGTTGAAGGTGCGCTGCGGGTTGCGGGAGCGCTTGGCGATGGCCTGGTCGAGCTTGTCGGGCAGGATGGCGCCGAGACAGGCGGCGACCACGCCTTCCAGCGGCAGGTGCAGGGCCAGGGCGGCGCCGACGCCCGCCGTCTGGTGGGTGATCCATTTCATGGGAGCTCCGTAAGACTGGGGATACCGTCCCGGAAGGCCGGGCGCGGGCTGCGGTCAAAGGGGCGGGCGGAGGCTGTCTCCGCTTGTCCTGTTCCGGTAGCGGGCGCACCTGCCGGGCACATACGGGCAGGGGATGCAGGCTGTGCGGCGCGGCCTCCGCCCTTGCCGTGCAAACGGCAGGCAGCGAAAAGAAGGGGCCACCGGCAGGCCTTTCCGTCGCGCAGGGCGACAGAGGCGTCCGGCAGCCCCCCTCCGTACGGATCGTTCTAGCCGCAGCGGGAGAAGCCGCAGGCGGGGCAGATCAGGCAGCCTTCCTGGAAGACCAGGGGCTCGTCGCATTCGGGGCAGCGGTGTTCCTCGATGTCGGCCACACCGGAGCCCAGATGCTCGTCCTTGAGGTAGCGGCGTTCCAGCACCCAGGCGATGGCGTCCGGGATGGAGAGCAGCAGGCCCTTGCCGCGGAACACGGGATGTTCGCCGCCGATGCCCTTGATCTGGGCCACGATGTCGCGCACCTCCACGCCGGAACGCAGGGCCAGGGACACCAGACGCCCGATGGCTTCGGCCTTGGCCGTGATGGAGCGGCCGGACTTGCCGATGGTGGCGAAGACCTCGAAGGGCTTGCCGTCGATCTCGTTGACGGTCAGGTACATGGCGCCCAGACCGGTCTGGATCTTCTGGGTGAAGCCCTGCACCACTTCGGGACGCTTGCGCACCACGCCCAGACGGGGCTTTTCCGCAGGCGCGGGGGCTTCGCCGTCCATCTTCTTCTGGCCTTCGCCGGTGGCCAGCACCTGCAGGCTCTTGCAGCCGTCACGGTACACGGTGACGCCCTTGCAGCCTTCCTTGTAGGCCAGCCAGTAGATGTCGTGGATGTCCTGTTCGGTGGCGCTGTGGGGCAGGTTCACGGTCTTGGACACGGCATTGTCGGTATGGCGCTGGAAAGCGGCCTGCATGCGCAGGTGCCAGACGGGATCGATGTCCATGGCCGTGACGAAGACCTTGCGCATGGCGGCGGGCAGGGCATCCAGGGACTGGATGGAGCCTTTTTCCACCACCTGCTCCATGAGTTCGGGCGTGCCCAGACCGGCTTCCTTGAGGGCGGCCTCGAAATAGGGGTTCACTTCCACCAGGCGTTCGCCGTCCAGGATGTTGCGGGTGAAGCAAAGGGCGAACAGGGGTTCCACGCCCGAGGAGCAGCCGCCGATGATGGACAGGGTGCCCGTGGGCGCGATGGTGGTGACGGTGGCATTGCGGTAGGGGCCTTCGCCGCGCTGGGGGAAGACGGATTCCGCATAGGCCGGGAAGGGCCCGCGCTCTTCGGCCAGACGGGCCGAGGCGGCGTGGCCTTCGGCATTGATGAAGCCCATGATGCGCTCGGCCAGGGCGATGCCCGCCTCGGAATCATAGGGGATGCCCAGCTGGAAGAGCAGGTCGGCAAAGCCCATGACGCCCAGGCCGATCTTGCGGTTGCGGCGCACGGTCTCGTCGATGCGTTCCAGCGGGAAGCGCGAGGCGTCGATGACGTTGTCCAGGAAGCGCACGGCCAGATGCACCACCTGCTTCAGGCCGTCCCAGTCGATACCGGCCGCGGCGGGATCTTCGTCATGCTCGTGGCCGGGCACGAAGAAGCAGGCCAGATTGATGGAGCCCAGGTTGCAGGCCTCGTAGGGCAGCAGGGGCTGTTCGCCGCAGGGGTTGGTGGATTCGATCTCGCCCTGGGCGGGCGTGGGGTTGTCGCGGTTGATGCGGTCCAGGAAGACGATGCCGGGGTCGCCCGTCTGCCAGGCGCGGCAGACCAGCAGGTCGAAGATCTCGCGGGCGCGCAGGCTGCCGGTGACCTTGCCGGTGTGGGGATCGGTCAGCTCGTAGTTCTCGTCGCGCTCCACGGCCTGCATGAAGGCTTCGGTCAGGCCCACGGAAAGGTTGAAGTTGTTGAACTCCCCTTCCTTTTCCTTGGCCCGGATGAATTCCACGATGTCGGGATGGTCCACGCGCAGGATGCCCATGTTGGCGCCGCGCCGGGTACCGCCCTGCTTGATCTGTTCCGTGGCGGTATTGAAGATGCGCAGGAAGGAGACCGGGCCGGAAGCCACGCCGCCGGTGGAGCCCACGCGGCTGGCCTTGGGGCGCAGGCGGGAGAAGGAGAAGCCCGTGCCGCCGCCGGACTTGTGGATCATGGCGGCGAACTTGACGGCATCGAAGATCTCTTCGATGGAGTCGCCCACCGGCAGGACGAAGCAGGCGGAGAGCTGGCCCAGCTCGCTGGCGGCGTTCATCAGGGTGGGGGAGTTGGGCAGGAAGCGCCAGCTGGTCATCAGGTCGTAGAACTGGCGGGCCAGGTCGTCGGCGGTGAAGGGGGAACGCTCGTATTTGGCTTCTTCAGCGGCGATGGCACTGGCCACACGCCAGAAGAGGTCACGGGGCGTCTCGGTGCTGCCATCTGCTTTTTTGTGCAGATAGCGTTTCTGCAGCACCACTTCCGTGTTGGGCTTGAGCTGCGGCTCGGGCAGATCGTGAGGCATGGGAGGGATCATGGCAGACCTTTGGGTAAAAAGAAAAGCGGCTGGCCTCCCGCTGGGGGAAAGTCGGCACGCTGGATCGATCGGCTTCACAGGCCGGGCGGTCTGGAACCGCGCGGCGAAAGCCCTTTATACGCGTTCCCCTAGGGAAAATAAAGGGCCTCTTCCAGTGGAGAAGAAAAGCCAGCTTTGATCTTGTTCAATAAAATCAGGATGTTTTTTGAAGAAAACGGCTCTTGTCACCCGCGGAGGGCCCACGGGGGAAAAATCCCCGCAGGGCCTTGACCTGCAAAGAAAAAGGCGGGGAAAGAAAAATTTTTCCGGGCCCGGAAAAAGATTTTTGTCACAGAGCGCCGGAAAAGCCTTCCGGCAGAGCCTGCCGGGCTTGCCCGCAGGTGCCGTGCTGCTGCCGGTGGCGGGACCGGGCACCGGGCAAAACGAAGGGGAAGGGGCTCGGACCCCTTCCCCATATCTTTTATTTCATGGGCATCCGCCAGATCACAGGCAGCAGCGGCGCGGCCGCTGCCGGTCAGACGTAACGCCCGTGCGGCAGGCCTGCGGACATGTGTATGAAAACACGTTTGCCCTTTGCGGGCCCTTCGCAGGAAGGGCGGCTAGTCCTCCCCGCGGCCACGGCCTCGTCTGGGGGCATCTCCCTGACGCCTGTCGCCGGAGCGCCGGTCAGAGCGCTGATCAGGGCGGCGACCATCGGATCTGCGGTCGTTCCGGGGGAAGGCACGGGGATCGTCGTTCCTGTCAGGACGGCGGCCGTCTTCATACCGTCCGGGACGCCGGTCCTGAGGATGGGCCGGTCGTTCCGGGGCCCCGCGCCGGTCGTCACGGCGGGGCTGGCGGTCGTTGCCGTTGCGGCGGTCGCGGAAGGCGCCGTCGGCAGTGTCGCGTTCGTCGGAGCGCCTGCCGAAGCGCTTGTCCCCGTATCTGTCCTCCTGCCGGTCACGGAAGTTCCGGCGCGGTTCTTCGGAGCCCGCGGAACGTCCCGGGCCGCGGTTGCCGCCGGGGACGGCGGGCAGGGCCAGCAGCAGGGCGCCGCTCTTGCGGTCACGGCGGGGCGTGCCGGGCCGTTCGTCCGCCTGGGCCCGGGCCGTGAGCTGCGCGCCCGAGGGCAGGGCGGCGGCATCGGGCACCACGGCCAGACCGGCGGCACAGCAGGCATAACGGGCCTGGCCGCGCAGGCCGGGCACTACGAAGGGCGAGGAGAGCACACGCACGGGCCGGGGCTGGCGCAGCATGGCCGCAGCTTCGCGGCTGTTGTCCGGGGCGTCGTCATCAAGGTCGTCCAGATCGTCGAACAGGCTTTCCCCGGCGGCCGGGTCGGCCCGCAGCAGCAGCGGGGCCAGGCTCAGGGCGCTCTTGGCCAGGCCGGCGGCTGAGGACAGCTCCTGCAGCCATTGCGGCGCACCTTCGCAGTCGAAAGTGAAGTGGCACCAGCCGCGTCCGGCATGGGCGTGGGCCAGCGGGCAGGGGGCCCGGTGCGTGCAGGGGGCCAGGGGCATCAGGTCACGCTCCAGCGCGGCATCCCGCAGGCGGCTGATGGTCTTGCCGCCCAGACGGGTGCCGGGCTCCACGAAGAGGGCCGCGGGCAGCAGGGCCTCGTCGGCGCTGCCGGTCTCGTCCTCGTTCAGGGGCGCGGGCCAGCACAGGGGCTCCAGCTCGTCCAGAAGGTTCTCCAGACGGCGCACGCCGCCGGAGCCTTCTTCGTCCTCGTCGTCTTCGCGGTTCATCTGGCGGCTCTCGGCGCTCAGTTCGTTGAGCACGTTGGCCGCCGTGAGCAGCCAGGGGCGCAGGTGGCGTTCCTGACGCTCCAGGGTATCGGCCAGTTTGCGTTCCAGGCGCGGCATGTGCTCCAGCGAGCCCCGCTCCACACGCACCTGCCAGACGGGCTGGCCCAGGATGTCGCCCCAGGCGGCCATGACGTCGCGGCCCAGTTCCATGGGCTGCACGGCATTGTCCACGGCCAGCACCTGGATGGGCAGGGCGCGCCATTCGGGACGGGCCAGCCACAGGGCCAGCGGCACGCTCAGGGGGCCGGAACCGCCGTCCAGCAGCAGGGGCGTCTGGCCCTTCTCCAGCCAGAGGCGGGGATCGGGCAGGGGCAGGGAACGGAACAGGCGCGCCAGACGCAGCACGTTCCAGGGCAGGAAATAATACAGATAGGCGCTGGTGCTGGCCGGGGAACTCCAGTAGGGCCTGTAGAGGCCGGAGCGTTCGCAGGTCAGCAGACGGGAAAGGGCCTCGATGTCCGCAGGCAGGTTGCGGTAATGGGCGCTGCGCAGCGGGCGCACCGTACGCAGGGCCTGGCCCAGGGCATCCAGTTCCCGCCGGACCACGTCGGGCAGGGCGGGCAGGAGCTCGGACTCCATCTGCCACGGGGACGGACGGGCGTCACGGGGCGCGCGGGCCTCCCGCTGGCCGGGGCGGCTCCAGCCGGAGAACTCTTCCTGACGCCGTGAGGGGCGCTCGGCCTGCTCACCGGTAAAGGAGGAGTACTGGCGGCGCGGAGCTTCGGAACGGCGGCCACGCTCGCGGTCGTTACGGGATTCTTCATGAAAAGAACGGCGTTCCGTCGCGCGGCCTGCGGGGCGCTGACCGCGGGGGGCCGGAGCTTCACCGTATTTTTTCTGTCGGGTATCGGACATTTATACTCCAAAGCGCATATGGCGCAGGTAATCGGCATGGAAGCCGGGATCTTCAGCAACAGGGACGAGCGTGGCCGCGGCGCACCAGCGTGCCAGTGCGGGCAGGCGCCAGGGCTCGGCGGCCAGCAGGGCGGCGCCATCCAGCGAGCTGTTGCCCACGGCACGCACGCGCCGTCCCATGCCGGAGGGCAAAAAGCCCAGCTCTTCCAGACAGGCGGGCGGACAATGTTCGCCCAGAGCACCGGCCAGGGCCAGACAGGCCACATCGGCGGCGGCCAGCCCCGCGGCCCGCAGCAGGGCCTCCAGAGCCTGCGAGAAGGCGGCCTTGACCTTGAGCAGCTCCTCCACATCGGCGGCGGCCAGCCATTGCCCGTACGGCAGGGGCAGGCGCAGCCCCGTCCGGGCCTGTTGAGGCGGCGGGGCCACACGCCGGGCCAGCGGCGAGGCGGGCGTGCGGAAATGCCCGTCCGCATCCAGACAGCCCAGGCGCAGCAGAAGGGCCAGCAGGGAAAGATAGCCCGTGGCGCTGATGCCCTGCACATCGGCCCCGGCCGCCAGAGGGCCGGCCACACTGTGGCAGGCCAGTCCCAGGGGCGAAACCTCGAAACGGGTGATGCTCCCCGGCCCGGCCATGCGGCCGCACTGGGGCCCGATGCCTTCCAGAGCCGGCCCCAGCGGGACGCTGGCAAGCCACAGGCGGCCCCGGGCGTCCACGAGGGCCAGCTCGCCGTTGGTGCCCAGATCGGCCAGCAGCAGCGGGCGCGGCAGGCCGTCGGCCAGCAAACGGAGCAGCCCGGCGCTGATGTCGCCGCCTACGAAGGGCGCGGGCAGGGGCGGGACCAGCAGCGGCGGCAGCCCTTCCACGGTCAGGCCGCAGCCGCCCGCATGGCTGCGCCGGTAGGGCGCGGCGCACAGGCCGCTGATGTCCCTGTTCAGAAAAATGTCGGTCATGGCCGTATTGGCCGCCAGTACCAGCCGCTCCACAGGGATGTCGGGCAGGGAGGCCGTCTGCTGCCGCAGCAGGGCCGCCAGATGGTCACGTACCAGCCGGGCGAGCCGGGCCCGGCCTTCGGGCGCACTGGCCACGGTCAGACGGGACATGACGTCCGCGCCTGCCCCGGCCTGCGGGTTGAGGTCGTGCCCTTCGGCCACCACGGACACCGGCAGGGGCGGACGGCAGAGCAGGGAAAAATTATCAGGGGCCGGTTCTTCCCGGACATCGGGGACGGCGATCAGGCGCCAGTACAGCGATGTGGTGCCCAGGTCCACGGCCAGGGCCAGATGCTCCTGTTTCGGGAGAGAGGGCGCGGCCGTGGTCATGACCGTCATTTTTTCCGGTGCGGGCACATCGAGATGCAGCTCCGGGCCCATGGCGTCAGTTATCTGACGACGGCAGGCCAGACGCCAGCCCCGGGCCAGCAGGTCGGGGCCCAGGATCTCCTCTTCTTCCGGCAGGGGATCGGGCGCCACGGACAGGTCATGGAAACGGACCCGGCAGCGGCCGCAACGGCCCAGACCGGAACAAAGGGGCACGGGCGCCGCCAGCCCGCCCAGCCAGACGGCCCGGGCCAGATCGTCGCCGGGGGCCGCATGGCCGCAACGCGGGGGCGCGGCAGGGACTTCATCCTGCCCGGCGCTCGTGCGGGGCAGTTCATGGACACAAAGTTTCATGCCGCCACACTGCCTCAAGGCGACGGGCAAGGCAAGCCTCGGAGGCCCGGGCGTTTGGCCTCGTTCTTGCATTCTTTGTCGCAAACTACGGGAAATCGACAGTCATGAGCAGCATACTTTCACAGGAAGAGATCGCCGCCCTGTTGCACGGCCTGCCTGCCGCCGGAGGGAATGACGCTCCGCCGGCCGGAGCGGCCGCCCCTGCGGACGACGAAGCCCGGCTGGATGCCCTGGCCGCGCGCTGCGCCCGCCTGTGCGCCGCCAGCATGGAGGAGCAGCGGGGGCGCCTGCTGGAGCTGACGCCGCTGCCTGTGCGCCGCCGTCCCTTCGGCAGCGTGGCGGACAGCATACGCGAGGCTTCCTGTTGCTGTGCCGTGGAGCTGGAGGGCCTGGAAGAGCCCGCGCTGCTCGTGCTGGACAGGGCCTTCGTCTTCAGCCTGCTGGAAGAATTTTTCGGCGCGGGGGGCTTCGAGCGCCCCGGCCGGCGTCCTCTGACCGCGCTGGAGACCATGCTGGCCCGCAAGTTCGCGGACCGCTTCCTGGCCGCCTTCGATCTGGCCGGCAAACCGTCGTCCTGGCATCCCCGCTGCGGCCACAGCTCCTCCCTGCCGCGTCTGGCCGTCTTGACCCCCGATGAGCAGCCGGTCTGGCATCTGGCCTTCCGCAGCCTGCTGGGCGGCCGTGCCGGGGCCCTGTGCCTGTGCCTGCCCGATGGTTTCAGCACCCATCTTGCCGTACGCTCGGCCTTGCCCGGTCCCGGCCGGGAAAAAAATATCCCGGACGCGGCAGGCGCATCCGGGATCATCTAGCAGGGATATCTTCGGGCCGGGCTAACAGCCGCGTATCCAGTAGGTCTCGAAACCGTCTTCCAGCCAGCCGTCTTCCAGATGACGGAAATCCGCCTTGCGCAGCAGCTCGCGGTATTCGTCGCGGGTACGGCGCCAGCCCCAGAACTGCTGGCGGCGGATGCCCAGGAAGTGCAGGAAGCCGCGGATGACGATCTTGAGGGCGTTGACGAAACTGCCGATGAAGCTGTCTTCCTGCAGCAGCGAGGCCGAAAGGCAGATGAGCTGGCCGCCGGGCACGAGCTGTGCCCGCAATTCGCCCAGCAGGTGCTGGAGCTCGCGGGTGGGGATGCTGTAGTCCACGGCCGAAAGATAGATGACGTCATAAAAGACGTCCGGCGGCAGGCAGGCCGGGGGCATGCCGATATACATGCGCTCGTTGGGCACATGACGGCGCAGCCAGCGCATGCTGACGGTGCTGGGCTCGTTGACGTGCAGCTCCAGCTCGTCGGCCGACATCTCCTCCACCAGACAATGCTCCATATAGCCTACGCCGCTGCCGATGGAGAGCACACGCAGCGGGCCGGAACCTTCAGGACGCAGGGCGGCCTGTTCGCGCAGGCGGGCGGCCAGCCACTGGGCGTCCTTGCGCTTGTTCTGCCGCCAGAGGGCGGGCAGATCGTCCCAGTCCTTGAAGCGCCGGAACAGCTCTTCATAGAAGGTGGCGTAAAACTTGGGTTCCGCCAGATGGAAAAAAGAAATGTGCGAGAATGACGTAAACGGGATTCCCTGCCAGCTTTCCTGATAAAAACGCCGCACATTTTCCTCCATAAAAGACAAAAGAGGGGGCGGGCCCGGGGCCCGCGGACGGTGGTACGGCAAAGGGGCTCCCCCTGCCGGACGCAGCGCGATGATACCCCAGCCGGGCCGTCCGCGCAACGTGCCGGAGGCATTGACGGGGCCGGAAGACGAAAAAAACTCGTTCGGGGCAGAAAAAGGAAAGGCCGGGAAAGCTTTCCCTCATCATTCCAGGGCAGGGAAACTTGCCGGGGGAGGGGCGGCAGGGCAACAGCCCTGTGGCGCTCTGCGGGCCGGACTCGCCGGACTCGCGGGCTGGTCAGCGTCCGAGTCCCGGGCCGGAGACAAAAAAATCCCGGAGGGGACGGGCCCCTCCGGGAAGAGCGTCAGTTATTCGCCGCGATCCTGCAGGGCGGCCACGGAGGGCAGCAGTTTGCCTTCCAGCAGCTCCAGGGAGGCGCCGCCGCCGGTGGAGATGTAGCCCATCTTGTCGGCCAGGCCGTAGCTTTCCACAGCGGCCACGGAGTCGCCGCCGCCCACCACCACGAAGGCGGGGGAAGCCGCCAGGGCTTCGGCCAGGGCCTTGGTGCCCGCGCCGAAGGGATCGGTCTCAAAGGCGCCCACGGGGCCGTTCCAGACCACGGTGGCAGCCTTCTGCAACAGACCGGCGTACAGTTCCACGGTCTTGGGACCCACGTCCAGGATCATCTCGTCAGCGGGCACCTTGTCCACGTCGCAGACCGTGGCGGTCTGGCCGGGGGCCAGTTCTTTGGCCGTGACCACGTCCACGGGCAGGGGCAGGGTCTTGCCCAGTTCCTTGGCCTTGGCCATGACCTTCTTGGCATCGTCCACCAGCTCGGGCTCATACAGGGAGGTGCCCACGCTGTAACCGGCAGCGGCCAGGAAGGTGTTGGCGATGCCGCCGCCCACGATGAGGGTATCCACCTTGCCCAGCAGGTTGTCCAGCAGGCCCAGCTTGGTGGAGACCTTGGAACCGCCGATAATGGCCATCAGCGGACGGGCGGGAGCATCCAGCACCTTGGCGAAGGCGTCCAGCTCGGCGGCCATGAGCGGCCCGGCGCAGGCCACCTTGGCGGCGCGCACGGCCCCTTCGGTGGAGGAGTGGGCGCGGTGGGCGGCCCCGAAGGCGTCCATGACATAGATGTCGCCCAGAGCGGCCAGTTTGGCGGCCAGTTCGGGATCGTTCTTCTTTTCGCCCTTGAAGAAGCGGATGTTCTCCAGCAGCACCACTTCACCGGGAGCGGCCTTGGCGGCGTCGAAGTCGGCGGCCAGCTTCACGGGACGGCCCAGCAGGCCGGAAAGGTGGGCAGCCACCGGCGCCAGGGAGAACTTTTCTTCCACCACGCCTTCGGTGGGACGGCCCAGATGCGAGAGCAGGACCACGCCCGCGCCCTTGTCCAGCGCCATGCGGATGCCGGGCAGGGCCGCACGGATACGTTTGTCGTTGGTGATGCGGCCATCCTTCATGGGCACGTTGAGATCCTGGCGGATGACAACGGTCTTGCCGCTGCACTCCATGTCCTGCAACAGTCTGATGGGCATGTCTGCCTCCTTTTTGTCAGGGAAGGGATCACCGGGAAGGGCCGGGACACGGCGTCCGGTTTGTCAAAAAGATATGTTCCCCGAAGAGGAAAGTCCAGCCCGGCCCCAAAGGTCAAAGAGGATGCCGGTAGCGGAATATCCGGCAACCGCTGTCCCGCCTCCGGACGGGAAAGCGTCATGGTGCGATGTCCTCAGGAGGATATCTGTTTGCTCGGAATGTCGGGCCCGTCAGGGGATACGGCCCGGCATCTCTTGGGGGTAGGGGCAAGCAAGGTCTGTTCGTCCCGCTCTTGGCGGCAGGGACATGGCTGCGGCCCGATTCGTCCACGCCCGCCAGCATGGAATTTGTCCTCTTTGGGCAGGACGCAAAAAGGCCCGGGACCTGGGGATATGTCATCCCGTGATCCCGGGCCTTGGTTTCACGCGTTTGGGGAGGGGGGCCTAAAGCACAGGCCTCTCTCCGCAACAGCTCATGTCAGCCCTTAGCCCAGCAGCTGGCGGGCCATGTCGGCCAGGTGGGCGGAGGTGAAGCCGAAGTGTTCGGCCAGGGCCTTGCCCGGGCCGGAGGCACCGAAGGTGGTCATGCCGAGCACGGCACCGTCCAGGCCCACATACTTGCGCCAGTAGTCGGCGGCAGCGGCTTCCACGGCCACGCGGGCACGCACGGCGGCGGGCAGCACGCTTTCGCGATAGGCGGCATCCTGGGCGTCGAAGCGCTCGCAGCAGGGCATGGAGACCACGCGCACCTTGCGGCCTTCGGCGGTCAGGGCCTCGGCGGCCTCAAGGGTGATGCCCACTTCGGAGCCGGTGGCCATGAGGATGAGCTCGGGGGTGCCGTCGCAGTCACGCAGCACGTAGCCGCCGCGGGCGATGGCCTGCACCTGGGCCTCGTCGCGGCTGACGAAGGGCAGGTTCTGACGCGAGAGCGAGAGGCAGGTGGGACGGTGGGCGTTCTCCAGGGCGCACTGCCAGGCAACGGCGGTCTCCACGGTGTCGCAGGGACGCCAGACATCCAGGCCGGGCATGAGGCGCAGACCGGGCACCTGTTCGATGGGCTGGTGGGTGGGGCCGTCTTCGCCCACACCGATGGAGTCGTGGGTGAAGACCCAGACCGCACGGGTGCCCATGAGGGCCGCCAGACGCAGGGCGTTCTTGGCGTAATCGGAGAAGACCATGAAGGTGCCGGCGTAGGGGATGAAGCCGCCGTGCAGGGCCAGACCGTTCATGATGGCGCTCATGCCGAACTCGCGCACACCGTAGGCCAGATAGTTGCCGGTGCAGGTGGCGGGATCGAAGTTCACGGAATGGCTGGTCTTGGTGCCCACGGAACCGGTCAGGTCGGCGGAACCGCCCAGCATCTCGGGCAGGTTGCCCACCAGTTCTTCCAGGGCCTTCTTGGAGGCCACGCGGGTGGCGATGCTCTCACCGGCTTCCACGGCCTTCTTGACCATGGCGGCGGCGATGTCGGCCCAGTCGGCGGGCAGGTCGCCCTTCATGCGGCGTTCCAGTTCGGCGGCCAGTTCGGGGCAGGCGGCGCGGTAGGCGTCGAAACGGGCCTGCCATTCGGCTTCGGCCTTCTTGCCGGCTTCACGGGCGTCCCAGGCGGCGGCGATGTCGTCCGGCACGGAGAAAGCGGGCTGATGCCATTCCAGAGCGGCACAGGTGGCGGCGGC
>OGJY01003378.1_pt1 | contig 13417 bp, 10 predicted proteins | sample 1572231 | NCBI WGS metagenome assembly OGJY01 (sample SAMEA2582121, study PRJEB24529) | metagenome | biome: Human gut stool | place: China | collected 2011
GTGTCGGTGTTGTGGATCAGGCCGGTCAGCCCCATGGACGGCCGCGCGATTACCCGGGTGCTTACCACCCGGCTCACCTTGCCGGCGGCAATCCGCGCGGCGTCTACCGCCGCCTTCACCGCGCCCACATCGCCCAGGATCTTGATGGTAGTCCAGCCTCCGCCTTTGGTCAGCTCATAGCCCACCAGCTCCACATTGGCCGACTTCACCGCCGCATCGGCGGCCTCGATGCCGGCCGCCAGGCCTTGGGTCTCTATGAGTCCCAGGCTTTTTTGCTGCATGCTCTCACCTCCTGTCCAGGGCCTTCAGCGGCAGCTTTTTCACTAGCCGCGCCGCATTGGCCCCCAGCGCCCGCACCGTCTCCATACCGGAATTGGCGGGAATACGGAACAGGGGCTGCTCGCGCTCCAGCTTGGAGTAGTGGAGAACCAGCGCCTGTCGGTCCAGGCCGATTCCCACCTCCAGCCGGGAGCTCCGGGCGGCCTCCCAGGCCAGGGACAGGGCGTCGCCCGTCCCGGCTGCGGCCTCCCAGGGAATGCCCTCCTCCTCCATGCCGTACTGGAGCTGCCGCAGTACCTCCTGCGGGGTGTCCTCTGCACAGCGGACATGGACGGTGGGCTTGATCCTTTCTTGGATTACGGGCATATCAGCCCCTCCCTTCCGTCAGGGAGAGCACCAGCCCGGTGGCCACCGCGTTGCGGGGGCCTTCGGTGCCGCGGATATTTCCGCGGCCCGCGACAACCTTGTACTGGGAAAGTGCATCGGTCACCATCTGCGGAACCTCGAAGTCCAGCGCGGAGCCGCCCACCAGCACCACGAACTGAATATCCCGGACATTGCCGGTGGGGCTGACCCGGGTCAGGGCCCGGATCGCGTTGGTGACGAACACCTTCTGCTTGGCCTGCTGCCGGATGAGCCGGATCTTCTCCATGCTCCAGTCCCCCTCCAGGGGGAGCAGCTTGCCCTCCTTGAGAATGACCACCTTGGCAAACAGGTTGGGATCCAGCGGCTGCTGGAAGAACTCCACGGTGCCGTTTTCATGGCGGATGTGGAACAAGCTCTCCACCTTGGCCAAGGGGTACTTTTTCACATCCTCCGCCGTGTCAAAGTCGGGCAGTCCCATCTCCGACTGGATCAGGAGTGTGACCATGTTGCCCGCTCCGGCCAGGTGGATGGAGTGGATCTGTCCCTCGGCGTTGATGATGGAGGCGTCCGTCGAACCGGCGCCCATGTCCAGAATGGCCAGGGGCTTGTTGGTGCCCGGGGTGGTGAGGGCGCCGCGGATGGCCATGTCGGCCTCCACGCCGCCCACCTCGACCGGGACGCCGATCTGCTGGGCAAATTCCCGGGCGATGGCCTCCATCTGGAGGCGGTCCGCCTTGACCATGGCGGCGATGCCCACGGCGTTCTCCTGGGAAAACTCGTTGGCCAGGCCGCCCTGAACCTTCTGGGGTGTGAATGTGTCGACCGCCAGCAGATCCTGAATCTTGATGTCCCTGGGGTGCTGGCTGGTCAGATTCGCCATGACCTGGCGCACCTTCTCCAGCATGCCGCCGGCGTTGGTTCCCGGCTCTCCCCGCACATCCTCCAGGCTGGGAATGGACTCCACGGCCTTCATGATCTTGTCGGCCCCGTCGTCCACATCCACTTTGACGCTGCGGTTTTCCCCCAGCAGCTCAATCGTGCCGGCCGGAATTTTTCGCTCCTTCACGTCTCCGGCCGGGGTCTTGATCACCACCGCCGAGCGGTTTCCAATCAGGGCCCGGGCGATGGGCACCACCTGCCGGGTCTCGTCAGAGGACAGGCCAAACAGAGTGGCGATGCCGTAGGGGTTGGAGAGCACCTCCACCACGCCGCCCACGGCGGCCACCTCCACGGCGGAGCGCATGCCGATAGGCACCTTGTCAATCAGCGCCACCTCGTCCACGATCGGGATCTTGCAGGTCAGGCGGTTGTGAATCAGCACGCCGTCATCCCGCTGGACAATGGCTGCGGTGACCTTGCGGTCCCCGGCGGTGGCCCGGTTGATCAGCCGGGCCGCCACCTCAAAGTCCACCGTCCCGGGCACCACTGCAATATAGTCCCGCCCGACCGGAGCCTGTTCCAGCTCCGTGATGAGAACCGTCTCTCCCACGCCCACGCCCATTCCGCCGGGTGTGGCGGGGTTGTGGCCGATCATGGTGGACTCGGTGATGATGGTCTCGGTAATGGTCTCCATGGCCACATCGCCGATGACGGGGGCGGCTTCATTCAGGCGCACCTCCGACAGCTCCTTGAGCTCCAGCCCGGCCTTCTCCAAAGCGTTGGTCAGGGAGTGAAAGATGCCGTTGATGTTCTGGCGGGTCCCCTTGATGCCCGTGGTGGGGACGGTTCCGCTGGCCAGGAAGACCGCGTGACCGTCCTCGATGCGGGCCAATGCTGTCTCTGTTGTCGCGTTTCCGATGTCAATGCCTGCGACCAGTTTCATTCTGGGGCCTCCTGACTCTGGAGTATGATTAGAACTTCTTCAGGCGGCCGCGCTTCTCATAAACCTCGGCAGCCTCCCGCACCAGGGAAGCGGCGGTCTTGGCGCCGTACTTGCCGTCCAGCTCGCCGGCGATGTCCAGCAGCTCCTGCTTGGTGGAGCGGTAGGGACGCAGGGCATTGTAGATCTCCAGCAGGCGGTCGTCGGGCACGGCGATGAGCTCGGCTGCGCGGCGCAGGTTGCCGGCAAAGGCCTCGCGGTGGACGGACTCGGCCACCTGGGCCTGCATCTCCAGGGTTTCGGGCGCGATGCGCATGTCGTCGGCGGAGAGCTCGCCGTTGATGACCTTCTCATAGCTCAGAGAGGTGAAGTCCTTGCCGGTGGGGGTCTTGATCTGGTCGGCCATGCTCTCGGCCAGAGGATAGTTGGCCGCGGTGACCTTGGAGCCGCAGCTGGAAGCGGCGGCGGGCGCGGAAGCGGGCGTGCCGTTCTTCATGGCGGCCATAACCTGCTCCACGATCTGCTTCATCAAAAGTTCCTGATCCATAAAACGTGCTGCCTCCTTTACTGGAACGAGACCGTAACGGCCTGCGGCTTCTTGTTGTTGTCCACCAGCTCAGTCTCCTTGATGTGGAGCAGGGCGGACAGCGCCTGATAGGTGGGGCGGGCCATCTGGTCGTTCCTGGTGGGAACCGGCGTGGGGGACTCGCCCTTGGCGTACTTGGCGGCGTTCTTGCCGATCTTGCGGTAGGTGTCCAGGTCGATCAGAGGCGCCTGGGAGAACAGCTCCAGATTGGACAGGTTGGGCAGGTCCTTCTGGTGGATAACTGTGGTGCCCTTGGACTGGATGCCGATACCGATGCCGGAGCCGGAGTACTCGGCGGCCACATGGGCGATGAAGGAAACATCGGAGGTGTGGTACACCTTGATGATGCGCCACTTCAGGCCCTCCTCCTCGATGCCGGCGATGATCTCGCGGAGCACCTTGTCATGTGGCAGGTCGATAATGGTCTTAACCTGCTTGGTGCCGAAGGCGGGCGCCAGGCCGATGACCACCTCGTCGGCGGCGGTGCCCTTCCGGGCCTCGCCATTCTCGGTGATGGTCAGCTTGCCCGCAGCCGCGGCGACAGGCGCCGCAGCGGGAGCGGCGGCGGTGCCGCTCACCTCGCCCATCTCCTTCAGGACCTCTTCAATTACACTGCGCAGCGTGTTTTCATCAAACGTCATGACTGCTTCACCCCTCTTAGATATCTTCCGGACGGATGGCGTTGGGAATGTTCTTCAGCTGGTTCCAGCGCTCCTCGCTGATCTGGTAGCCGGTCATGGGCCCGTGATACTCGTTGGGCACGTTGACGGCGGAGAGCACATGGAACTGCTCGTCGAAGATGGAGGCGGTGTGCAGGTAGTCGCCGGCCACCTTCTGACGAAGCATGTTGTAGATGTTGTGAGCCACATCGGGGAAGCCGGCGCGGTCCAGCGCCTTCACGAAGTCAACGCCGGTCACCTTGCGGGCCATCATGTCCTCGATGGCCTTCAGATCCTCGTTGACGTTGCGCTCGGGCATGTCGTTGGAGCCGTTGGCATAGGTGGCGGCCTCCACCTCGGCGTCGGTGATCTCGGGCAGGCCCAGCTCACGGAACATGCCCTGCAGGGCGCGGGCGGCCTTGTTGCGGGCCTTGAGCACGTCCTCCTCGCGGACGGGCTGCAGGCCGCCGTCGATCTTCATGTCGCGCTGGATGATGGTCCAGTCGTCGTAGTCCTCGGCGTCCCAGTTGGAACCGGCGAACATGTTGTCGTAGTTGGGGGTGGCGGAGTAGCCGGAGCAGATGTAGTCGGTGCCGGAGAAGAGCTGAGGCACGGTACGGGCCACGCGGCGCAGGTCGGAGTGGGTAAAGGTCTGGTCGTTGGAGGTGGTGGACTCCAGATCCAGCAGCATGGCGATCAGGTTCTCAGCGGCCACGGCGCGGATGCCGCCGGGTACGCCGGCGGGCACGCCGATGCAGGACACGGAGCCGTTCTGCGTACCCTGCACGCCGGCGCCCTTGGTGACAGCCAGGCAGCGGGCCTCCAGGTACAGCATGCTCTTGCCCTCGGCATAGCCCATCTGGACCTCGGAGCCGGTGCCGGAGGTAAAGCGCATCTTCAGGCCGCGGCTGGCGTAGCAGCTGGCCAGGAACGCCTTGGAGTAGGGGGTGTCGTCGCCGTCCATGAAGACGGGCTCGGTGCCGTAGACGGAGATGGTCTCCGCGTAGGTGGTGAAGCCGCGCATGCCGAGCTGCAGCTCGGTGGCCTCCTCCAGGGCGCACTGGGTCATGACACCGGGGCGGCCCACCTGGGCGCCCACGAACAGGGCCATGGCGTTGAAGGGGGCGTAACGGGCGACGGCCACGGTGGTCTCCATCTCGGCGAAGCCGCGGACGCCGGCCTCGGCGGCATCCGCCGCGATCTGAACCGGGTTGTCGCGCACGTTGGTGACGTGGCACTGGTTGGCGGGCATCATGCGGGCGCGCATCTTGGTCATGCCCATCATGATCTCCACGATGTTCAGCTTGCCTACGACCTCGGTCAGCTTGGCGGGGGTCAGGGACAGGGTGATGTCCAGGATCTCCTCACGGGAGACGTTGATGTCCACGATCTTGCGGGCGATCTCCAGGGAATCCATGGCCATGGCCTTCTCCGCGTTGCCCAGGCGGATGGCGTGGTCGGCGATGAAGGTGTCGAGCATATCGAAATCGGCGCGGCACTTGCCGTCCATCTCGGTGATGACGCCGTTCTCAATCTTGATGCTGGGCTTGGGGTCGAAGGGGCTGTTCATGGCGATCAGGCCCACCTCAGGCCACTCCTGTACGTAGCCGTCCTGATTGACCGGACGGGCGGCCAGAACTTCAAAACGTTTTGACTTCATAGCTGTCTGACTCCTTCCCGGCAATTACAGAATATAGGGGGTGGTGGTGGACTTGAGCTCCACGCTGGGCTCCAGGGTCTTCAGCACCTGCATGCCCACATCGCGGGCGGCGATGATGGCCTGCTTGACGGCGCCGGAGTCGCCGGTGAAGGTCAGGATGACCTCGTTGGAGAAGCTGGTGCCGCCGTTGGCAGGGGAGCTATAGCCCACCACGTCCACGGTGGCGGCCTTCACGGCGGTATCGGCCAGCAGCACGCCGATGGCGGCGGGAGCGCCGACGGTGATGCCGAAGGCCTTGCCGATGGGAGCGCCGAAGGCCTTGTTCAGGGCGTGGCTGGCGCGGGCGGTGTACTGGAACTCCAGGTGGCCGGCGGGGCTGCCGTATACGTCGCCCATGGTGCGCTCCACCTCCCGCAGGCAGACCTCAACGGCGCGGCGGGCATCGGACACGTCCTCGGCGCCGAAGATGATCAGGGAGCCGTGGCCGGCGCCGCCCTCAGTATCACGGGGCAGCTCGATCTTCACGATCTCGCAGTTGGTGGCCTTCACCGCCTCGTCAGCGGCAAAAATCTGGGGACCGGCGCCGGTACGGTCACCGATGATGCCGATGGAGCGGTACTTGGGGTCGATGTCCATCTTCTCGTGGATCTGATGGTCCACGTTGGCGATCACCAGGCCGATGGTGTGGCCGATGGCGGTGCCCACAAACTCCGTCAGGTTGCAGTTCGCGCTGGCATTGCTGCAGCACGCGGCGGCGGGGGCGGAAGTCGCGTCGGACGCGCCCATCTTCTTCATGACCTCGTCCATGACCTTGCTGATCAGTTCGTCTTTCATCTATGTTCCCTCCGAACTCTAATTTAAGTTTCCGTTATGTCGGTTACGCCATATGGGGAAGGATCTTCTCAACGTCGGTGTGGGGTCTGGGGATGACGTGCTGGGCCACGACCTCGCCCACCTTCTCGGCGGAGCAGGCCCCGGCGTCCCCGGCCGCCTTGACGGCGCCCACGTCGCCGCGCACCATCACGGTAACCAAGCCGGAACCGATCTTCTCGTAGCCAACCAGACTGACATTGGCGGACTTGACCATGGCATCGGCGGCCTCAATGGCGCCAACCAGGCCCTTCGTCTCTACCATTCCGAGGGCTTCCTGTTGCATATTACTACCTCCTTATTGTGGTCCGCGGCGCGCCTGAAACAGCATTCGCACGCTTTCTGGCGAAATTATACCGGAAACCCTCCCCTGTTTTCTTGGCTGCCATATATACTTTTTTGTCGGAAGTCCTCCACCTGTTCAAAGCCTGTTTGTTTGCATTTCCTATAAACAACGCAAAAAAGCACCCCTTCGGGTGCTTTTTTGTAAATAGAGTGGTGCCGCTTCTCGCTCCGGGATTATCCCCCCATAACCTTATTCAAAAGAGCCTCCACATGCTCCGCCGCAGCCGGTCTGGGATTGGTGGCGGTGGTGGCATCCGCCAGGGCAGCGGAAACAATCTCCCCGCGCAGCTCCTTCACCTTGGAGGGCTCCGCTCCCCACTCCTTCAGGGAGGCCGGGATCTTCAGGGTGCGGTTCAGGCGCTCCACCTCCCGCAGAAGGTTGGTCACGCCCAGCCGCACACTGGGGGCCGGCAGGTCCAAAACCTTTGCCATGCGCTGATACTTTTTTGCTGCGAGGGCGTACTCGCCGTTCCGAATCCGTCCCAAGTCGGCGTTGAACGTAATGATATGCGGCAGCAGCATGGCATTGATACGGCCATGGGCGATGTGGAGCTTGGCGCCGATGGCGTGGGCCATGCCGTGGTTCAGCCCCAGCCCCGCCGAGTTGAACGCCAGGCCCGCCATACAGGAGGCGTTGTGCATCTTTTCCCGGGCCAGCAGGTTTGTGCCGTCCTGAAAGGCCAGCGGCAGGAAGCGAAACACCAGAGAAACCGCTTTCTCACACAGCGCGTCGGAGAAATCGTTGGCTCCCTTGGAGACGTATGCCTCCAGCGCGTGGGTCAACACATCCATACCTGCGTCGGCCGTTACCGAGGCCGGGGCGGAAACTGTAAGCTCCGGGTCCAGAATGGCGACCGGCGGGCGCAGCGCCTGGCTGTCCAGCGGATACTTGATCCCCTTTGCCCGGTCGGTGATCACGGCGTAGTCCGTGACCTCCGAGCCGGTGCCGCTGGTGGTGGGCACGGCAAAGCACTCCCACCGGTCTGTGTCGATGTGCAGAGTCTCCTTCGCCACCGCCCGGATGGCCTTGGCCGCGTCGATGGTGGAGCCGCCGCCCACGGCGATCATGACCTCCGCGCCGCAGTCCTGAAGGGCCTGGACGCCGGCCGCCACCACCTCGATGGGGGGATCCGGCACCACGCCGTCAAATACAGATACCTGGCACCGGGTCAGGTGCCCCGCCACCTTATCCGGCACACCGATACCCGCCATAAAACGGTCGGTCACAATCATAACTTTTTTGTCCTGCACCCGGCGCAGGCGTTCCAGCGCGCCCTCACCAAAAAAGATTCTGGTGCTGAAGCTGAATTCCTCCATGTTTCTCCACCCTTTCCGGCGCTGCAAGGCGTCTGCGCGGCCGGTATCAGCCCGCCCCCTGCTCCCTGAACAGCTCGGAATGGGCTGTCCGGTATTCGCTGGGTGTCACTCCCACCTTTTTCTTGAACGCCTTGCTGAAATAATTTGTCTCGTTATAGGACAGCTCATAGGCGATATTGATGACCGGCATTTCCGTGTCCACCAGCATGCGCTTCGCCATTTCAATTCGGCTGTCCGTCACATAAGTAATATAGTTTTTCCCGGTCATCCGCTTAAAGAGCTTGCTGAAATAGCACGAGCTCATATTCGCGTACTCCGCCGCCTCATCCAGGCTGACCCCCCGCCGGATATTCCGGTCAATGTAATTCAGAATCTTCTGCTCGCTGTCTACCTCGTACAGCCCGCTCTTCTCTATGGCGTCAAAGATCGTGTCCAGCATCCGGACAATAAACTCATAGGTTGCATATTTCCGCTCCTGCTGGTCAAAGCGGACCCGAAAGTGCTCCAGACTTCCCGACAGCTTCCACTGGGTGGTCCTGCTGAACGGGATTCCGGCTTTCGCCACTCCCTCCGCAAAGCGGACCGCACTCGTGCGGATAACACCCTTATTATCAGTACTTTGATAGAGCAAATCAAGGTATTCTCTTGCGGCATCGGTGCACTTTTTATACTGGAATCTCTGCAGGTGCTCCGTCAGGCGCCTCAGGTAAATCTCCTGCTGGTCGGCGGCGCATCCGCCGCTGCGCTCCTTACGCACCAAGGCGCGCACCGCAGCCAACAACCACGTGGGCCGGTACGGCTTGAGCAGATAATCCCGGACGCCGAGGCGCCAGACATACCCTGCGATTTCCTCCTGCGTCCCCACCGATGTAACCAGGATCGGAGTGTCCGGGGCCGTCTTTCGCGCCGTGGTGACCATATTGCAGTGGGCCACGTCAAACCGTTCAACATCCGCAATGAAGAGATCCACCGCTCCGCTCTGAAGCTGCTGGATGGCCTGCTCCGCCCCGGCTGTGAGGGTGATTTCCGCCTCAGCCCCCAGCCCGGAGCGCAGAATATCCCCTGTAATGCTCTGCTCCAACTCGTTTTCAATCAAAACCAGAATCTGCTTCATGCGGCAGCTCCTTCCCGTTTACAGCACTCTTGAGCCGGCTATCCGTTCCGCTCCAGCGGCAGGTAAAAGCTGACCGCTGCACCGGCCCGCCCGTCTCTCCGCCGGTTGACCATCAGGCGGTATCCCCCTCCCAGCGTCTGCTTCAACAGGCGGTCCACACCGCCTGTATGAAAGTATCCCTCTTCCGCCGCCCCGGATAACTCCTCCGTCAGCTCCTCCACCGAGCGGCTGGTGTCATTGCTGAGAATCTGAAACAGCAGCCTGCCGTTCTCCTCCTCCGCATAGAAATCCAGCTTTCTGGGCTCCGCAGCCTCCGTTTCGGCCCCCTCCAGAGCGCACTCCACAATGGGCTGCAATACCATAAAGGGACAGGATACCTGATGATACTGCTCCGGGACAGAAATAGTATAGGCTAACTTGTCCCGAACCCAAGCCTTCCGTATCCGAAGAAGCGCCCCGATATAGTTCAGTTCTTCCCCCAAGGTGGAAATTTTTTGCTCTGCCCCCGCTGCATAACGCATCATGTCTGCAAAATCGTATGAAACCGCCTCTGTTTTGGCCGCCTTCTCCTCATAGGCTAACTTTGAGATAATGTTCATGACAAAAAAGAAGTAGTGGAGCTCTGTCCTGCGGCGGGCCGTATTGCTCTCCTGCCTCTGTACCTGCTTTTCCAGGTCCAGACGGGCCGCCCGCTCCTCCGAGAGCTGCTTTTCCTTCTCTCTCAGGACTCCATCCGCCCCCTTTCCAGTCCGCCTTTCCACAAATGTCACGATGATGTCGCGCAGCAGCTTTACAGATGCCTCCACTTTTTCATAGGTGACGACCTCCAGCTTCTGGTAAGCCTCCTCCCATTCCTTATCCCGTTTCCAATTGGGACGCTGTGGGAGGATGTGCTCCAGCTCCCGCTCGCTCTCCTCCTGTAGCCGCACCTGCCCGCCCAGCACCGCTCCCATATAGCTTCCATTGACAATGAGAGGAACCGCGAAATCCACCAGATCGGCGTGGCAGCGGTAAATGTACGGCTGTCCGGTGATCGCGGCGTGAAGTCCGCCGTGCGCGTCGCATTGCTCACACATCTCTGCAAATCCCTTTGCCTGTCTCCCCAGCATGCAGTGAGATGTGAAGCCGCTGTATTTGGTAATGGGTATGCCTTTGTAATCCACCGTGATAAATGCAAGGCCCATCGCTTTTGAGCAATTATCCTGGATGTTCTGCAGCAGGTCCAGATCAATAAAATCGGACAATTTTCTTGCGTCCTCCATGCCCCTCTATCCTCCTTCTCAATTTTCCGTTCCGCCCCATCTCCCGGCGCAGACAAAGGGTTTTACTCTACCGGATATCCGGTAGCGCAAGTGGGTACCCACTTGCGCGCCAGCCATGTTTTTTCTCTATTATAACAAAAAAGTCCATTTGAGCAACACCGCTTTATCCAAATAATTACTTTTTTGAGAAAAAAACACATGGCAAGCCCGCCATGTGTTTTAATTTGCTGCGTTTATTCCAGGCAATCCAGGTAAATTTGCGTAACCGCTCCGATGGCCTGAACCGCATCCTCCATCGTATCCCACCGCTCCCGCTCAAGCAGAAGGTACCGGCTGAGCACCAGGCAGAGCTCATGCGCCTGTCCTCTGGCCTTCCCGTCCAACTGAGCGAACTCCGGGGTCAGAGATGTTGTAATCTGGGGGAAACAGGGCACCGCCGCAAACCCAAGCACATCCGGCAGAAACCCACGGGCTAGGTGCTCACAAAACCCGCCCGATCTCTGATAAATCGGCTTTGCATCCTCTCTCCAAAACTCCGTAAAGTGCTCCACAAAGGAGTGGTAGAGCTCCAGCAGGCTGGAGAGGAGATAGGAGAGAAAGGTACGGCGCGCCCCTTCCGATGGGAACGGCCGGAAACACGCTGTGCAGTACTGGGTCAGCAGGCTGGCCGCAAAGTATCCGATATCATAGCAGAGCGGTCCGGCAAAGGTATACTCCATGTCAATAACCTTGAGCCGCTCCTTGTCTGCAAACACGTTGGACGTATGCAGATCCCCATGTATCAGAGCCTCTCCCCGGGTCATAAATTTGTGGCGCAGCTCGTAGCAGCAAACCCTGATGCTCTCATCCCGGTCAATAAGCTGTTTGAGCACCGGGTTTCCATTATGGGTGAGGTAGGGTGCATCCCGCAGAAACACCCAGTCTTCCATGATGGACCGCATATCGCTGTTGCGGAAGCGTGCAGAAAGTCTTCGAAACAGGTCTGCTTCCAGATAAAACTCCGAGCAGTAAAAGGTGCTCGCCGCAACAAATTCCCCCACCTGCTCCGCCAGTCTGGGTAGCATGACTCCCGAGCAGAGCAGCTTCCGAACCTGAGCGAGATCAGACACATCCTCCATCAGAAAAATTGCGTTCTCCCAGTCCACATAATAGGTCTCCGGCGTGTACTGGGGTACAATGGCATGGCGAAGCCGGAGCGTCTCATATTCCTGACGATTCCGCCATATGGGCAGAACTATTTTGTCGTTCTTCCGGCTGGCGGAACGCCCCTGCTTCACGATGACAGACTGCTTCCCGTTGGAAACCCGAAATATATAGTTGATCAGCCCGCCTTCATCCGGTTCCCGAGGCTTCTCCTCTCCTTCCAGTGCGCCTATGCACTGGATATCAACCGGTCCCGATTGGTCAAACACAGGGTAATGGCTGCGCAGATAGGGCAAAATCTGTCCTTCCTCCAAAATCCACATCTGCGTATCACCCCCGTTTTATGTGTGCTGTTATCAAAATAGCACCGAACCGGCGCTGCCACAATGGAATATTTCGTCCTGTCACCCCATTTTTCTGCCATAGTATGCATAATTTTTGTCTTCCCATTCCAGCCATGCATGGCTTCTTACTGCTAACCAGCACTCTCCGGTACAAGCATAATTGCCGAGTCCAGGACTCAACTCCGGTGATCAGGGACATTATGAGTATGCTCTCCAGCAGTTCCCAGAGTGTGGGAACTGCAAAAAATACCCGCCGGAATCTATGGACTCCGGCGGGCTCCAGGAAAAACTCCAATCTAAATATTTTTATTAGCACATACCTTTCCTTTTGATTGACGATACTTTTTTGCTGTACGAACGTTTTGGCGTAGGAGAAACCTTAATGCCAGCAATATAACGGTGTTCAGTTTTTTGATGACCCTTTACATTTGCAATATCTCAGGCTGGCATAGTTGTCCCGTTCCATTTTCCATTGGATACCGACTTTTGCTTCGCAGACAATCAGTTCATCGACTTTGGTTCAACCTTTTTACATTAAATTGTCTAAAAGTCCCTCACACCCCTCCAGCACATCCTGCCAGGTGGAATCAAAGTCTCCCGTATACCAGGGGTCCATCACCTCTTGATCCGGTCGGCCGGCGTACTCCAGCAGGAGATGCATCTTGTTGTTGAAATCGCCGCCGCAGATGCGGAACATATTGTGGAGGTTGGCCTTGTCCATCCCAATGAGCAGGTCGTACTCCTCGTAGTCGCGGTTGCGGAGCTGCCGGGCGGCGTGGCCTTCGCAGGATATGCCGTGCTCCGCCAGCTTCCGCCGGGCCGGCGGGTAGACCGGGTTGCCGATCTCCTCCCGGCTGGTGGCCGCCGAGGCGATTTGAAACTCGGCCTCCAGGCCCGCTTTTTTCACCAGATCTTTCATGACATACTCGGCCATCGGGCTCCGACAAATATTGCCGTGACACACAAAAAGGATTTTCTTCATGCTCCAGACACTCCACACTCTCTGTATTTTCTTCAGTATAGCAGGAATCCGTCTGTTCGTCGAGTGTGGATTGCAGCCATGCCCCAGCCTGGATCTGTTCCAGCAGCTCGGACTTGGTCCAGCGGTGCTCCAGAGCGGCCCGGAGATACCATGTGCGTTCCTGGCTGCCTTCACAGCCCTCCAGAATGGCCACATTCTGCGTCCAGCCCAGCTTTAGGGCCAGCGCCCGCAGTCCCCGGCTATCTGCGTAGGCTCGGTAGAACTCCCTCATCCGGCGCAGGTTTCTGGGGGAGAAGCCCCCGCACTCGGGGTAGTTGGCCTGGAGATACTCAGCGGCCATTACCGCCGCGCCCTTCTCCGGGCGAGCACAGATGGCCCTGCCAATCTCAAGGTACAATTCCGCCTCCGGCAGTTCGGTTTGCAGCAGGGTGTCCAGGGCCTCGTCATCCCGTTTATCCCCGAACCACACGCCGACGAAGTCTCCCAGCTGGAGTACCACATCTTTCTTGGTGAGCTCTTGGCCCTCCGGGAAGTATTCCGGGCGAAACCGCTCAAAATTCCAGTGGGTATCGCCTGTAGCGAAGATCTTCATGCAAGCTTCCTCCTTTTTGGCTGTGCCACATACTGCTCGATCTCCCGGCCATCCCGGAAGGTCACCCGGATCTTCTCCC